>Ga0315282_10003688_pt1 | contig 27343 bp, 25 predicted proteins | sample YL17G07_20_MG_FD_203693 | JGI IMG/M metagenome (GOLD analysis project Ga0315282, IMG submission 203693) | Sediment microbial communities from Yellowstone Lake, YNP, Wyoming, USA - YL17G07_20 | ecosystem: Environmental > Aquatic > Freshwater > Lake > Sediment | place: USA: Wyoming | collected...
GAATCGTTGCCGTTGGTCCGGGAAAACTCAATGATAAAGGTCAGAGAATTCCGATGTCAGTAAAGGTCGGTAATATTGTTTTATTTAAAAAATACGGGCCCGACGAAATTGAAATTGACGACAAAAAATATCTGGTCGGTGACGAAGATGATATACTCGCAATAATAGAGTAATAAAGTTTAGAGCAGCGGTATGGCTACCCGCCTACGCTAAAGCTTCGGCGGGTTGCTCATTTTTTCAGCCAGTCGCTTCGCTCTTGGGAAAAAATGGCTAAACAACTTTTATTTAACGAAAAAGCGCGAGCCGCGCTAAAAAGAGGCGTTGATAAAATGGCAGACGCGGTGCGGATTACTTTGGGTCCTAGAGGCCGGGCAGTTATTTTGGAAAAAGGTTATGGCGCGCCGGTGATTACCCGAGACGGCGTTACCATTGCCAAAGAAATTGAATTAGAAGATAAAATTGAAAATATCGGCGCGGAATTAATCAAAGAAGTGGCTTCCAAAACCAATGACGTGGCTGGTGACGGCACTACCACGGCCACTTTACTGGCTCAGGTTTTAATCAATGAAAGCGTTAAAAACGTGGCGGCCGGCGTTGACCCGATTAGTATGCAAAAGGGGATGCAAAAGGCCTATGAAGTGGTTTTGGAAAGTTTGAAAAAATTATCCCAGAAAATTTCCAGCCAAGAAGAAATTAGCCAGGTGGCCACGATTTCGGCCCGCGACGAAGAAATTGGAAATTTGATTGCCGAAGTAATTAATCAGGTTGGCAAAGACGGCGTGGTCACAGTTGAAGAATCCCAAACAATGGGTTTATTAAAAGAATTGGTTGAGGGTTTGCAGTTTGACCGCGGCTATATCTCGCCTTATATGATTACCAACGCCGAGAGAATGGAAGCAATTTTAGAAGACCCTTATATTTTGGTGACCGACAGAAAAATTTCCAGCATCAACGAACTCCTGCCGCTTTTGGAAAAACTTGTTCAGACAGGTAAAAAAGAATTGGTGATTATTGCTGACGAAGTTGAAGGCGAGGCCTTGGCAACTTTGGTGGTTAATAAACTTCGGGGAGTTTTTAATGTTTTAGCAGTCAAAGCCCCGGGTTTTGGCGACCGAAGAAAGGAATTATTGCAAGATATTGCGGTTGTGACTGGCGCGGATTTTATTTCTGAAGATGTCGGTCGGAAACTGGAAAGCGTTGACATTACTTCTTTGGGCCAAGCTCATCGGGTAATTTCTAACAAAGACAATACTACAATTGTCGCTGGCAAAGGTTCTAAAGAAGAAATTGGAAAAAGAGTTCATCAGATTAAAGCCCAATTACAAAAAACTGATTCTGAATTTGACAAAGAGAAATTGCAAGAGCGCTTGGGTAAATTATCCGGCGGTGTGGCAGTCATTAAAGTCGGAGCAGCCACTGAAGTGGAGCAAAAAGAAAAACAACACCGGATTGAAGACGCAGTGGCCGCCACCAAAGCCGCGATTGAAGAGGGAATTGTGCCAGGCGGCGGCGTGGCCTTGGTTCGAGCAGCTGACTCAGTCAAAGAATTAATTGATAAATTTGATAAAGAGCAATTGCCGGAGATTGTGGCTGCAAAAATTGTTTTAGAAGGATTATACGCGCCATTAAAGCAGATTGCTGAAAATGCCGGTTATAACGGGCCGGTTGTTTTAGATAAAGTTTTGGCTCAGAAAGATGATTATGGTTTTAACGCCGCTACTGGAAAATATGAGAATTTAATTAAAGCCGGAATCGTTGACCCGACCAAAGTGACGCGTTCGGCTTTGCAAAATGCGGTTTCTATTGCCTCAATGTTTTTGATTACCGAAGCAGTGGTGGCTGATTTGCCGGAAAAGAAAGAAAAAGCCGAACTAGGACATATGCCGATGGAAGAAGAGTACTAGCCAGAAAAATTTCTTTCTCGTTCGTGGTTTCCGATCATCAAAAATTCAGCTCGCTCATAGACGAAAATTTGCCACCCTGCTACGCGTGTCCCCGGCAAATTTTCTACTCACTCGCGAATTTTTACGATGCTCTCCAACATACTCACTCTGAAAGAAATTTTTCTCGGCTAATTTGGTGAAGGAAATACAAAGCTTTTATGTAAAGTTGGTTGAAAACTCCGCGAAATTTCGCGGAGTTTTCAGTTATTAAGCAAAAAGACAGTAAATCTTGACAGATTACAACTTTTTTGCTATTATTTAGAAAATTCCTCTTGGAAAGAAGAAATTAAAATAGAAAGAGGAATTTTTGGTTAGCTCATTGTCAAGTGAAAAACCAGCCGAACGCCTGAACTGCAGACTAACAACTAACATTTTGGAAAGGAGGAATGATTATGAAAAAATTTATGGTAAAGTTTGAAGGAATTACGCCTATTCTTTTCAGCCGGATGACAGAAGATGATGCGGCAGGGATTGAAACCGGAGTAAAAAAACCCATCGTTCCTGGTAAGGATCAACGGACCGAAGCTGAAAAACGGCTTTGGACCAAAGACGGCAAGCCAGGAATTCCTTTTCCAATGTTGTTTGCTTGTTTGACCGAAGCAGGAAGAAAGGTCAAGAAAGGTAGGGCCGCAATAACTGGTAGCAGGGGTACAACCTTGACTTCTTTCCTGGAGTTGCATGGAGATTTTTACCCATTCGAGAATGACTCAGCCTGGGAACCGGACAAGAGGATGGTTAAGCAGATTGTCCGAGGGCAGTCAATAGCCAGACCAGTGGTGAGGCCTCGTTTTGATAAATGGAGCTTTACCGTTGAAGGCAAGTTTGACGAGAAACAAGTCGCCGAAGAAACGGTGAAGCAGCTCTTCGAAGAAGCAGGTCGAACTGGTTTGGGCGCTTGGCGGCCTTCGTCTCCCAAACCCGGTCCCTTCGGCCAATTCCGAGTAACTGGATGGGAAGTGAAAGACTGATTCTTGTCCAGTCCAGTGAAGTACGGTGAAGTCCGGTTCAGCATAGTAGAGTAACGTCGAGTTGCGTTCGGCAAGGCGGAGGGCAGAGCTTCTTCGGAAGCTCTGCCAAATCAAATTAAAAGCCACAATAGTGGCTTCTCTTTCAGAATTCTCAAAATAATTAAGAATTCTGAAAGGGAAAAAATTCCCAATTGCTCTTTTCAAGCAAAATAATAGTCGCGTGGACTTAAAACACAGAGAGGAGGAAATCATGAAACATCTGAAACATCGAATTACAAAGCAGGAGTTGGAAAGGGTTTTTAGGCATCCGGAGATGCGGCCGAACCAGAAAGAAGCCTTCAAGGCTATCTTGGAAAATGGTTCGGTGGTTCTTGAACTACCCACTGGCAGCGGCAAGACTGACATTGGCATGGCTGTCCTTCTGGCTTTAAAAAACCAGAGGGAAAAGCCAGTTTTTTACATCACTCCTACCAAGGCATTAGTGGATCAGGCAAAAAATATGTATCCGAGTGATGTAAGGGTAGTGTATGGCAGGAATGAATATCAATGTCTGTATTATACAGACAAATATGTTTCTGCTGAAGAAGCGCCTTGCTCAATGTTGGATTGTCCGCATCGGGTGAATCAGGAAACAGGTGAAACAGAGGATAGCGTTGTGCCATGTCCTTATCTTTGGGCGAAGTACGAAGCGAAACAAGGCGGAATAGTCGTGTGTACCATGGCTTTCTATCTTTTCACTCAACTTTTTTCCAAAGAATGGGGAGAGCCGGCTGGTTTGGTGGTAGACGAGGTTCATCATTTCGCCAAAGTGGTTCGTAATTGTTTAAGTTACGAAATTACGGATTACCAACTGGAGCGAACAGTGAACTTTCTCAAGGAAATCGGCGTGGTCAAGGAAACCGAAATCCTTGAAAATTTTCTCCGAAAGATAAGAGAGATAATTCGCTGCCGTCCACCCAGAACCGCCACCCTTCTTGAGCCTCACGAGATTCAGGATTTGCTAATTGATCTTTATAAAATTGACCCCATTGAATTTAGGGGGCAAATCCGGAAAGCTGTAAGAGAACGGGTAATTGAGCCGACCGAGAGAAGAGAAACTTTAAAAAGACTAGAGGTAATAACTAGGAATCTAACTAGATATCTTAAGTCTTTAGAGTTTTCTCTTCCGCGAGACCGACATCAGCCCTTGAATTACAGCTATGGCTACTACGAAGCTGAACGGGGCGAAAAAGAAAGAGTTCAGTATCGATTGGTAATCAAGGCGTATTACGTCGTTCCGCTTATCAGGAAAATACTTTCACCGTTTACTATTGCTTATTCGGCAACCGTTGGAGATGCGGAGGTATTGAACTGGGAGAGCGGGATTGAAGCGCCTTTTTACACTTTCCCATCGGATTTTCCGACAGAGAATGCAAGAATTTTCATTCCGACAGATACTCCAAATCTGGCCGTGAAAGCAAGAAAGAAAAGGGATCCAGTTATTACTCTCAGACGAATAACCGAGGCCTGTCAGACGCTTAGTAAAAGCCACCTCCGTTCTTTGGTGGTAGTGGTTTCAAATTTGGAACTGCGGAAGTTTAAGGAGATTTGTCAGCGAATGAATGTAAATGCTATAAGCTATGGTAACGGTATTTCGCCAAAAGAAGCAGTCCGCCTTTTTAAAGAAGGTAATGGTAGTATTCTTGTTGGCACGGTTGCCAATTATGGCGAAGGCATTGATTTACCAGAGCAGATGGCACCAGTGATCTTTTTCTTGCGGCCTGGTTATCCGAATCCGTCTGATCCGATGACTATCTACGAGGAAAAGCGCTACAGTGGTAGCCGACGCTGGAGAATCTGGAACTGGCGAGTAATGATTGAAGCACTTCAGGTTCGAGGCAGAAACATTAGAAGCGCTGAAGATCTTGGCGTTACAGTGTTTATCTCTCAGCAATTTCGGAGGTTCATTCCCGCGGTCCTGCCAGAGTGGTTAAAAGATAGTTATCGCGGAGACAAGAAATTAGAGCAGGCAATTGAGGAGATAAAGAAATTGTTGGGTAGAGTATGGCCAAGTGGAGTGCGGTAAAGTCTGGTTCTGTAGAGTACAGTTTAGGGCAGGGGTTCTTTAGAATCCCTGCCAAAATTGTTCCATAATTCCTTTAGTATAGTCTAGTGCAGTGGGGAGCAGTTCGGTATAGTAATGTGTAGTTCAGTCCAGTTCAGGGCAGGGTTTTCAAACCCTGCCATTTTTATTTTTGATTATTCTTTTCGCGGAGTTTTTATTTTTAAAATTTTATGCTATAATATAGTCGCATATATGACCGGAAAAAATGCTGGCAAACAAGAAAGCAATACTTTTATTAATTTAGGGATAGTTTTAAATAAAAAAGGCGAAGTTTTGATGATTCGCCGGGCTAAGAAAGAAGTCGGTAAAGATGGTTCAGTTTTAACCTGGGCTTTTCCGGCTGGCAAACAACGATACGACGAGACCAGAAACGATTGCGTAAAACGAGAGATATTAGCCGAGACCGGCTATAAAGTTAATCCCGTAAGAGAAATATCAATGAGAGTCCACCCTCAATTTCACACTTTTATTGTTTATCATCTTTGTGATTTAGTTTCTCCAGAACCAGTAGCTCAACCGATAGAGCCTCATGAAGTGGCAGAAATCAGGTGGGTCAAGCCGGAAGAAATTAAAAATTTAATTACTACAGACCTTGATTCTACGGTAAGTAAGATGCTTGGTCTAAATTAAAGGTCGCAGAATTTTAATTAAAATAATATGCCCAGTAGTGAGTCCGCGATAAATTTAACCTCAATTTATCTATCACTACTGGGATATTAGTCGAGTAATAATTGTTAATTAAGCTTTTGAATAATAGCCCGCGGTCGGTTAAATTGATAAATTGCTATCGCGGGTCTACTACTGGGTATGAATTATTTAAGTTTAACTAATATTGTCATCGTCATAGTTATCGTCATTGTTTTGTGGCTGATTTTAACTTTTAATGGTTTGGTAAGAAGGCGCTATCGGGTGAGAGAGGCCTGGTCAGATATCAATGTTCAACTAAAACGCCGGTATGACTTGATTCCGAATTTAGTGGAAACAGTTAGAGGTTATATGGTCCATGAAAGGACGGTTTTTGAGAAGGTGACTGAAGCTCGGGCTAAGGCTTCAGGAGCCCAAGGAAAAATAGAGAAAGCCAGCGCTGAGGACACATTAACAAATACCTTAAAGACTCTATTTGCCGTTGCCGAGAATTATCCGGAACTCAAAGCCAATGCTAATTTTTTGGATTTACAGCGTGAATTGGCTGACACCGAAAACAAAATTCAGGCCAGCCGAAGATTCTATAACACCAATGTAATGGATTACAACACCAAAACCGAAACCTTCCCGACCAATTTAATCGCCGGAATGCTCGGCTTCAGAAAAGAAGAGTTTTTTGGACTGGAATCAGAGGCTGAAAAGAAGCCTATTGAGGTAAGATTTTAGAGGCAATGACTCTTTATAACCAAAAAGAATCTAATATTCGCAAGACCTGGCTGCTTTTTACTTTGTTTTTGATTATTGTTATCGGTATTGGTTGGTTTTTTTCTAGGATTTATAATGACCCGTCAATTTTGTATTTTGCGGTTATTTTTAGTGTTCTAATGAACTTTATTGCCTATTGGTACTCTGACAAGATTGTTTTAAAAATGGCAAAAGCAGTGCCAATAGAAAAGAAAAACGCACCAGAGCTTTACAATATTGTGCAAAATCTTTGTATCACTGCCGGCTTGCCAATGCCAAAGATTTATCTAATTTATGAAAAGCAGCCCAATGCTTTTGCCACTGGCCGAAATCCTAAACACGCCGTAGTCGCGGTGACCGAGGGCTTATTGGAAAAATTAGACCGCTCGGAATTGGAAGGCGTCTTGGCCCATGAATTATCTCATGTCGGCAATCGGGATATGCTTTTGGGAACGGTAATTGTTGTGCTAGTCGGATTTATTTCCATTCTTTCTGATATCTTTTTACGGTCAAGTTTTTTGGGTGGGTTGAGGAGCCGTGATGATAGAAATGGCGGCCAAGCCCAAGCGATTTTGATGCTTGTCGGCATTGTTTTGGCGATTTTAGCGCCGATTGCCGCAATGCTCATTCAACTGGCAATTTCCCGAAAAAGAGAATTTTTAGCTGATACTTCAGGTGCTTTATTGACGCGTTATCCCGAAGGGCTGGCTTCGGCTTTGGAAAAGATTTCCAGCGACCAAACACCAATGCGAGTGGCCAATAATACCACTGCCCATTTGTGGCTTGATGACCCGTTCAAAGGCCGAAAGAAAACCTCATGGCTGCGCAAGCTTTTTATGACTCATCCGCCGATTGAAGAAAGAATAAAAGCGCTCAAGGGAATGAAAATTTAATAAAATATATTAAATGAGTTGGAGGCGTGCCAGAGTGGCCGAATGGGCGACACTGGAAATGTCGTATACCCGAAAGGGTATCAGAGGTTCGAATCCTCTCGCCTCCGCCTGAATAATCAGACACGAACTCTCTTTGTTGAGGGGGGAGCGAACTTTCCTTGCAGGAATTATTTGAGGATATACATGAATGGATATTTATTGACTAAAACCATAGATAAAGTAAAAGGAGACAAATTTTTAACTAACAGCCTGATTTTTTTTATCGGCTCTTTTTTGGCAGGAATAGGCGGTTATCTTTATCAGTTTTTAACGGCAAGAATGTTAACGGTGGAGGTCTACGGCGAACTGCAATCCTTATTGGCAATTCTTGCTGTTATTGGTATCCCAATCGGCGTTATTTCAACGGTTTTGACAAAATATACGGCTGATTTTAAAGCCAAGGGTTGGCCGAATAAAATTCATACCTTATTTTCACTCTTCACCAAGAAAATTTTAACCGCAGCAATAATATTTTTTGTAATTTTTGTAATTTTTAGCGGATATATTGCTAAGTTTTTAAATTTGACTTCCGTTTTTCCATTGATAATTTTAGGGACTGGCTTTTTATTTGGTTTTTCAAATTCCATTAATTTAGGTATTATTCGGGGCCTGCAGAAATTTAAAGAATTATCCATTATTTCTATAATTTCGGTTTTTTTAAAGATATTATTCGCAATTTTATTAATTAAATTGGGTTTTGCGATAAACGGAGCGGTTGGGGCTGTTGTTTTAGCTGGTTTGATTGGCTATCTTATTTCTTTTTATCCCTTAAAATTCTTATTCAAACAAGAAAAAGAAAAGATAGAAACAAAAGAAATTTTTCGATATTCTTTCCCGGTCCTTTTTATTCTTTTATTTACAACTTTGCTTTATAGCTTAGATATTATTTTAGTTAAACACTTTTTCTCGGCTCAAATTGCCGGGGAATACGGCGCCTTGGCAATACTTGGTCATATTATCTTTTTTATAACAGGACCGATTGTGGGAGTAATGTTTCCAATGGCGGCTGATGCCCACAGCAATCATACTGACTCAACCAAAGTTTTTAAAAAGACCATTTTCTTAGTTAGTTTGATTGGTGTAGTAATTTTACTTTCTTACTTTCTCCTTCCAGGTTTTATAATTAAAATTTTAATTGGCAGTAAATTTTTGCCTATTGGCAAATTTTTGGGTTGGTTTGGACTCTCAATGTTTCTGTATTCCTTAGTAGGTCTCTTGGCTCAATATTTTCTTTCCATTGGGAAAACTAAATGCGCCTATTTAGTGGGGATAGGAGCGATATTGCAGGTAATTTTAATCTCCATTTTCCACACTAACTTATGGCAAATTATCTGGATAATGAACGGAGTAATGCTCGTTATATTATTGCTATTAACTTTTTATTATTTTAAAATGAATAAATATGAGCAAATTAATTTCAGTAGTAATCCCAGCTTATAATGAAGAGAAAAACATACCTTTAGTGTATGAAAAAATAAAGGAGGTTTCGGAAAAGCTCCCTAATTATGATTGGGAGATTATCTTTATTGATGATGGCAGCACGGATAATTCGGAAAATATTTTGGAAGAAATGGCAAAAAATAATCCTTTAGTTAAATATATTCAATTTTCTCGCAATTTTGGCAAAGAAATGGCTACTTCGGCCGGTTTGGATGTGGCTAACGGCAATGCGGTTTTAATAATAGACGCAGATTTGCAACACCCGGTTGAACTTATGCCGGAGTTTATTGAGAAATGGCAAAATGGAGTTGAGGTGGTGATTGGCGTGAGAAATAAAAACAAGGGAGAGGGTTTGGTTAAAAAACTCGGTTCCTTTTTGTTTTACAAAATTATGAATGCTATTGGGGAAACAAAAATTATCCCTAGGGCTACCGATTATCGCCTACTTGATAAAAAAGTGGTTTTGGCGTTTCGCCGATTTACCGAACACGGCCGGATGACCAGGGGATTGATTGCTTGGCTGGGTTTTAAACGAGATTATGTTTATTTTGATGCTAACGAAAGAATTAGTGGCCGGGCGAGATATAATAAAGCAAAGTTAATAAAGCTGGCCCTAAGTTCTATTGTAGCCCATAGTTTATTCCCCCTTAAATTTGCCGGTTATCTGGGTCTTTTAATCACTTTTTTATTTGGTACGGCCGGATTTTTACTGCTTGTCGGTAAATATATTTTCAATAATCCTTTTGCTATGAGTTTTTCCGGGCCGGCGCAACTGGCGATTTTGATTATTTTCTTGGTAGGATTGATCTTGGCTTGCTTGGGATTAGTCGCTTTATATATTGCAAATATTAAGTTAGAGGTGGCTAATAGGCCAAATTATGTAATCCGAAAAAAGAAAAATTTTAAAAAAGATGAAAAAAAATAAAATAGCAGTTATTGGTACCGGCTATGTAGGACTAGTAAGCGGAGTTTGCTTTGCTGATTTAGGATATAAAGTAATTTGTATAGATAAAGATAAAGATAAGATTAAAAAATTAAAGAAAGGGGTTATTCCTATTTACGAGCCAGGGTTAGAAGAAATGGTCAAAAGAAATGTTAAGCAAGGAAGATTGTTTTTTAATGCTGACTTAGGCCGATCTATCCAAAACGCGACAATTATTTTTATTTGCGTGGGTACCCCTTCTACTAAAAATGGAAAACCAGATCTTTCCTATATTAAAGCTGTGGCTCGGGAAATAGGCAGAAATATAAAAGGGCCTAAGATAATTGTTACCAAGAGTACGGTTCCCACCGGCACGGGAAAAAATTTAGTGGCTAAAATCATTTCTAAATATTGGAAAGGAGATTTTGAAACTGCTTCTAATCCTGAATTTTTGAGAGAAGGAACAGCGATTTCTGATTTTTTAAACCCGGACAGAATAGTCATCGGCGTTAATTCTCCCAAGGCAGGCAAAGCCCTGTTAGAGCTTTATGAGAAGATTGACTGTCCCAAAATAGTAACTACTTTAGAAAGCGCTGAAATGATAAAATATGCTTCCAATGCTTTTTTAGCTACTAAAATCTCTTTCATTAATGAAATTGCCAATATCTGCGAAAAGTCAGGCGCTGATGTGGAAGAAGTAGCCGGAGGAATGGGCTTAGATAAAAGAATTGGCAAACATTTTCTAAAGTCAGGTCTTGGTTATGGTGGTAGTTGCCTGCCAAAAGATGTAAAGGCTCTGCGCCATTTAGCTGGAGCCAATGGTTATAGGTTTAGATTACTGGAATCGGCTATTGGCATAAATAATTACCAGAAAAAACAAATAGTAGAAAAAATAAAGAATTTGTTTCCTGGTAAAAGAATAAATAATAAAACTATTGCTGTTTTGGGGTTGGCTTTTAAAGATAATACTGATGATATCAGGGATTCAGCGGCCATAGACATTGTAAAAAGACTGCAAAAATTGGGAGCAAAAATCAGAACCTTTGACCCAAAAGCAATGGAAAATGCCAAAACGGTATTAAATCATAAAATAGAATTTTGTCATTCTCCTTATGAGGCTGTTAAAAATGCGGACCTAGTAATGATTGCCACTGAATGGAGTCAATTCAAAAAAATAAACTGGAAAAAGATTAAAAAATTGCTAAAAAAGCCAATTGTAGTGGACGGCAGAAATTTATTAGACCCGGCAAAAATGAAAAAACTTGGCTTTCGCTATGTTGGCGTAGGAAGAAATATATGACAAATCCAATTAAAAAAATTTTAGTTACCGGAAGCAGCGGCACCATCGGCACTCGATTATCTGAAAAATTATTAGAGAAAAACTACGATGTCGTTGGCATTGATTGGAAACCAAACAAATGGAACAAAAAGATTGAAAAGATTACCCTCCATTATGACTTAAGAGATAAATCTATTTTTAATAAGATTCCAAAGAATTTTGATTTAGTCATTCATTTAGCAGCAAATGCCAGGGTTTATAATTTAGTTAAACAGCCAGAATTAGCCAGAGATAATTTTTTGACTACATTTAATACCTTAAACTTTGCCAGAAAAAATAATATCAAAAGATTTATTTTTGCTTCTAGCCGAGAGACCTATGGAAATTCCAAAAAAATAGTTCATTCCGAGGATGAAGTACGCATTGAAAACTGCGAGAGTCCTTATACTGCCTCCAAAATTGGCGGAGAGGCATTAGTTCATTCATATCAACAATGCTATGGAATTGATTTTGTAATCTTCAGATTTTCCAATGTTTATGGAATGTACGATGATTCCGACAGGGTTATTCCTTTGTTTATTAAATTAACCAAAGAGGGTAAGGAATTATTAGACTTTACCTATATTAACGATACTATTTCCGGCATTTTAAAAACTATTGAAAATTTTAAAAAAGCTAAAAATGATGTCTATAATATAGGTAGTGGTAAAGGAGCTTCAATTGTAGAAGTAGCCCAGCTTATTCAAGAAACTATGAAAGGCCAGAATAAAATTATTATTCAAGAACGTAGAACTGGCGAGGTAGTAAAATTTATTGCCAATATTACTAAAGCAAAGCAGAAATTGGGATATAAACCAAAGATAAATATTGTTGATGGGATTAAGAAATCCATCTGGTGGTATCAGAAAAATCTTTATAAATGAAAATAATGAAAAACGAGAAACCCTCAGTTTCAATTATTATCCCAGTTAAAGAGATGAATGATTATATTAAAGAATCAATCTCTCATATTTTAGATCTGGATTACGACGATTTTGAAATTTTAGTTTTTCCTGACGTTGAAAATAAAGAAAGTTTTGAGAGGACTAGAATAATTCCCACAGGCAAAATTGGGCCCGCGCAAAAAAGAAATTTGGGTTCGGAACATTCCCGAGGCGAAATTTTAGCCTTTTTAGATGATGATGCTTACCCTCGTAAAGACTGGCTTAAAAATGCAGTTTATCACTTTAGGACGTCAAATATAGCAGCGGTGGGAGGTCCGGCAGTAACGCCAAAGGATGATTCTTTCGGTCAAAAAGTTTCTGGGGCAGTTTTTCTAAGTAGATTATCCGGCGGCAATCCTGAAAGATATTGGCCAACTGGAGAAATAAGAGAAATTGATGATTGGCCGTCAGTCAACTTTTTGATAAGAAAATCAGATTTTTTAACGGTTGGCGGTTTTGATTGCGAATTTTGGCCCGGTGAAGATACAAAGTTGTGTCTGGATTTAATTAAAAAATTAGGTAAAAAAATTATTTACGACCCGAGTGTTCTAGTTTTTCATCATAGAAGGGTGGGCTTGAAAAAGCATTTAAAACAAATAGGCAATTATGGCATTCACAGAGGTTTTTTTGCTAAGAAATATCCGGAAAATTCTTTTAAATTAAAATATTTTATTCCCGCCGGTTTTTTTATTTTTGTAGTGCTTGGCTGGATTTTATTATTTTTTCCTCACCCCTTTAAATTCGCATATTTTAGTATTTGGCTAATATATTTATTAGCTTTAATTGTTTCGTTTTTTGATATTTATCTTAAAATAAAAGACATAAAAGTTACTTTAGCAACTATGCCTTATATATTTTTAACCCATTTTTATTACGGTTGGAGATTTATCAAGGGATTTATTTTTACTAAAAATTTAAAAAGCAAACTTAGACAATGAAAATATCAATTTCATATCCTCCGCTTGAATCTAAAAAAGGAATACCCTTGTTGGCCCAGAATCGGCAGTTCCAGTGGTTTCGTAGCCCTACCTATATTTATCCAATGGTTCCGGCTTACGCCGCGACCCTTCTTAAAGAAAATAGATACGAAGTTTTCTGGGATGATGGAATTGCTGAAGAATTAAATTATGGAGAATGGAAAGAAAGGATTATTAAAGAAAAGCCGGATATTATCGTCATAGAAACGAAAACACCAGTAATAAAAAGGCATTGGCAAATAATAGACGAATTAAAAATAGAATCATTGAAAATTAGAAATTGGAAATTGAAAATTGTCCTGGTTGGCGATCATGTGACGGCTTTGCCGGAAGAAAGCTTGTATTATTCTAAAGTTGATTATGTTTTAACCGGCGGCGACTATGATTTTTTGCTTTTAAATCTTGTTAACCATTTAACTAAAAAAGAAGAATTTGAACCGGGAATTTATTATAGAGAAAATGGAGAAATTAAAAATACCGGTCATTTCATTCTGAATCATGATTTAAACACCTTACCCTTTATTGACCGCGATTTAACAAAATGGCGATTGTATGCTTATAAAAATGGCAACTACAAATATACGCCCGGCACTTATACTATGGCGGCGCGGGATTGCTGGTACGGAAAATGCACTTTCTGCTCTTGGACGACAATTTATCCGGGCAAAGATTACCGCCAGCGTTCGCCGCAAAACTTATTGAATGAAATTGGAATTTTAGTTGAAAAATACAAAGTTAAGGAAATAATGGATGATAGCGGTACTTTTCCGGTTGGTGATTGGTTGCAGGAATTTTGCCAAGGGATGATAGAACGTGGCTATAATAAAAAGGTGGCGCTAAGTTGCAATATGAGAATTAATGGGATTAAGGATTTAGAAATATGGAAATTAATGAAAAGAGCCGGATTTAGACTTATTCTTTTCGGGCTGGAGTCGGCCAATCAAGTAACTTTAGATAGGATTAATAAGAATTTGAAGGTTGAAGAAATAGAACCTTGTTTGAAAATGTGCAAAGAAGCAGGATTTGAGCCACATATCACCGCAATGATGGGTTATCCTTGGGAGACCAAAAAGGAGGCACAAAAAACAGTTGACTTGGCCAGAGATTTATTCAAAAAGGGTTATGTGGATACACTGCAGGCAACAATTGTTATTCCTTATCCCGGTACCCCACTTTATAAATACTGCAAAGAAAATAATTTATTGAATTTTGATGATTATGATAGATTCGACCAGCGAGAGCAGGTGATGAAATCAGAATTAACCACCGAAGACGTAAAAGAACTCACGCGAGATTTATATAAATCCTTTATCTCTCCTCAATTTATCTGGCAGAAGATTAGGGCAATTAGAGGTTTAGATGATATCAAATTTTTATTTAGAGCTGGTTCAAAGGTCTTAGGGCATTTAATGGATTTTAAGAAGTAAATATTATGTCTCCTTTGGTTTCGGTTGTTATCACAACAAAAAATGAAGAGAAGAATATTGAAAATTGCCTGAAATCAATCTTGAAACAAACTTATCCGCGTGATAAAATAGAAATAATTGTCGTTGACAATAATTCAACCGATAGAACCAAAGAAATCGCCAGAAGATATACAGATAAAGTTTATAATAAGGGTCCTGAAAGAAGCGCGCAAAGAAATTTTGGAGCAAAACAGGCAAAAGGAGAATACTATTTATATTTAGACGCCGATATGATTTTAAGTCCGAATGTAATTTCTGAATGCGTAGAAAAATTTGGAAATTGGAAATTGGAAATTGGAAATTCCGAGTTGATCGCTCTTTACATACCAGAAATTGTCACAGGAAACAGTTTTTGGTCAAAAGTCCGCCGCTTTGAACGGAGTTTTTATAATGCGACAGTGATTGATTGTGTTCGTTTTGTAAGAATGGAAGATTTTTTAGCCGTTGATGGTTTTGATGAATCAATGTCCGGGCCAGAAGATTGGGATTTTGACAAAAAAATTAGAAATAGAGGCGGAGTAGACATAATTAAATCGGTAATTTATCATAATGAAGGTGAATTCAGTCTTAAACGATATCTTCAAAAGAAAAATTATTATTCCAGAAGCTTTAAAAAATACATTGCCAAATGGCCAAAAAATGACTCTGATATAAAAAAGCAACTTGGTTTTTATTATAGATTTATTGGAGTTTTTACTGAAAACGGTAAATGGAAAAAAATAATTAGACATCCAATTTTAACTCTGGGAATGTATTTTTTAAGGGTTATGGTGGGGTTGGGGTATATAATAAATAAAAGATTGGTGAAATAATAAAAGATTTATAGTATTATTAATTAAGTATGAAAAAAGCATTAATTACAGGAATTACCGGGCAAGATGGTTCTTATTTAGTCGAATTATTATTAGAGAAGGGTTACCAAGTGTATGGTATCCAAAGGCGTGCCAGTACGCCCAACACTTTTCGAATTGACCATTTGTACGATAACCCCAATTATCCTAATTTTGTGGCCGTCTATGGGGATCTTGGTGACAGCTCCAACGTGTTCCGGATTATATCAGAAATAAAACCCGATGAAATTTATAATCTAGGAGCCCAAAGTCACGTAAGAATAAGTTTTGATATACCGGAATATACAGCCAATGTGACAGGCCTCGGCGCTTTAAGAATTTTGGAAGCGATTCATAGTTTGAAACTTCCTATAAAATATTACCAAGCAAGTTCTTCTGAAATGTTTGGGAAAGCTTTTGCCACACCTCAGAGATTAGATACTCCATTTAACCCGCAATCTCCTTATGGCATCTCTAAGGTATTCGCTTTTTACATAACTAAGATTTACCGCGCCAGCTATGGGATTTTTGCTTCCAATGGCATACTTTTTAACCACGAATCTCCCAGAAGGGGCGTAAATTTTGTGACGCGCAAGATTACCCTGGGTTTATCAAGGGTCAAACTGGGCATACAGAAGACCTTGAAGTTAGGAAATTTGGATTCTAAAAGAGATTGGGGTTATTCCAAAGATTACGTGGAGGGTATTTGGAGAATTCTTCAATATCATAAACCTGATGATTTTTTGCTAGCCACCGGCGAGGCTCATTCGGTAAGAGAATTTGTTGAGGAAGCGGGGCGTAATTTGGATATGGATATTGTTTGGGAGGGAGAGGGAGTGGAGGAAAAAGGCATTGATAAGCAAACGGGAAAAACAATTATAGAAATAGACCCAAACTATTTTAGGCCGTCCGAGGTGGAATTTTTGCAAGGCGATTCCAGTAAAGCGCGCGAGGTGTTGGGTTGGCGGCCAGAAGTGACATTTAAGGACTTGGCTAAACTGATGACGGAGCAGGATTTTAAGCTTGTCCAGGAAGAAAGTCGTTTAGGAAAGAGGATTGAGGTGCAACATTTTAGAGGTAATTAAACATATGGATAAGATACTTTATAAAAATAAACTTATCGGCATTCGTCTTAGAATTTTACCAAAGGGTTCTATTCCGTTGACTGACGGCAAGGAGCCCTTGCAGGTTGTTTCATTAAAACATCTTAAGGGTTCATATTTAAAAGCCCATATGCATACCCCGCGCAAAAGGATAACAAAATGTCTTCAGGAATGCCTAATAGTAAAAAAAGGAAAGATAAAACTTGATCTTTATGGACCCGATAAAAAAAATTTCAAATTTATTTATCTTTCGGCCGGTGATATGTTTCTTTTAATGCAGGGCGGAGTTGGCATTCACGTTGTGAAAGATGCAGAGATGCTTGAGGTGAAAAATGGGCCTTTTAAGGAGGATAAGATTTTAATATAAAAGCTATATATTATGCCAAATAAAAAATTAATAAACCAAATGGAGCCTTGGTATGGCGAGGAAGAAATAAAAGCAGTTACCGAATATTTAAAAAGTGGAGGTTGGATTATGGAATTTAAAAAAACTCGGGAATTAGAGCAAATGATTCGTGATTTTACCGGCGCCAAGTATTGCAGCGTTGTTGCGAATGGAACAGTGAGTTTATTTATTGCCTTAAAGGCAATCGGCATAAAAAGAGGCGATGAAGTTATTGTCCCCGATTACACTATGATTGCCACGCCAAATGCAGTTGTCTTAGCTAATGCTGAGCCGGTTTTTGTTGATATTGACGACTCGATGTGTCTTGACGTAGATAGGGTGGAACAAGCAATTACTAATAATACAAAAGCGATTATGCACGTCAGTATTAATGGTCGGGCTGGCAGATTAAAAGAGTTGAAAGAACTATGCGAGAGAAAAGGGGTCGTTTTATTAGAAGATGCGGCTCAAGCAGTAGGGTCTTTTTACCAAGGACAGCATCTTGGTAATTACGGAGCGATTGGTAGTTTTTCTTTCAGTGTCCCTAAAATTATTACCACTGGTCAAGGCGGCGCTTTGATTACAGATAGCGAGGAATTATATAAAAAAATTTGCAAAATTAAAGATTTTGGAAGAATCAGCGGCGGAATTGACATACACGATGAATTTGGCTGGAATTTCAAATTTACTGATTTGCAGGCGGTTTTTGGAATTGAACAAATGAAAAAACTTCCATCTCGAGTCAAAAGAAAAAAGGAAATTGCTAAATTATATAAAGAATTATTAAAAGATGTGGAACAAGTTAGATTTATTGAAACTGATTTTAATGAAGTTGCGCCTTGGTTCATAGAAATATTAGTTGAAGAGCCGGAGAAATTAAGAGATTATCTTAAGTCACAGAATATTGGCACCCGAGTTTTTTATCCAGCAATTCATACCCAAAAAATTTATAGCGATGTAAGGGGTAATTTTCCGAATGCCACCGATTTCAGTAAACGCGGCTTGTGGCTGCCTTCTTCAAGCAAATTAAGCGATGAAGATATTGAATGTATTTGCGATAAGATAAAAGAATATTTTAAAAAATAGTATGATTAAGTTCTATTATTTTCTTTTGGGATTTTTGGGTAAGTTTTCTAAGTTTTTTTTCCGGAATAATTTTAGCGCTGGAAAAAACTTTGAATTATTTTTTGGGGGAGGAGTTATTGGAAACAAACATAATATTATAATCGGTAATAATGTAAGATTATTCGGCTGGTTAATTAGCGATGGCGGAAAAATAATTATAAAAGACAACACCACTATCCATAGAAATACTATTATTAGAGCGAGGGAACAAATTGAAATTGGCGAATATTGTGATATTGCTGGCGAGGTATATATTCAAGACCATAATAGTATGCCACTAAATTATTTAGATCGGATGAAGCACGCTAGAGGAACTCCCTGGCCTGCCGGAGAAATTCTCCACAAGGCGGTAAAAATTGGCAATAACGTTTGGATAGGAAGAAGGGTGATGATAATGAAAGGAGTAACAATAGGCGACAGGTCAATCATAGGAGCAGGAGCGGTAGTTACTCAAGATGTTCCTTCAGATGCTATAGCCGTTGGTAATCCGGCTAAAATTGTCAAATTTCTTAAACCAAAGGAAGATAATGAATAATGGTAAAAACAAAAAATTCACAGATTTAAATTTCTTAATTATTACCCATACTTTCGCTACCGGACCAACCCAAGAACTAAGAGATTTTTTTATTAAAAATAAGATAAGATTTTCTTTTTTAGAACACCCCTTTTCTTATAACAAAATTCAGCCGTGTTCGAAAATATTATTTTTTATCGGCGGGGAAGAAATAAAATGTTTTAAGGGAATAGAAATAAAAGGTCCTGAAGTATTTTATTTCATCAAAGATTTTTTTTATACTCTTTATTTTGTCATCAAAACAAAGGAAAAGTATGATATTTGTATTTCTGCTGATAATCTAAACTCTTTTTCTGCTTATTTTTTGAAAAAACTTGGCTATATTGATAAATTGATTTATTGGACAATAGATTATACACCAAGAAGGTTTAAGAATAGTATTTTGAACAAAATTTATCATTGGATTGATAAATTCTGTTGCTATCACTCCGATTTAATTTGGAGCAGTTCCGAAAGAATGAAAGAAGCCAGAAGAAAGAACGGCGCCAATATTAAAAGATGCGCCGAAGAGGTAATTGTTGGAGATGGTTGCCATTTCGATGAAATAAAAAGGGTTCCAGACGAGCAAGTGGACCGTTTTAGATTGGTTTTTATGGGACATTTAGTCAGGGGGAAAGGTATTGATTTAATCATTGATTCTATGCCCTATTTACTGCAAAAATATCCTCAAGCAACATTAACTATTATTGGGACAGGGCCTGAAGAGAAAAATTTGAAAAATTTAGTAGATAAATTAAATATTCAAAACGAAGTTATTTTTACTGGTTTTGTTAAAGAACATAAAGATTTAGAGAAAATCATTACTTCTTGCGGAATTGCTTTAGCCCCATACCTGCCGGACCCTAATAGCTATACTTTTTTTTCCGATGTGGGAAAGGTTAAAATTTATTTAGCTTGTGGTTTGCCGGTTTTGCTTACCGATGTGCCAGAAATTGCTAAAGAAATAGAAAAAAATGGTGCTGGTTTAATCTTTAATTACGAAAGAAAAGATTTTATCAAAAAGCTTCAGTGTTTGTTAGAAAGGGAAGATGTCTATTTTCAGTACAGGAACAAAGCAATCCAAATGGCTTCAGAGTTGAGTTGGGACGTGATTTTTAATAAAGCAATGCAGGAAACTATTGTTAATCTTTTTAAAAAAGAAAATTATGGCGAGTGAAGAAATTTTACAATATCTTTGTTGCCCTAAATGCAAATCTAATTTGATAGAACAGGATGATTTTTTAGTGTGCGAAAAATGTAGCGAAAAATATGAGACACAAGGCGGAATTCCTATTTTGGTAAATTTTAAAAATTTACCAATTCATCTGCAAAGACAAATAAAATATTTTGTAAAAGAAGATAACAGTCGACCCGAGTATAGATTAGATGAGTGGCAGAAAAGTTATATTAGAAGGTTTGAGGAGAATTTTCCATTTCAAGGAGGCGAGCTTTTAATAGATGTAGGAACGGGCTCTGGCTATATGGCAGTAGAAATGGCGAAAAAGGGTTTAAGGGTTATTGCTTGCGATTTGACCTTAAAAGAATTAATAAAGCTAAAAGATATAATCAAAAAAGAGCGTTTAGAAAACAATTTATTTTTGGTCTGTTGTTCAGCCGAAGGATTACCTTTTAAAGATAAAATTGCTGACTATTTAGTTTCCAATGCAGTTTTGGAACATTTACCACAAGAAGAGAAAGCCATATCTGAAATTAATAGGGTTTGCAGGAATAAAAGCGGGCTAATGATTACTGTTCCTTTGAAACTGAAATATGTCTTACCGATCTTTTGGCTACCTACCTATATTCACGATAGAAAAATAGGTCACTTGAGAAAATACAATGAGAAGATATTGTCGAGAAGATTTGGCCAATTTGGATACAAAGTTAAAAGGACCTACTATCCCGGCCATTTTGAAAAAGCATTAGTCGTTTCCTTATCTATGTTAGGAATTCATAAAGAAAATTGGGATGAATGGGCCGAAACCAAAGATAGGCAGAAAGAAAATAAAAAATATTTTTCTTGTAATATTTGTACAATTTTTATAAAATAGCCAATATGTGTTTAAGAAGATACCTAATTAATTTAGTAGATAAATCCAAGAGCGATAATGATAAAAATATTCTTGATTTATTGGAAAAAGTCCCTCAGGCTAAACTATTAGATTTGGGTTGTGCTGATGGCGAGTGGACGTTAAAACTTGGCGAGAAGGTATGCACCAAAAATCTTTTTGGCGTTGATATAATTGAGGAACAGATAAAAAAAGCTATCAGTAGAGAAGTAGAATGTAGGTGCGCTGATCTTAACGGCGATTTGCCATTTGAAGACGAAATGTTTGATGTTGTTCACGCCAATCAGGTAATTGAACATATTTATAATTTGGAAAAGTTTATTAAAGAGGCTTACCGAGTGCTAAAAACAGATGGCTATGCTATTATCTCAACGGAAAATTTATCAAGTTGGCATAATATTTTTGCTTTAATTTGTGGCTGGCAGCCATTTTCCGCCACTAATTATTTATTAAAAACCTTAGGCAATCCTTTGTCTTTATGGAAAGGGCGCGAGCATCATACTGATGAGTCTTTATGTCATAATAAATTATGGGCCTACAGGGGGTTGATAGAGTTTTTGGAGAATTATAATTTTAAAATTGAGCGAATAAAGGGGGCTGGGTATTACCCGCTTTTTTCATTTCTGGGAAATTTAGATAAAAGACATTGCCACTGGATTACTATTAAGGCTAGAAAAAAATCGAAAAATTATGTATCAAAATAGCAAATAGTAATAGGTTGTTTTTGACCGATGATAAAGGTGATAGCCCAAAAATAAAAAATGAAAGAGACAAATATTGATACAGAAAAAGAAAAAAAGGTTGTAATTTGTATAACGACCTATAATAGAAATGAGGATGTCTTAGAGTGTTTAGATTCCGTCTATTCTTCAAATTTCAAAAATTTTAATGTAATAGTTTTTGACAATCATTCAGACGAAAAAATCAATAAAAACCAATTAATGAAATATTCTAATCTACAATATATTTATAATGATAAAAATATTGGCATTACTGGTGGTAAAAATTTTTGTGAAAAAATGGCTAAAGGTAAATATATAATGTTTTTGGATGACGATACTATTATTGACGAAAACACGATAGGTGAATTAGTCAAAACTATGGATAAAGATCCTAAAATTGGTATTTCTGCTCCTAAAATGTTTTTTTATGATAACGGAAAAACGAATATATTTATTGCGGGATTAGGTCAGTTTTCGAAGCTAACTACTCTTTGTTCTGATATCGTTTATCATCAAAAAGACATAGGCCAATTTGAGTATCAAGCCTCTATAGATTATGCCCAAAATGGATATATGGTCCGTAAAACTGTTTCTGAGACAGTAGGAGGTTATGATTCAAAAATTTTTATGACATATCATGAGACTGAATACTTTATAAAGGTTCAAAAACTTGGTTATAAAACTTTATATATACCCACGGCAAAACTTTGGCATAAATTAAGCTTAACTTCCCAAAAATCGAATCTCTTACGAGATGTACTTGGACTGCCCTATCCTCAAAGGATTTATTATAATATGAGAAACCGTTCGGTGATTGTTAAAAGATATTACTCATGGTATGCAAAAACCATTTATATTTTTTTCTTAGTTCATTTATTTTCCTTATATTACTTTTATAAGTTTATTGCCTATAGGGCATCAAGAGATTATTTTAAGTATCTTTTTAAAGGCTATTTTGACGGGCTTTTAATTTTCTTAGGAATTAAAAAGTTGTAATAATGTGCACAAAAATAAAGTCTTAATTTTGGCTAATACTTTTTATCCGATTTTAGGCGGAGTAGAAACGCATTTGACAGATTTAATCAAGAGTATTTCAAAAGAAAAGGATCTTGAAGCGCATTTAATTGCTTATACTTATTTTGGCGATAAAGACAACCCCTACATAAATATGTATGATAATGTAAAAATAAGCTTACTCAAATTATGTTCAAGAAATCATAAAAGTGTAATTAACTGGTTACAATTGCATAGCTACCTCTTTTATTTTTCATTTACGATATTGCCGATGTTTTTTTATACATTTTATTATTGTCTCAAGAATAAAAATTTTAATCTGGTGCATGCTAATTCCCACACCACAGGAGTGGTTGCTGTTTTGATAAGTAAAATTTTCGGTATTGAAAAAAGATATATATCTATGCATGGTTTTATGTTTAGTAAATTGCCGAACTTCCAAAAATATAATAAGTTTCGCTGGATAATTAAAAGGCAATTTAAAAAATTTGATAAAATATTTTGTGTTGGACAAATATCATATAATGAAAACAAAGAGTTAATGGATGGCGACAGCAGCAAATTGGAGCTGTTTCGTTATTGGGTTGACGACGTTTTCTTTGGTGTTGGAAAAGACAAAAAATTAGCCAAAAATGAGCTTGGCTTGGGTGACCGGAAAATTATTTTTTACGCTGGCAGATTACGTCCTACCAAAGGCATTTTAGTTTTATTAGACGTGGCCAGAAGGATGCCTCAATTTAATTTTGTTATTGCCGGTGACGGTATTTTAAAAGACGAAGTAGAAGAGTATAGTAAAAAATATGAAAATATTAAATTTTTAGGAAAAATTAAAAATAGTCTTTTACCTCAGTATTATGTGGCATCGGATATTTCTATATTACTAACCCAAGGGGATGGTGAGGGGATACCTCGAGCTTTGATAGAATCAATTAGTTGTGGCACTCCGGTGTTAGCTACTGATAGGGGGGGCACCAAAGAATTAGTAGATTTTGGTACTGGTTTCATTGTCGAAAATGATGTTAGTGACATTAAAAATAAGATAGAGACGATTTTAGGAAACGAAGAAATTTATACAAAAAAACAACAGAGCTGCTATTCAGTTGCTCAAAAATATTTTTCCAAACAAAACGCGCAAATATTTATTAAGAATTATCAAACTTGATATGGAAAAATTATTTGAAGTCTATCTTAAAATTTTTCCATTAAAGATAATAAAGTACCATAATTATCGCATTGAACAATTTATTAAGAATGTTTCTAAACAGTATGATTCTGAGGGTAAGAGGATGATAGATATAGGAGCTGAAAATAGTCCGTATAAAAAATATTTTAAAAATCTAAGGTATTTTACTCAAGATATCCAACAAAACAAAAATCAAACTATAGATTTTATTGGTGATATAAATGAAGGATTGCCGGATATTAAAGATGCGAGCTTTGATTATATTTTGTGCACGCAGGTTTTGGAGCATCTTCGCGAGCCCCATAAAGCTTTCAAAGAATTTTATAGAATGCTAAAGCCAGGAGGAAAATTATTTCTTACTACTCATATGTGCTATGACGCACATATGATACCTTATGATTATTTTAGATTTACCAAATACGGATTAAAATATTTAGGAGAATCAAATGGGTTTAAATTAGAACATATTGCCCCGCACGGAGGTATATTTCAGGTAATTGCCAGAATCTTTGATACATTATTAATTAAATTATTTTTTGAAAGAGAGAGCTTCTTTTATTATTTATATATAGTTATATTTACCATTCCCATTTTTATTTTTAATTCTCTGTGTTATTTATTGGATTTTTTAGATCGCGAGAAAACTATGACTTTGAATTATGAATGTATATACAGAAAGAAATTTAACTAAAGAAAAATATGGATGATAAAAATATTTTAAAACAAAATAATCTTGAAGTAACCGATTTTGATTCTAAAAACATATTTTTTGATTTTATACATTTGTTAAATACATATAAAAACTATGTTAATCCTAATAGTATAGTGGTAGAAATTGGAGCCTCTAATAAACATAGGACACAACTATTCTCTAGGTATTGCAAACAACTTGTTGGAATTGAATATTTTTTGGAAAGATTGCGGACTGATTTTGATAATGCAATATATAAACAGGGTGATTGGCAGAATTTGGCCGGAATATTAGATGATGACAATTTTGATATATTAGTGAGTTCTCACTGTATTGAGCATGTTTTTGATGATCTGGCGGCTGTCAATGAAACCTATAGAATACTTAAACCCGGGGGAGTGGCCATATTTAATACTCCCAACAGAAAAAGGTTAGTTAGAAGAATTATTGAGCTGTTTACCGGCGAAAGAAAATTTCCGTGGCGGGAACATGTTAGAGAATATACAAAAAAAGATTTAGTGAAACTGCTTGAAAGATCAAAATTTAAGAATTATAAGATTGAACCAATTTGTCTAGGGATAAAAGGTTTAAGATGGCTATGCATTAAAAAATGTCCAAAATATTTTGAAGATTTATGTATTTATTGGGAAATTATTCTTTATAAATAATTAAATATTAAATATGGACAATAAAACTTTCTATAACGAACTATATCGCGATAATCAAGAACGACATTCATTTGAAATTAGATCTAAGGCGGAAGCATTTAAATTTCTAATAGGGATAGAAATATGGTATATATTCCAAAAAAATGAATGAATATAATAAAACATTATGACTTTAGAAAAACTTAAAAAATTTATAGCCAATAATATTTATATAATATTAATTATTTTTCTATCTCTTACTGTTTTTACTTGGTTTAAGTCGGATTTTATTTTTATTCAAGATTCGGGATATATTAATATCTCTCATGAATTTAAGCAAACATTTTTTGCTTGGAATGATTTTAATTCCCCAGGCACAGCAGAAAGCAATCGTTTTCTCTTTAATTTTGGGTATATATTTCAGTATAAAATATTAACCTTACTTCTTTCTCATCAGATTGCCCAAAGGATAATGTTTTATCTTTGGACTTTGTCAGCTTGGCTGGGCGTCTATTTTCTTTGTCGGGTGATGAAATTTAACAAAACTATAAGTTTTTTTGCCAGCGGTTTATATACTTTTAACACTCTGTCCTTAATATCCATTTTTCATTATGGTTCGGCTTGTATGTCTCATTCCTATATTTTCATACCCTTCATAATTGCTTTATTTATAAAAGGCGTTAATGAAAATAAAGGTTTCTTTTACGCCTTACTTATCAATATCGTTTGGCTTTTCGGCTTTAGCGTGTCCTACGTTAATGTTGTATATGCTGTTACCGCTTTTGGTTTTACGTTTTTATATCTATTATTTAATCTTATTACTTCTAATATCAACAAGGGGCTTTTAGTTGTTAGGGTTAAATTTTTTGTCTTTTTTATTTTAACCTTTTTGATATTGAATTTATTTTGGATTCCCAATTTCTTTCTAAATTCTGCTTCTCAAGTCAGCAGTGCTTTTTATGGAATAGAAAAGACGGCGCACGAAAAAATAATTACATCAAGCTATCAGCCGTCAAGACTTTTTAATCTGCTTGGTTTTTGGGCTTTATTTGATAAGTTTGAAGGCAAACAACCATATCTTGAGTTTAGCGATTATTATAAAAAACCTTCAATTGTATTCTTGTCATATTTATTGCCTATTTTGGTTTTTATCGTTCCTTTGTTTAAAAAAAAGAAGAAGGGTGATGTCTTGAACTTTTGGTATCTCTCGGCGTTGCTGGGCATTACTTTTATTGGGGCGGCAAAAATGCCGGCTATCTCTGAGTATTTTTTGCGTTTAATGACATTAAATTCCTACATTTCCACTGCCTACCGCAATGTATTGACAAAATTTGCCCCCATCTTAATGATGGGATACTCAATATTATTTGCCTTTTCAATATATTTTATCGCCTCAAAATTTAAAAATATTTATTGGAAAAAAGTTTTTTTGGTTTTATCATTTATTATTTTTATAGTAATTTTGCCCCTGCCTCTTTGGAAGGGCGAACAGTTCGCCAACGGTGGCGGTATTTTGTCTTCCAATAATGTCAAAATACCCGAATACTACTGGGAAGGGCGAAAGTTTTTTGAAAATAAAAAAATGGATTATAGAATCGTCGCCTTACCCATAATTACAGGCGCTCATATCGATTTAAAATGGGAACAAGGATATGCTGGCGCTGTTCCTTTTGGCCAGCTTTTATCAAGACCTGTTTTAGAAAAAAATTATGGGGCAGCATCAATACCCTATCAATCAATAGGTCCGTTAATTGAAGATGCGCCGCCAGAAGACAAGCAAATACCTTTATTGTTCTCATTTTATAATGTCAAAGATATTATATTTTTTAAGGACATTTACTGGAAAGTGGGCGAGAATCAACGCTATACCGTTCCCAATAAAATTGAAAAAGTAGAAGATTTTTTAGTTAAAAACCAAGAGCTATTCCCTCATCTGAAAGACATAGGCCAGCTCGGCGTTTACCAATTACAGTCTGATTATTATTTACCGCATTTTTATACTCCCAAATCTTTTATTTCTATTTTTGGTCCCATTCAACAAGCTACGAGCAAAGTTGTTTTAATGCCTAATTATGAAACTCGATCGGCCATATATTTTAAGCAAATTAATGAATCCATTCCTAATCCAATATTAGACAGAAGCGATATTTTTTTACCCCTATTTAATGAAGAAAATAAAAAGGATACAACGAATGATATTATTCTGAGCGAAAATGAGGCCGGTAAAAAATTCGTTTTAAATAGATTGGTCAATCTTGATTCGTGGGTTAATATAAAATACTCCTCAGAAAAGCAAAGAATATTAATTAGCCCCCTACCTTTACCCGGCGAAATCCAAGTCAATAGCCAAACAATAAACCGACAAAACTTGCAACCGATTTATGAGTTTGATGTTCGAGCGGGTGATACCTTGGGGATTGGGACAGAACATCTAAAACTCTCCCGCGATATAGATAAAAATATAGTGTTGCGTGATATTTTTCAGGGAATTCAAATATATAAAACTCTGCCGACAAAAATAAATTTGCCCAATGCTTCCTTTGAGCAAGGACCTTGGGTGGAAAAACCCCATGATTGCACTACGGGCCTGCCAGGAGAACCAAATTTCAGCATGCAAA
>Ga0315282_10003690_pt1 | contig 27340 bp, 25 predicted proteins | sample YL17G07_20_MG_FD_203693 | JGI IMG/M metagenome (GOLD analysis project Ga0315282, IMG submission 203693) | Sediment microbial communities from Yellowstone Lake, YNP, Wyoming, USA - YL17G07_20 | ecosystem: Environmental > Aquatic > Freshwater > Lake > Sediment | place: USA: Wyoming | collected...
CCGAAAGTCAGAAATCGACCGTTTGGCGCGATATAAAAACCCATTCTCTGATGCATACATTTGAAGACTATTGAAGCGTCATCATTAGCCGTAAAATAAATTGGAAAGAGAATCTGTGGTTTCGTCCAGTTTTTCCCATCTGCCGAGCTGCACAGCATCGTCATACCGGGAGGGATATTTTCGCCGGTCGGATTCGTCAAATACTGGCAGTAGAATCGGCCGTTAAAATAAGCCAGCATAGGTGCGTGATTATACGTCCATCCTAAACCGTCCGACCATTCTGGATGTGTGCGGTTTGCACGAAGAATTTGGTAATTCTGCACCCCGATGGCAGGCCGGTCTTGTAATCGCTGTTGGATGTCCTGACCTCGCCGATATAACGCACAGGCTCATTTACATCGCCGACATTCGCCAATGCCGCAGCTTCAAACAGTGCGGCAAAAATTATTAATGTTAGTTTGTTCTTTGTCATTTATTTAACTCGCCGTATTCTCAAAGCGATGTAAGGTTTATTGGGCAACTCTATTTTTGATTTGTTTTTGTCAATGTATGTGTAGCGGTTCAGCTTTTCTATGACAAATTGTTGTTTCACAGGAATAATTTTCATATTCCACGTATCGATTATATCGACCTGAAACTTCAGCCCATCTTTAAGGGTATCACCTTTAGCCGGCAAGTGAAATGCCCACTCCTTTATCTTCTCTTTGCCGAAATATATTAGGTAATATTCAGCAGGCCGACCTGCCATATTAGTTTCATAATACTGGTCGATAGGATTTAGTCCGTCCGCTGGCCCCTCTTCGACAATCTTTCTCAGAAAAGCAATCCGCTGCGGACTTTTGCCCTGCAATGTTCCGCCTCTGGATATCCACGATACATCCTGTGGACTCTTGAATGCCTCACCGTGCGTGGCATAAGCTCCGCCGACTATTGCTACCCAGAAGCGACAAACCATTTCCTCTCCGGACAATTGCCCCCAACGGCTGTCAATGTTGCCTTCATAATTAATTTCGTCGTGAACTATCGGCTTCTTATAAATATCCCGCAGAAGCGGCGAAACCCCAAAGAATCGCACCGCCATATAATACTGAAGGCTGACGTGCGTTACCCACGGCTTGGAATAATCGTAAAGCACCGTTGCGTTATGAATCGAGCGCAAATGCTGATAAGGGTCTTTTGCCTGCACAATCTGGAAAAGCCGGTCCCAGTCTGCATCGGTCATACTCCTTATAAAACTGTTTTCATTTGCAAGACTCCACCAGACGTTGCGGAAGGCAGCAAAACGGGCAACAACATAACGCACATAGCGGTCATTGGTTTCAGCGTCCATTGTGTCAAATCCCCATTTCCCTTTGTCATAGGGCCTGAACAGGATAAGGTCTGCTTCAACACCGATATCGCGCAGTTGTGCTATACACTTTTCTAATCGCCGGAAAAAATCAGGATTAAAACGTGAAAAGTCCCAGTTCTCCTTTGAGCTTCCTTCAAAAGGAAAACAGTCCAGTTTTGCCGGCCCTTCTACATAACGCTCCTTGTATGGCGGTATAATCAACATTCGAACCTTATTGAACGGAGACTTTTTTAAAGTTTCGATTGTTTGCTGTTTTATTTCTTCTGATTGAAAAGGCCATTCGTAGAGGGTGGTTCCAAGCGGAAAAAACGGCGTCCCGTCTTCATAACCGAAATGATATTGATTTCTCACTTGCACAGGCCCATGATTTGCCGCTGATGGAGCGACACATTCAAACTGTTCTTCTTTGCCGTTCAATTCTTCGCGGTTGCTCTTTGTCTTAAACGTCCAAACCCCTTCTCTGTCGGGCATAAAACGAATCTTAAAAACCCCATTGCCGTCGTAAAATCCGTCAGGCTCAAATGTCCTCTCGCCCTGCTTAAAAACAGCGCTGAATTCAACATCGACAAATGGATTACCGGCTGTCGACCCCGGCATCGACAATTCATAAACATCCCATTTTTCAACTTTATTGTCTTGTACCGCCCATAAATAGCTTGATGATAAAGCTACAAAGACAATCAGGATTAATCTCTTCATTAAGAATGCCCTCTACTGTACATCGTCAGCAAAAAAGAGGCAAATCCGCCTTTGAATTAGGAGACAGTTTCGACTCCTGTTACTATAATTCTATCGTTATATTTTTTTTCTTTCAAGAACCGTTTTTCTTTTCAATTCGGTCCGCTTCTTTAGTATCTGCTCACGATATCCATAGTCGTCGTCAGGCGTTACGTTGCCGAGAGCCTCATGGTAATGCCTGCTGTTATTTTCTGCACCGCTGGATTGAAAATTGATGAGCAGGATGCAACAAGATTTTTGCTGCTTAGCCCTGAGACATACGTTTATCAGTAATCTATCACAAGGTGGGGTATCACCGAAAGTTGCTCAGAGTTTGGCAAGGCATAGCACTATAAACCTTACAATGGACATATACACCCACGTCCAGCTTCACGATGAAAGAGCTGCGCTTGAGAAATTACCGGATTTGCCAACGATAGACGATAAGCAAAACGCCGTTGCTATGAAAAGCGGGACTGACGATATGCCTGTAAATACAGACAGAATCACTTACAAACCAGCTTACAAAAAACTTACAAAAAACGCTTACTCTATAAGCAACCAGTCGTCTTTGATTGACGGCAAAGCAACTATTGAACAGGGCAAAATCTCAAAGTTGGTCGAATGCGATATGTCCTTAAAATCAGGTATGTTAGGTGGCGAAAATAATCAGTTGCCTCTGATTGACACACAAGAAAATCACCGGAGCAGGAGGGATTCGAACCCCCGTTACCCGAAAGGGTAAAACGGTTTTCAAGACCGTCGCCTTAAACCGCTCGGCCACTGCTCCATCGCGGATGACCCGCTGGCTAATAACATCGGGTCAAACACGGAATTTTGAGCAAATTTCCGACTATTCTACAACCAAAGACCTGTTTTTCAAGCCAAAAAGCATAATTCCACTCTATCTGCCAGCACCGGTATCTTATTACCACGGTAAAAAAACTAAAAAATTCCAAAATTTTAGTTGACATCACATAGTATGTATAGCATAATATGCAAAGCAAGATAGAGGAATATAAATCGGTATAATCAGCATGAATCCGTGTCTATAGAATAAAAAAGGAGATTTTTATGAAATTTGAAAGTCAGTTGTTAAAGGGAATCGCCCCTGTTGTGGTTCTTGAGATTCTTTCCCGCGGGCAGATGTACGGCTACGAGCTCAGCCAGGCGATTGAGCAGCGAAGCGGCGATATCCTCACCCTCGGCAAAGGAACACTGTATCCGCTACTTTACAATTTAGAAGCCAAGAAACTCATCAAGGGCAAATGGCAGCAAACCGATTCCGGCCGAGAAAGAAGATACTACTCCATAACCAGCAAAGGCAAAGGCCAGTTGGCAGAACAAAAGGCCCAGCTTAAGGAACTCACAGCCGGCCTGAATCTCGTCTTCGGCGGAGCCCTTACGCCGGCCTAATCGACGGACAGATTGAAAGGAGGTTAATTGACTATGTACCGGCTGGTTGCATATCTTGGAATTCTTGCCTCCATCATTCTTGGAGGAATGCTCGGAGGAATCCTCGACTTTATAGCCATAAAGCTGGCCTGTGGCAGATTAGGAGCACATTGTTGTATAAGTATAATCTATCTGTTGGTAGGAATTGTTTTGGGGGCTTTTCTCGGCGGTGTTCTCGCCATTGTCCATGTGCGCCGATATACGAGAGAGCAAAAAGAAAAAAAAGAACTTGCGAAATACCTGGCTTCGATTCCCGAAAATGCAGGCAACCTTATCAAGTCAATCATCAGAAAAATGCGATACAGAAAAAAAGTCCAGGATGACGTAATGGCTGAGCTTGCAGCACATTTCGAGGATGAATTGAAAGACTGCAAAACCAATGACGAAAGACAGCGAAAAGCTCAGCGGTTAATCGAAGATTTCGGCGACGTAAACCTGTTGGCTGTCTTGCTTCGCCGGGCCAAAAAACGCTGCAGGCCGCTTTGGCGAACCGTTGTCGCAAAGACATTTCAGACCATCGGCGTGTTAATTTTGTGCTTTATTGTTTATTGTGTTTATATTTCACTCGGCAAACCCACCATCGCTGTCAATTATCTTGAGGAAGTAACCCGGCTTGCCCATCCGGTTGCTGATGAGAGCCTGAACGCAGCAATCCTTTATCAAAAAGCTATCGATGCTTACAATGAACCGCCTTTGGTCAAGTATGAAACAGGGACAAAAGAGAAAAACCTGCTTGACGCCATACAGGATAAAAAATGGGTTACAGAGCTGACCAAAGAGGAACTTGCATCGCTGAAGCAGTGGTCTTCCGACAACGCTGATTCAATCGAACTTTTCAGGCAGGCATCTGAAAAACCACACTGCTGGTGGAAGCGGCAGGCGAAAGATAAGAAAGATAATAATCTCCTTCATGTCCTTATGCCCGAATTAAAATCCTTAAGAGATATCACGAAAATGATGGTTTGGCAGGCAAAACTGAAGGCATACGATGGGCACCCTAAAGAAGCCTTTGACGATTTATTGGTCTGCTATCGGGCGGGAAGACATCTTAAAGGCCCCCGCTTGTTGATTGAGCAGTTGGTTGGAATGGCCATCCAGGCTATGGCGGTAAAAGACATGCGTATGATTTTGTGCAATCAAAAAGTAGATAGTCAATCGTTAAAAAACCTTCAAGCCAAACTCGAAGACCTGGCGGCTGAGGATACGTACGTTATGAGTTACGAAGTCGAAAAATTCTGTGCGTTGGATTTTGTACAAAGATGCTACACCGATAATGGAAGAGGCTCAGGCCATATGATTCCCGGACAGCTAAAAAGTTTGGATTCTGATTTTGCCGAGTTGGTTCCGGATTCCAAAAACGCTGTGCTCAATTATAGCCTAACTTTGGCTATGGCCCTCGTCAGCGCAAACAGAAGCAAAATGAGCCGGGAATTTGAGAAAATTTATAGCACTGCCCAAGAATGGGCGGCAAAAACTCCATGGCAGTTGCATGAAGAAAATGTCGATTTTGAAATGGGACTTGACAACTGGTCATCTTTCAAGAAAGTGAAATACTGGCCTGTCCAGATGCTTACACCTGCCATGGCAAAGGTAAGTGCAATAGCCTATCGAATCAAAACAGACACGTATGCCACCTTGGCAATAATTGCAATATCGAGATACAAACAAGACAAAGGTGAGTTTCCGAGCACTTTGGATGATTTAATCCAGGCCGGTTACCTTAAGCAATTACCTGTGGACCCCTGGAGTGACAAGCCGTTGGTTTATAAAAGAACCGCCAATGGTTTTATGCTTTACGGCGTCGGAAGCAATTTCAAAGACGATGGCGGTCAGGTGGTCAGGGATAACAAAGGAAAAATCAAACCTTACGCCGACGAAGGAGACTGGGTTTTTTGGCCGGTGCCAAAATAAAAGTCGAGAAACCACTGGAATCGATTATTGCGATAAAAATTCGTGGAAGGAATTTGTATTAGTACTCGTAGCTTGAAATTCGCTGTGACCTGCGAGCACGTCGGCGGTTCTTCTCCGACGGTTTTTCGTAGTGGGCGGTGCGCTTCATATCTCTGATAAGACCCTCCTTCTCGCAGAGCTTCTTAAAACGTCTTATCATTTGCTGAACCGGTTCACCTGTACGCGACTTCACTTTCAACATAAGAAACGACCTTCCCTGCTTTACTTAACAAAAAAGTACCGAAAAAGAAACGTCTACAAGTTTATTCGTCAAAATACAAAAGGCGGCTTACTGTAATGGATGATTTATCTTTTATCAAGTCAAAAACCCCGCCGGCGTCTGATTTTCGGCGCCGAACTGCCCTTTTAGCCCCAAAAAACGCTGGTTTTAGCTCAAAAATGCGGAATCCACCAAATATTTGGGCTCTATTGAGAAACCCGGCCAAATATGCTAAAATGAAAAGGCAATTTTGGGAGGCTGCCCTTAATTGGAAAAACTGCGTGAAACGCTGAGGGTCAAAAAAGAGCGGGCTATTCTGGTAGGCGCTATCCTGCACACCACGGGTGATTCGGATGATTTAGTTGAGCTGACAGCCTTGGCCGAAAGCGCCGGTGCCATCGTCGTTGACCGATTCCAGCAAAAAATCCACACAATCAATCCCACCACGTATATAGGCAAAGGCAAAGCCGAGCTGCTCGCAGGACGAGTCAAACGTTTCAAGGCCGACGTCGTGATATTCGACAACGACCTCTTGCCGCGTCAGATTCGCGAGCTTGAAGAGATAGTCGGCGTCAAGGTGCTCGACCGCAGCGAATTGATTCTCGACATATTCGCAACCAGAGCAAAGACGAAACAGGCCCAGCTTCAGGTCACACTGGCCCAACTGGAATACACGTATCCACGGCTTACGAGAATGTGGGAGCACTTGGATAGTGTCGCCGGCGCGGGCGGCGGCTCCACCGCTGGTATGGTCGGCGGCATCGGCACCAGAGGAACCGGTGAACAACAGCTCGAAATTGACCGCCGACTGGTCAATAAGAGAATCACAGAACTAAAACTTCAGCTTGCTAACATCGACAGGCGCAGAATCCGCGAGATAGACAGCCGAAAAAATATGTTCAAAATCGGCATAGTCGGCTACACGAACGCCGGCAAAAGCACTGTCTTAAACGCCCTCACCGACGCCGGCGTACTCGTCGAAGACCGACTGTTTGCGACGCTCGATACTCGGACAAGAAAATGGACGCTGGAAGGCGGAGCAGAGACGCTTTTGAGCGACACCGTCGGCTTTGTTAAAAATCTGCCCCATCAACTGGTCGCGTCATTCAAGGCCACTCTCGAAGAAGCCATCAATGCCGACTTATTATTGCACATCGTCGATGTCTCCAATTCGGAGGTGCTCAAGCAAATCGAATCCGTCAATAACGTTCTGGCCGAAATCGGCTGCGGCGAAAAACCGATTCTGATGGTGTTTAACAAAGTCGATATCGTAAAGAAAATCGGCGAACTCGATATGCTGCAGACATTATTTCCCGACGCGGTTTGCATATCAGCCCTGACCGGCCTTGGCATCGAGAAGCTCACCGAAACAGTATTGGAAAAATACAAAGGCGGTGAACTCCTGCTGCGTGTCACCAGCAGCCAGTCAAACGGCAAAGTCCAGAGTTTTCTACGGGCAAACGGACGTGTCCTGAAAGAGCAGTATCACGACGGCTCGGTCCTGATAGACACCAGATTAGGCAAAAATCAGCTGCCGGCTCTAAAAAGACTGCACCCAGACAGTCTCGAAATTCTATCTACGCAGTCTGGCTAAAAGCCATCCTGAAAAACTTCGCCATCCAAACAAATCCCGTTCAGATTCCGCTCACAGGCCCTGCTAAGGTTTCAGGAATAGTGCACGGCTTTGTGACGTTGACACGGCAATTTTATTTCGCTAACATCCGTTTATGATGAATAAAAAAGATTCCGTAAACATTCTGGGCATTGAAACCAGCTGCGATGAGACAGCAGCCGCAGTCGTTGCCGACGGCCGAATCGTTAAGTCTTCTGTGATAGCCTCGCAGACAAAACTGCACGAAAAATACGGCGGCGTCGTGCCGGAGATTGCCTCCCGTGCCCACATCGAAAAAATATATCCGGTGATAGTTGAGGCGCTTGCACAAGCCAGGGTCGGCAAAGACGATATCGACGCTGTTGCGGTCGCAAATCAGCCGGGCCTGACCATCGCTTTGATGGTCGGCGTTACCGCCGCCAAGACCCTCGCATTCGTCTGGCAAAAGCCGCTGATAGCAATAAACCACCTGCACGCACATCTGCAGTCGGCACTTCTGGAACAAGATGGTCTGGAATTACCAGCCGCAGCTTTGATAGTTTCAGGCGGACACACTGGTCTTTACGATTATCATTTACCTTTGGAGCCGAGGCTGCTGGGTGCCACAATTGACGATGCCGCAGGTGAGGCCTTTGACAAGGTGGCGGGCATCCTGAAATTATCGTATCCGGGCGGCCCCGCTATCGAAAAGGTAGCTAAACACGGCAATCCTAAGGCAATCAAATTTCCAATATCGATGCTCGGAAAAGACTCGCTGGATTTTTCGTTCAGCGGCATCAAGACCGCTGTGCTGTATTACTGCAGGGGCCAGGATATGAAAGGCGAAAACAAGGTCGATTCGATGAGCGATGAGCAAATCGCCGACATTGCCGCTTCATTCCAGGCGGCGGTGGTCGAAGTGCTCGTTAAAAAAACCCGGCGGGCCGCTGAAAAAATCGGCGCAAAGACTATCCTGCTCGGCGGCGGAGTGGCGGCAAATACGCAGCTTAGAATCACACTGCAGCAAATGTGCGATTCGAGCACCCCGCCGAAAAAGCTGCTCGTCGCACCAAAACAGTATTGCACGGACAATGCGGTTATGATAGCCTCGTTGGCGTATCATAAATTCAAAGCAGGACTTTTTGCGGATTTAACCCTCGAACCGAAAGCAACCAGCGAATGAGAGAAATATCAAAAATTAAAATGCAAAAAGTAAAATGACATATAAAAATGCAAAAAAATAGAACAAATTTCAAAAACGAGTTTAAGAAACGGCTCTATGATTTTACATTAAAATTAATAAAGTTTCTGGACAAACTGCCGAAGGATAATGTTTCAAAAAGAATCGGAGACCAGTTACTTCGGAGTGGCACAAGTATTATCGGCAACTATATTGAAGGCCAGGCAGCAAGCAGCAAAAAAGATTTTACCAACTTCTTTAATACCTCGCTTAAATCAACAAATGAAAGTAAGTTATGGCTTGCACTACTTCGTGACAGTGGGCGTATAAGGCCGGAGGAAGTCGCATGGTTTTTAAATGAACTCAATGAGATTGCAAATATCTTCGCCTCAAGCATCCTTACGCTCAAAGGCAGGAAGTAATTTTGCACTTTGATATGTAATTTTGATATTTAATTTTTGATATTTAATTTTATGACCGCTGAACAACTGAAAAAATTATTATCACAGGTAAAGAATGGCAAAGTCACCATTGATGAGGCGATTGCAAAACTGCGCCATCTGCCGTTTGAGGATTTGGGTTTTGCCCACGTGGACCATCATCGTCAGCTTCGCTGTGGCTTTCCCGAGGTCATTTACTGTCCCGGCAAAACTACCGACCAGATAGTTAAAATATTTGAGAGCTTAGCCGAGAAAGGCAACAATGTTCTTGCCACCCGCGCCGAAGAAGCTGTTTTCGAAGCGCTGGTTGGAACAAACAAATTCCCGAATATCAGATACGAAAAATCAGCCAAGGCGATTGTCCTGGAGCAGAAAAAAATCAAACCCTCGAAATCCGTTATTCCGATAGTTACAGCCGGCACCGCTGATTTGCCTGTCGCAGCGGAGGCGAAAGTTACCGCTGAGATTATGGGTCAGCGAACGGAAATAATCCCCGATGTCGGCGTAGCGGGTCTGCACAGATTGCTCGGCCATATGGAGCAACTCCGGAACGCAAATGTCATCATCGTTATCGCAGGAATGGAAGGGGCGCTGGCAAGCGTAGTGGGCGGCCTTGTCAGTTGTCCGGTAATCGCGGTACCTACCAGTATCGGCACCGGCGCCAGCTTCGGCGGCATCTCGGCACTTTTGACTATGCTCAATAGTTGCGCCGCAGGCGTTACCGTCGTTAATATCGATAACGGCTTCTCCGCAGCCGTAGCGGCGACACTTATAAACAAAAGAATCGAAGCAGGAAAGTAGGGATAGGTGTGATATTATCCCCGTCTCACATTTTTGGTAAAGCCAATAACAACCTAACTCACCTACCGCTATTGAACGGTCGAAATAGCAGCCATGTGCAGCGTCTTGTTATGTTTTGATATCATGATGTATCATTTTTGGTTAATTTTGAAGCTTTCTACTATCCTCTCGAAATATTGCCTGTTGACCGTTTCAAATACATCAGGTGGAGCTTGACACGTTATTATATAACCCATTTTTCCAGACAAAATATAACACTCCTTGAATTTGAACCATGTTTGTTGGGCAGATTGTAGTGTCTTCACAGTAAAAATACGTTGTATCGCAGGCCGATTCGCGATTGTAACATTATCCCTATTATCTTCTACCTGTATTGCGTTTGGAAATGAGAAATACTTTCTACTCGCCTCCTCTCGAAGCGCAAAATACTCTTCTAATCTCATATTTGATGGTAATTCTTCTATAGCCACATTAAAGCCAATGGTTTGCCCAGTAACAGTATATGGTCTTTTACACTCTAATAATGTCTTTCCTTTAATCGTGACACCTCTAATTTTATCTTCTGCGAATTCCCAACATTCTTGCTTAACGTGCCAGCTTTTGGGATATTCAATTGAAAAACCATACTCTTGGTTGATATAAAAACACATTCCAATATTATCTGGCTCAATCCTAACCTCTTCCTCACCCCAGAGAGAATACGGCCCCTCGGCGTTATAGGCCCCCATAAGTCCTCTGGTGAAAGAATCTGTCTGAGCAAATGCAAGACAGTCACGAAATGAAGACACACTATGACCCATCGAAGCAGCGACGCGGGTTAGTAAGATAGGAAGGGTTTCTTTGCGAGCAAGGTAATAACCTTGCTCCTCACCATAGATTAAAAAAAGCCTGTCGTCTTTGTCGAATAAGGATAAAACATCTTCGCGAATTCTGTTTTTCTTATGACAGCGATCCACGTTCTTGTCAACAATAAAAACGACAGGACTATGCACTCGCAAAATCTCATCAAAGAATTGATCAAGATTTTCCCAAACAACGACTTGGACTCCCTTTGTACCCATAAGCTACTTTTGTATTCTTTTAATAATAACTCAATACTGTATATATATTGCTCATTCTTTTTAGGATGCAAAACTACGTTTTGTTTTTTTGTGATTATAAATCCTGTGACCCGATTGTCAAATCTCTTATTGACCATATCCCGCGTTATTTGTAATATACCGAACGAAACGAGATTATATGCAGATAATAAAAAATATCCCGAAACTAAAACCAAGAAAACCTAACACTCACAAAGGCGATTTCGGCAAGGTTTGTATAATCGCCGGCAGCCTCGGAATGAGTGGTGCAGCGGCTTTAGCCGGGCGTTCAGCCCTGCGGGCCGGCGCAGGTCTGGTGAGAGTAGCAATTCCAAAAAGCGTTTTGCCGATAGTCGCCTCAATAGAGCCGTCATTTACCACCATTCCGCTGGCGGAAGATGCCGCCGGCAGAATATCCGCAAAGGCAATCAATACCATTCTCGATGCTGTAAACGAAAACGATTGTCTCGCCTTCGGCCCGGGTGTCGGTGTCAGCAGCGCACTTCGGACTATTCTTGAAACACTGCTCGGCCAGGAAAAACTAAAGCTAATCATAGATGCCGACGGCCTTAATAATCTCGCTTTGATAAAGGATTGGCCGGCCAAAACAAAAGCCAGTCTAATCGTTACGCCTCATCCCGGTGAAATGAAAAGACTATGGTCGGGATTGTTTAGAGAACCATTGCCGCCGGAAAGACAAAACCAGGCATCGCAATTAGCCAATCGCACCAAAACAGTGGTGGTCCTGAAAGGAGCGGGCACGGTTGTTACTGACGGACAAAAAGTTTATGTCAACAAAACCGGCAATCCCGGAATGGCTACAGCCGGCTCAGGCGACGTTCTGACCGGCGTTATGACGGCTCTCCTCGGCCAGGGTCTGAGTAACTTCGACGCCGCGGTCCTTGCTGTTTACATTCACGGATTAGCCGGTGATATCGCCGCAGAAAAAATGGGCCAGATAAGCCTCATTGCCACCGACATCATCGACGCTCTCGGCGAGGCTTTTATGAAAGGTTAATCATTGTTCCGGAGGAATGTTTCAATGGCAAACGAAACAAAAGAATTCTTTGAAAAATTCAAAAAAGACATGGGAAAAATGAAAGAGCTGGCCGCGGATACCGTCCAGGGTTTCTCAGCGATGTTTTCAAAGATTATGAAAGATGGCGCGCTCGGCCTTAAAGAAAAAGAGCTTATCGCCATGGCCATTGGTGTCACTCAACGCTGCAAGCCCTGCATAAGACTACACGTGCAAAAATGCCTCGAGGCCGGTGCGACGAAAGAGCAAATCCTCGAAGCTGCCTCGGTGGCGGTAATGATGGGTGGCGGGCCGGCATATACGCATATTCCTGTGGTTATTGACGCACTGGAAGCATTGCAAGTGGGCTGAAAAGCCTTTCATTTCCTTTTTTTCGGAGGATGGATTTTACCTCGTCTGCGCGTAGTCATACCTGCAGGGGTTCTTATCTAACCAGAAGTTATCCCAGCACCAGCCATATTATTCAAGAAAACCCCGCTAAAGTCCGAAAGAATAGATAGTTATAGGGCACAGGCTGGACAGATACCAAAAATGGAAACAATCATAGAGCAAGAGACTTTTGAGGATACAGTCCCAAAACTGCGGCTTGAAAGACCGCTTGTGCCAATCGACGAGTTTGCGGCACGTGAGGGCGTTTCGAGAAGCGCTATCGAGGACTGGGCGAATCTGGGTCTTGTGCAGATAAGAAGACACAAGGGCAAAACGTTTGTTGTTGATGTACCGCCAGCCCCTTACGACGACTCCTGCCGGATTCCTGGTAACCGTCAGAAACCAAGCTCCGCAAGTGCGCCGCCGAAGCCTACAGGCCTCTGGCAGCCCATCGCGATTGTTTCAGTGATATGCGCCTTTGCAGCCGTCCTCGCAAGTTCCTGGCTATATGCTGACCGCCAGGGGCTGCTTGATGGTATCACGCTGGTATATGAGAAGATTGACAGGGCAAACGAGAACTTCATGCGCACTAAACAGCAGGCGGAAATCTTGCAAAGTCAGTTCGATGATGCAAAAATGGAACTCGACCGCCTTAGAGGCCAGTTTGTCCGCTCGCAGGCTGAAGCAAAAGATGTTCGTAACCAGCTCAACAGCGCCAAGCAAAACCTGGACTCCATTCGCCAGTACAACGCCGAAGCAGCACAGCGATTGAACGAACAAATCGAAAAATTAACCGAGCTGACAGACGAAGTGAGCGAAGGCCGCTAATGGCTGCTTTGGCCGCTGTCGTTGCCTGCTGAGAGGTTCAGCATTCCGAGCAATTTCCAGCCTGCCGGCAGGACCACCGCCGCCAATACTATCTTCAAAATATCACCAACAATGAAAGGATATAAGCCGACAGTCAACACGGTTCTGTTGACACCCATCAGACAGCACAGCCAGCTAAGACCAAACGTGTACATCGCAGCACTGCCAAGAGTCATCGCTAAAATGGTTGTGGTGAATCTTCGGTCCCAGCGGTTTTGAGCCAGCAGTCCCGTAACATAAGCAGCGGCGACAAATCCGACCAAGAAACCACCCGTCGGACTTAGCATCACAGCAAAACCACTTCTGCCCAGCGCAAATACAGGTAACCCCGCAAGCCCTTCGATTATATACGCAAGCACGCACAGACTGCCCCGCCGGCTGCCGAATAGCGCCCCTGTCATCAGCACCGCAAAGGTCTGGGCCGTGATGGGTACAGGCCCAACGTGGATTGCCAGTTGAGCACACAATCCAATAAAAAGTGAGCCGCCAACAATCAAAGCCGCATCGTAAACCCACGCGAGTTTCTTCTCACAAGGCCGAAAAACGTCCGCTAAAGTTACATTCGCCAGCATATCTACACCCCTGCAAAAACAAAAAATCCAAAATTATTGGCAGTTATTGTATGGTTGGAGGCGGAGTGAGTCAATAGTTAAGCACCCCGGAACCAGCCCACCAAGCCCTGTTTGGGCGGCATCTTGCGGTAAGGAGTACCGATAAAGTTGGCCTCGCCGGCGATGCTAAGGTTTTTCGAAGGACATTCTAAGGAAATTCCTGCCCTCATTAAAGAAAAAAGCTTTTAAAAAAACAAACTGTCAGACCGATAAATCTATTATTATAATATATATAGGGGGCAATAGCTGGTGTGCACATTGTCAGCCAATGAATATCAGGCTGAATCGGCAGAGGTAGGAGAGGGGGGAAAGTTGATGCTCCGGGGGTAATTTTGAGTTCTTACGGATGGTCTGGAAGTGGGAATTGCCGTACTGCACGCAGAGAAACCCGCGAGGCAATCAAAAGTCCTGAAGGGAAAACATGAAAAAGATTCTGGTGATAGAGGACAACCTCGTTAATTCATATCTAATCGAATCTATCCTGAATAAGAAAGGCTACACAGTAATACAGACCGCACATGCCGGCACAGGTATGGAGCTTGCTGCGAAAGAAAAACCGGAGCTTATAATCGTTGACCTTCACATCGCTGACATAAATGGTCTGGAGGCTGTAAGAAAGATAAACCTGCTTGTACCCCAGATACCACTCATCGCTCTTACTTCGCATGCCATAACAAATGAAAAGGAAAAAGCGCTCGAAGCCGGCTGCACGACCTGCATCGAGAAACCAATCAACCCAGACACCTTCGCCGAGCAACTTGAGCATTATCTGTCCTGATGACTCATTCGTCGTAACATAATCGAACCCCATATCATAAATAATCTGTGACCTGCTCCACACCAGAAACGGCCGATAATATACATCCATACGATGACAAATGCCGCTTGAAACCCGTCTTTCATTCAGAATACAGGAGAGAGCGAACTATCTTAAGTGAAACGCATATATCGCCGAAAAATTATAGTGAACAGCGATAAGAAAAAGGGCTGGAATTTGGGTATTTTAAGAAGCGTGACCATATTGAGGGGGAAATAAATATGGACACATCAAAAACTACAGTAGTGCTGCTGGTCGAAGACGACCCGGCAGATCAGAAATTGGTAAAGAACGCCTTGGTTAATCACGAGATGGACTATGCGCTTTACGTGGCCGAAAATGGCGAAGAGGCACTCGAATACCTGCATCGCAGCAAATGCGGTGACACGGAAAGTCCCCGCCCGAACCTGATTCTGCTTGATTTGAATATGCCTCGTATGGGTGGCAAAGAGTTCTTACGACACATCAAGGCCGACGACGATTTGTGCTCTATTCCTGTAGTTGTTTTAACGGTGTCGGACGCAAAAACCGATATACAGGAAAGCTACAAATTAAAGGCTGCAGGATATGTACAGAAAAGTGCAAGTCCGCAAGAGTTTCAAAAGATTATGGATGAGTTGGCTAAATACTGGTTCGAAACATCCTCCGTGGTGAGAAGCTGATTCTCGATTTAACCAGTAACAGACGGTCCGGAGAGTGCCCTTAGGTGCTGACACTTATGGAAGATTTAGAAAGGAGCAGCAATATGGATGACCTTATACCAGTGGTAATATTACTGGTCGAGGACGACCCCGCTGACCAGAAACTGATTAAGAAATCGATGCTTGATCAGAAAATAAACAACAAACTCATCATCATGAATACCGGCGAGGATGCCCTCGAATATCTGGACCGCAGCAAGTCAGCCGAGCCCGGTTGCCCTGTTCCAGACCTGATTCTGCTCGATTTGGATATGCCGGGGATGGGAGGCAAGGAGTTTCTATGTCGTCTCAAGACCGATGATGCGCTGGACACCATACCGGTCGTAATTTTGACAAGCTCAGCTTCTGAGCAGGATATCCTCGAAACCTTCAAACTGCAGGCGGCAGGGTACGTAAAAAAACCACCGACTCTCGATGGTTTTTGCGAGGTGTTCAGCCGGCTCGAGGAGTACTGGTTTGTTATATGTAAGCGAGTCCCACAGAGACAGCTATCATGCGCAGCGATTCGGTAAATATCCTCGTGATTGATGATGATGCCGCTGACCGCCGACTAACGGAGCTGGCACTGAAGGGCTCACCGCAGACGAAGCAGTTTGCGACTCAAATGGCCGCCAGCCTCGCCGAGGGGTTGGAGTCTCTTAAACATCGAAGCTCTGACTTGGTGCTGCTTGACCTTGGCCTTCCGGAAAGTCGGGGCCTTGATACACTTGAGAACTTCCGCCGGGAGCGTCCCGACGTGCCTGTCGTGGTATTGACGGGTCTGCAGGATGAGGAAGCCGGCGTCGAGGCCATAAGAAAAGGGGCTATCGATTATATAACCAAACCCTTCAAGCAGGATGGGTTGCGAACTCGTATCAGCATCGCCCTTCAGATGGTTGAATTACAGGATAAGCTCCTGTTACTCGCAAACACTGACGAGTTGACGGGGCTGACAAACCGCCGGCACTTCTTCGATATACTCGAAAGGGAAATCCTTTGCGCCAAGATAAAAGACAATCCCATATCAACGATGATTCTTGACCTCGACCATTTCAAGAGCATAAATGACACATACGGCCATCTCGGCGGCGATATGATTCTCAAGCAGGCCGCCGAAATCCTCCAGCAGAGCATTTACCCCCTCGATGTCGTCGCACGATATGGAGGAGACGAATTCATCATCCTTATGCCCAGCACGTCACCTGAAAAAGCTGCCCAGGCAGCGGAAAGACTGCGCGGAATAATAGACAACAACCAGTGGAAAGTGCCCGACCAGCAGATATCGATTACCACCAGCATCGGCCTGGCAAATTCCAACTACCGGAATTCCCTTAGTTCGCAAGAGCTTATCGAAGATGCTGATTCGGCTCTTTACGCCGCCAAAAGAAGCGGAAGAAACTGTGTGGTTTGCTATGACCAGATCAACCCCCGCCAAAAAGTGTTAAATCCGCAGGAGCGCGACTTTCAGGAATTACAGAACAAGGTTTCTTCACTCGCAAGGCAACTGCAATCTCATGCTCGCGGGACAGTATCTGCCCTTGCTCGGGCTGCGAATGCAGTAATCAAAGACCCTTACCTAATCCATCACGCCGAAAATGTGAGAGATTATTCGGCTGCAATCGCACGACAAATGAAATTGTCGCCACAAATGATCAAACAAATCGGTACAGCTGCAATTCTCATGGACCTTGGCAAAATCAGCATTCCCACTCATATCTTGAAAAAACCGACGCCGCTGACCGAAGAAGAGGAACAGATTGTCAGACAACATCCGGTAGCGGCCACCCAGATTCTGGCACCGATTGCATTTTTTGAACAGGAATCACGCATCATAAAGCATCATCACGAAAATTTCGACGGCTCAGGTTATCCTGACGGCTTAAAAGCCAAAGAGATACCAATTGGTTCACGAATCCTGACGGTCGCTGACGCCTTCGACGCAATTACATCCGACCATGCTTATGCCCCTGCGAGGTCCTGTGCCCATTCGCTGAACGAAATTATCACCCATGCAGGCAGTCAGTTCGACCCGGAGGTTGTTGAAGCCTTTCAAAAAGCGTATCAGGAGTACAAAGCTGATTGGCCGCTGTCAGTAAAAAGAGGTTTGGTCAGCTCCACTCAAAACGTACCGCACTCGTCCTGAAGTTCACCACCTTCGAAACACCAGGCCTCTCAGTTGTTTCAGCAATGTAGCCAAGTAAGGTTTTTAATTTGATTATCGAACAGCAATTATTGATAATCAGGTAACGATGATTGAGATACCGCACGACAAACTCTCGTTTAAGTATTCCCGAAGTTCCGCACCGGGCGGACAAAATGTCAATAAGGTAAACACCAAAGTAACGGTATTCTTCGACGCGGCAAACTGCGGCATTTTCTCCGACGACGAGAAAAGGCAAATATTGACTCGCCTTGCGAGACGAGCCAGCAAAGACGGTGTAATTCACGTCACCTCACAGAGGTTTCGAACGCAAAGGGCCAATCGGGCCGTAGCGGTCGAACGATTGCAGAGACTGCTGAGCGAAGCTCTTAAAACTACGCCTGTCCGCCGAAAAACAACCATCCCAGAGCACATCAAAAAAAAGCGACTGGAAGAAAAAAGACAGCACAGCTTATTAAAACAACAAAGGGTAAAAAATCGCTCGGCTGAAGATTTGCCCTAAAACCTCATCGCCAGAGGAAAAAGCAAGGGATAACAGGGTATTCGTACCCCTTTTGGAGGAGTTGCTCTTTGGTTATGTAATCAGAGCTGAGATAGTCTAATCCCGGCGAGCAAAGGTTCCCTTCCCAACCCCCCAATTCGAGTAGCGACACTTGACAACCATGTCGTTATTGATACACTGAGTACCCCGGCTGGTCGGGGACAAATAGTTTATAAGGAATTGCAGATATGACAAGAACAAGTGTTGGTGTAGCAGTTCTGGCAGCGGTTGTTATTGGCGCATGGGCTGGAGGTTGCCAGAAGGAACAGGTGTTAGATGTAAAGCTGCAGCGGTCGACTGCGGCTGAAAACGAACGTCTCAAGGCGGAAATAGAAAATCTCAAAAACCAGATAGAGCAGGCAAAACAGCAGATTGCGCAATGCGAACAGCAAAAGCAACAGCAGCTTGCCGAGTGCGAGCAGAAAAAGCAACAGATGACTGCCGAATGGGAGAAAGAAAAACAACTGATTGCCAAGTGCGAATATGAAAAGCAGCAGTTAGCCAAATGCGAGGATGAAAAACAGAAAGCACAGGAGCAGATTTCAGCATTGACGCAGAAAAACTCAGAACTGACGGCTGAGATTGAGCGACTGAAGGCGGAACTGGCGACACTTAAGGGCAAGGGCCCTGCCAAGCCGTATCATTTGGGTATGGTTGCTCTCGTGATGGTTGGCGTCGTTACGGTGCTTGGCGCGATAATCGCCGCAATGATCGAAACAAGGCGTATGGACAAGACCGGAACGTAATGTTCTAAATTGCAAGTCCTCCGGTAAGTACAGCCTTTAGCGGTTCGTCAGTAAAAGGACTTGGCAAAGTAGATTTAGTCACTACCGAGGGCGACTTTCAATACTTCGTTTGTGTTTTTGACAAAGGCGAATTTGAGGCCTTTTTTCGCCTCTTTCGGGACTTCGGGAAGGTCTTTTTTGTTTCTCTGTGGCAGGATGACGGTCTTTATGCCAGCCTGTTTTGCAGCAAGTATCTTTTCCTTTAATCCTCCAATCGGCAAAACCAGGCCTCGCAGCGTTATCTCGCCGGTCATCGCCACCTCCGGCCGAGTTGGTCTGCCTAAAAGCAGGCTGACCAGCGACGTGAACATCGCGACGCCGGCACTCGGGCCGTCCTTGGGAATTGCACCTGCTGGAACGTGAATGTGATAGTCGAACTTGCTGAACCTCGACGGCTCGATTTTTAAGTCCTTGGCGTTCGCCTTGATGATGGAAAAGGCAGCCTGGGCGCTTTCCTTCATAACATCTCCGATTTGGCCGGTTAGCTGTAAGTTGCCTTTGCCGGGCATAGACGCCGACTCAATAAAAAGCAGCTCTCCTCCGACCGGTGTAAAAGCCAGCGCAGTAGCAACCCCCGGTATGCCGGCCCGCAGCGCCAGCTCAGGCTCGAACTGCGTAGGTCCGAGGATTTTGGCAAGGTCTTTTTTGGTTATGGTCGCTCTTTTTTTCCGGCCCTTTGCAATGCCGGTCGCGACGGCCCTGCAAATCGCAGCGATATTTCTTTCGAGATTTCGCACACCGGCTTCTCGTGTATAACTTTGTATTATTGTAAGTATTGATTCATCTTTGATAGCGAGCCGACCTGCGTTCAGCCCGTGCTCAGCAAGCTGACGAGGCACGAGATATTTTTTCGCGATGTTCAGTTTTTCGCTTTCGGTATAGCCGGGCAGCTCGATAATTTCCATCCTGTCGTGCAGTGCCGGCGGTATCGGCTCAGCGTAGTTGGCGGTGCCGATGAACATCACGCTGGACAAGTCAAAGGGTTGGTCAAGATAATGGTCGGTGAAGCTGAAGTTCTGTTCCGGGTCAAGCACCTCTAAAAGTGCGCTTGCAGGGTCGCCGCGGAAATCCGCACCGATTTTATCAAGCTCGTCGAGCATAAAGACGGGATTTCTGCTCTCAGCTTTTCTTAATTCCTGCAGTATTCGCCCCGGCAGTGCTCCGATGTAGGTTCTTCTGTGTCCCCTGATGTCGGCTTCATCCCTTATTCCGCCGAGCGATATACGGATGAACTTTCTTCCTAAGGCCCTCGCAATGGATTTGCCGAGTGATGTTTTGCCGACGCCGGGCGGGCCGATAAAACAAAGTATTGGACTTTTGCCGGTCGGGTTTAGTTTGCGGACAGCAAGAAATTCGAGGATGCGCCTTTTGACCTTGTGCAGGTCGTAATGGTCCTGATTCAATATCCGCTGGGCTTTGTTGATGTCGAGATGGTCTTTTGTTTGAATCGACCACGGCAGTTCGCAGACCCAGTCGAGATATGTCCGGATGACGCTGTATTCAGGCGAAGCTGGTGGTATCTTGCTTAGCCTCTCTAATTCGCGCAGTGCCTCAGCTTGAACTTTTTCGGGCATCTTCGCTTTTTCGATATTTTTCTTGATTTGCTTTAGCTCTTCGGTTTGGTGGTCGCCTCGTCCAAGCTCAGACTGGATGGCCTTTAGCTGTTCCTGCAGAAAATATTCTCGCTGACCCTTTTCGATAGACTCTCTGACTCGGCCTTGGATCTTGTGACTTAACTCGAGTACTTCCAGTTGGCTTGCCAGTGCGACGGATATCTTTTCGAGTCGTTTAACGGCGTCAAGCTCTTCGAGAAGTTGCTGTTTTTCGTTTACGGGCAGGCTGAGATTTGCAGCTAAAAAATCCGCCAAAGCGGACGGGTTTTCTATGTTTTCCAGCAGCACAGTCGCCTCTTCGGGGATGTTGGGGCTTAGTGCAATGACTCGGTTGGCTGCCTGGCGAACACTGACGATAAGGGCCTGCAGATTTTTTGTCATCTTGGTTCTGAAGGTAAGCATCTGCACTTTTGCCTTTAGATACGGCTCAGTGGCGACCCTTTCAGTTATCCTGAAGCGGACTATGCCGTGAACTATAATGTGAATTACATCCTGCGGCATCTTGATAACCTTCAGGATTGTGGCAGCGGTCCCGACAGAATAAAGGTCATCAAAACTTGGACTGTCGGTTTCGGGATTGCGCTGCGTAACAAGGCCTATGACCGATTCGTTGGGTGTGGCCCCGGTAATGAGCTGTTTGCTCTTCTGCCGGCCTATTGCCAGCGGTGTTACTGTGCCCGGGTACGCAACTGCATTTCGAATAGGCAGGATGGGGATTACATCTGGGAGCTTGAACTCGTGGCTGTTGTTCTTTGGAGAGCCGGTTTCGTCTTGCAGATAGTGCTCAACTTCGCCGAGGTCCTCGCCGGAAAGTTCAATCGGCCATACTCCATCGGTTACGAATTTTTTAGGCTCATCCGCCATTTTCAGTTACTCAAACTGACCGATTCCAAGCTGTCATCCTGAACGACCTGTCCTCCGTAGCATCTGCGAAGGAGGAAGTGAAGGATCTGTTAAAAAAGCCCGCGAAGCGGACTCCACAATTTTGATTTTTAATCTTTGATTTTTGCGTTTTCATGTCCGTACCTATAAACGCCACTCACCTTTTGACAAGGTATTATGCGCCATAAAAACAAGAATAAAATCAGCCATCCGCCGTCAGGCGGATACCGCAATTTTGATTTTTAATCTTTGATTTTTGACTTCTCAAACTGACCATCGGTCAGTTTGAGTAATATACCTCATTGGCATGCAAAAAGCAAAGGCTGCGCCGGCGTCTTTCAGGTATGTCGGACTGCTAAAGGTGCAAATTTAGCCATTTTTTCCGAAAAGACCGTCAGATTTCTGAATATACATAGTCGGAAATCCACGAGGGGATTTCCAGACAACTGCGTAGGGCCGCCCCCTACTTGTACTTGATGACCGCGTGGTAACTTTGAAGTGACCTTACAGGGCTGTCTCCATTTCGGCGAGCGGCGATTCCTTTGACGGCGGCAGCAGCAGCGGCAGTCGTCGTGATGTAGGGCAGGTTGTATTTTATCGCAGCCTTGCGAATGTAAGAATCATCCTGCTTGCCGAGCTTGCCGGACGGCGTGTTAATAATCAATTGAATCTGTTTATTCTTAATGGCGTCGATGATATTCGGCCGTCCCTCATGCATCTTAAAAATCAGCTCGGTCTTGATTCCTCTTTCGGCAAGATAGCGGCAGGTACCTTCGGTTGTCCTTATTGTGAACCCGAGCTTACTGAATCCCCTGGCGGTTTCGACGATGTCATCTTTGTCCTGCTCGGCAATGGTTATCAGCACCGCACCTTCCGAAGGCAGTGGCTGCCTGGTAGCATCCTGTGCCTTGAAATACGCCAGTCCGAACGAATCCGCCAGGCCCAGTACCTCACCGGTCGAACGCATTTCCGGCCCCAGCAGCGGGTCAACGGTGTGGAACATATTGAACGGAAAGACCGCCTCCTTTACGCCAAAGTATGGAACTTCCCTTTGTCTTATATCGAGGTCTTTGAGCTTCTTGCCCAACATAACCTGCGTTGCGACCCGCGCCATCGAAAGTCCGCAGACCTTCGACACGATGGGAACGGTCCTCGACGCCCGCGGGTTTGCTTCCAGCACGTAAACCTTGCCGTTGCATATCGCATACTGGATATTCATTAGCCCGACGACGTTTAACTTTATTGCAATTTTCTTTGTGTACTCGGCTATCGTGTCCAAGTGCTTTTTCGGTATGCTCACAGGCGGTATCACGCAGGCCGAATCGCCTGAGTGAATACCTGCAAGCTCGATATGCTCCATTATCGCTGGTATAAAGGCATCGGTGCCATCCGATATCGCGTCGGCCTCTGTCTCAGTCGCATTTTCCAGAAATTTATCTATAAGTATCGGCCTTTCGGGCGTAACATCGACCGCCGCCGCAACGTATTCTTTAAGCATCTCCTCATCGTGCACCACTTCCATACCTCGTCCGCCCAATACGTACGACGGCCTGACAATCAGCGGATAGCCGATTTTCTTGGCCAGCGCCAACGCGTCCTCAAGGTTGCTTGCCATTCCCGCCTCGGGCATAGGAACATTGAGCTTCTTCATCATATTGCGGAAAAGGTCTCTGTCTTCCGCGAGGTCAATCGCATCAGGCGATGTCCCTATTATCTTGACTCCCGCTTTTGCAAGCTGGCCTGCGATATTCAAAGGCGTCTGCCCTCCGAACTGAACTATCACTCCATCAGGCTTTTCCTTCTCGTATATGCTCAGCACGTCTTCAACCGTCAACGGCTCAAAGTACAATTTGTTCGAGGTATCATAGTCGGTCGATACCGTTTCCGGATTACAGTTGACCATAATCGACTCATAACCCTCGTCGCGCAGAGTAAATGCCGCGTGCACACAGCAGTAATCGAACTCAATACCCTGCCCGATTCGGTTTGGCCCTCCGCCTAAGACCATTATCTTGCGATTTTTGCTCACAGTAACCTTATCAGGTGCGTTGTATGTGGAGTAGTAGTATGCAGCGTTTTCAACGCCGCTGACAGGTACAGCATCCCAGGACTCGACAACACCAAGAGAGGTTCGCTGAGAGCGGATTTTATCTTCTGATGTGCCAAGCAGCTTGGCAATATATCGGTCGGCGAATCCATCTTTCTTGGCCTGTGTCAGAAGTTTATCAGGAAGCTTTTTACCCTTGTATTTCAGGATTTCTTCCTCGAGCTTTACAAGTTCAGCCATCTGCTGGATGAACCATCGCTTTATGTATGTCTTTTCAAAAAGACTGTCAATATCAGCCCCTTTGCGCAATGCCTCATACATAATGAATTGTCTCTCACTCGACGGTGTGCTGAGAAGATTCATCAGTTCATCGAGGGAGAGCTTGTTGAAGTTCTTCGCAAACCCCAGTCCGTACCGGCCGATTTCAAGAGAGCGTATGGCCTTCAAAAAGGCCTCTTTGTAGTTTTTACCGATGCTCATTACCTCTCCGACTGCCCGCATTTGTGTTCCGAGCTTGTCTTCGACGCCTTTGAATTTCTCAAATGCCCAGCGGGAAAACTTGACTACGACGTAATCACCGCTTGGAGTGTATTTCTCGAGGGTTCCTTCTCTCCAGTATGGTATCTCATCGAGGGTAAGTCCGCCGGCCAGCATCGAGGAAACAAGCGCTATCGGAAAGCCGGTAGCCTTCGAGGCAAGGGCCGATGAACGCGATGTCCTCGGATTGATTTCGATTACGACCACTCGGCCTGTATTCGGGTCGTGAGCGAATTGAATGTTAGTGCCGCCTATGACCTCGATGGCGTCAACGATATCGTAGGAATACTTCTGCAGCAGTTTTTGCAGTTTGGGGTCGATGGTCAGCATCGGTGCGGTGCAGTATGAATCTCCGGTATGGATACCCATTGCATCGACGTTTTCGATGAAACATACGGTTATCTTTTGCCCTTTTGAATCGCGCACCACTTCGAGTTCCAGCTCTTCCCAGCCGAGGACGGATTCTTCAACCAGGATTTGTCCGATGAGGCTGGCTGAGAGTCCGCGACTGGCAACCGTTCGCAGCTCTTCGATGTTAAAGACCGCACCGCTGCCGGTACCGCCCATAGTGTAGGCAGGCCGAATAATCAATGGATATCCCATTTCATCGGCGACTTTTTCCGCCTCCTCGACGCTATAGGCCGGCTTGCTCCTCGGCATCGCGATGCCTAAGCGATTCATCGTTTCCTTGAACACTATTCGGTCCTCACCGCGCTCGATGGCATCGACCTGAACACCGATTACTTTGACGCCGTATTTTTTGAGCACGCCCGCGCGTGCAAGTTCGGAGCAAAGATTCAGTCCGCTCTGGCCGCCGAGATTCGGCAAAAGGGCATCAGGACGCTCGGCCTCGATTATCTTTATCATAGTCTGGAGGTTAAGCGGCTCGATATAAGTTATGTCCGCCATACCAGGGTCTGTCATAATGGTTGCCGGATTGGAATTGACCAGCACAATCTTGTAACCCAATTTACGAAGTGCCTTACAGGCCTGTGTGCCGGAATAGTCAAATTCACAGGCTTGGCCGATGATAATGGGGCCGGAACCGATAATCATCACCTTTTGTATGTCATTTCGCCTCGGCATTTAAAAATTTACCTGTTTTCTGAATATTTTACCAAAAGTTACAAATTTGTCGCGGTGGATTAAACTACAAAGGAGGCAAGCTGTCAAATAAGAAAACTTTATAAGCAAGAAAAGCAGAACTGATTCTCAAAAAGGCCTCTTCCATATAAGTATCCTTCTGGGCAAACGACTCGGTGAGCCTTTGGTTCTTGGCCTACCCCTTACAATATAAGCCTGGGTTAGGCGTGGCCAAATGTTTAGAAGGGAATTTCGGAGTATGAAGAGGGTTGAAATTCAAGAACATTGTCAGATACAAAGCCGGCAGGGTTGGCTTCCCTGCCACTGCGGTTGAACATTAGAGAGCTATGAGCACCTAAAGTTGTCGGCGTCGAGGCATAGTTAATGAGTGAGCCGTTGATAGTTCCACCCGCATGGTCATTAAATGATATTCCGCTTGCTGCAATCGCACCATTTGTAACCAATGCGTGGTCGCTAAAGGCCAGACTGAAACCTGGAGCCAAAATAAATGTGCCGGTTTCCTGCTTTATTGCCTCGAATTGCTCGCCCCGAAGCGTCGAAATATCATTGCAGACTACATGTCCAGCAAATGAAACACTGTTGGTGCCGGATGTATCGGTCACATCACCGGCAGCAACGATAATTGCATTTACAGTGCAATGGCCCCCGAAGTAAAGGGTGTTGGGTGTTTCTATAAACAGGATACCATTGATTGTCACGTCGCTTGAGAAAGTCGGATTAGCGTTGGCCTTGATTACGACATTGTTCAGAACAGCGCGACTATCCCATTCGCTGTTTGCATCTAACTGTTCGCCGGTTGCGAAGGTTCTGAAGTATTCGGGGTTTGGTGTGGGAAAATCAACATATTCGACGCCAATGTGAACGTGGTCCGTTATATCTTCTCCGGTAGCACCACCCACAGAAACGTGTTCGTCTGCGCTGTATGTGGCATAGGGATTGGCGATACTGACATCACCGGCGACACTGGCATGGTTTGTTATTGAAAAGGCATCGCTTGTTACCCAATCGCCTTCAATATATACGCTTGACTCGACGGCCAGATTCACATCCTCAATCTCAGCATGGCCGCTCATCTCCAGAGGACCTTTGGAAACAACTCCAAAATCGAAGACGCCATTACCGGTGGCTGCGAAGTTGTAGGTTGCCTGAATCCTGCGATATATCTGTTGACTGGAACCGGTCACATCCAGCTGCATTGTATCAAAATCACCGGCATAACTAAGGGATGCTGTGAAAGCCTTGTTAGATTGGCTATCCAGTGGAATAGTGCTGATATTTACAGTGTCGGTTGCGGTATCATAGTTGACGTTCACGTCTGTCATGCAAGCGTCGGTGAATCGCGTTTGAAGTTGGGAGGCAACGGTTGCAAGTCTGCCCTGAGGCTGAACTGTTCCACGAATGGTCATATCAGACAAATAGTATCGCATGACCTCGAGCCCGGACTGGGCCGCCGTCAGTGCTGAGTTGATTTTGTGCTGATTTGAGCTGACCTCGACGCTGGTCCCTGACATCGCCGCCATCGAAATCGCAAACATAGAGAAAACCATGATGAATATCATCGAGATAATAAGCACGACGGCTTTGCGCTCGGAGCAGATTGGTTTCTTCGCATGTTTCATCATTTCCCCCAAAAACCCCCGATGGGAAAGTTTCTGTTACTTCTAAGTTCCAATAAAATATAATAAGTCTTTACAGTAAAACAAAATATAAAGGTTAAGGGACGCTGAAACGGCGCCGATTATTTTTATCGTCTGATAAACCCCCTTCTTGGCAGTCCGGTACGTCTTGTAAGTTATAGGGCGTTTTGCCGTTCCGCAAAATACGAGCTGCGGGCAAACGGCAAAGATATGACCCACCCGAATCCTAACGAAATCGCCTTTTGCTTCCACCATTCGAATTTCTGCGGGGTTACGTATTCGACCACGTCGAGTGAATCTTTCGATGGTTTCAGGTATTGGCCGATTGTGATTCGGCCGCAACCTGTATCGTGCAAATCTTTTAGAACCTGCTCGACCTCAGCGTCGGTCTCGCCCAGCCCAAGCATAATCGAAGACTTGGTCACAGCACTCTTGTAGCTTTGCTTGGCTTTCTTGAGCAGGTTCAGCGACAACCGATAATCTCCTCCGGCTCTCACAGTCGGATACAAAGATGGAACCGTCTCGACATTGTGGGCAAACACAAAAGGCATCGCCTCAGCTAAAATTTCTATCGCTCGCTCCTGACAGTGCCGAAAGTCAGGTGTGAGTATTTCAAATTTCATATCAGGGCACTGTTGCCTTACTTCGTTTATGCAGTTGCGGAAATGCTCTGCCCCGCCGTCAGCCAAATCATCGCGGGTCACGCTGGTTAGCACGAGGTACTTCAACGACATTTTTCTTGCCATCTCAGCTATTTTTGTCGGCTCGTCCAGGTCTGGCGGCTGCGGCCTGCCGCTGGCTACCGAGCAGAATTTGCAGCTTCGCGTGCAGACGTTACCCAAAATCAGCACCGTTGCCGTTCCCCTCGC
>Ga0315282_10003691_pt1 | contig 27334 bp, 20 predicted proteins | sample YL17G07_20_MG_FD_203693 | JGI IMG/M metagenome (GOLD analysis project Ga0315282, IMG submission 203693) | Sediment microbial communities from Yellowstone Lake, YNP, Wyoming, USA - YL17G07_20 | ecosystem: Environmental > Aquatic > Freshwater > Lake > Sediment | place: USA: Wyoming | collected...
GGGACCAGAAGCAACATCGAGAACTATGCCATCACTTTCCGCTATTCCCCGACAAAAATCAGCTCTTCTCGATTTGGCATGCATTTGCTGTGTTTGACTTTTCCAGTTCCGTTCAATCCAGTTGCCCCTCCTAATTTCTTCCATTTCTTCTTCTGTCCAAGCTTTAACAGAAGGATCGACAAAATCAGGGATACCATTCAACACATCGTATAAGTGCCTTTTGTCAGCGGTTCTAAGAACCCCGTTGCCCCACTTGCCGTCATCCTGCGTTCCTTCATATAATAAAGGCTCATACGAGCTCGGAACAACGAAGATATTTTGAAAATCTGAGTGCAATCTGTTTTTCCACACCCAGAAGTTTCCGATTAAAGGTTAAAAAAGTTGCGTATGCGATAAAAATGTTATCTCCATCCCGAGAATTCAAACTGAGACGTAAACCTGTTCCAGGCATCACTCAAAATGCCCAATTTGTCTCGATTTTTAGCGCTTTTCCTGAACACCCGCAATCACCCGCGTACAAGTATGCAATCAGACGGCAATTCCGTATCCACTGCTTCATCTGTTCCATAAAATGGGCGGTCGCTTGATCCAAGCATCCCATGCATTGTTTGTGTTATCGGACGAGTTATATCTTGAAATGGCGGCGGGGAGTTTCAGTTTGCCCGTGGCTTTTTAGCAGTTCTGCGTCGCGCACGCAGTGAAGATCCTTGATGAGGATTTTTCAGGAAAGTTGGACTTTTATACACGGAAGTCGCTACTACTTGCAGTATAGACGCGAACTCGGCAACAAGGCATGCTAGCCGGCACGGTCTATGGGACGGTAAGCTGGTCGTTGACAGTTCTGTGTTGCGGTCATAAACTAGCTGAGCCTTGCCAGAAATAAGAAGATGGAGGAAAAGTATGTCTGCACGCGAAAAATCCTGCGGAGCTGTTGTCTTCAGGAAGAACAGGGAAATAGAATATCTGCTTCTGCACTATGAAGCCGGCCACTGGGACTACGTCAAAGGACAAGTCGAGCCCAACGAGACAGAAAGGGACACCGTGTTAAGAGAGTTAAAAGAGGAAACAGGTATTGAGGAAGCCCACTTCATTGAAGGTTTCAGAGAAGAAATAAGCTACTTCTACAGAAGGGAGGACAAGACCATTCTTAAGAAAGTCGTATTCTTTCTGGTTGAAACCAAGGAAAGCGGGGTCAGACTCTCTTACGAGCACATCGGCTACGAGTGGCTCACCTTTCAGAAAGCCATGGAAAGGCTCACGTTTTCCAACGCAAGGAAAGTACTCACAAAAGCACACGATTTACTGAAGGCTCACAGCATGGATCAACAAGCTTAGGACCCCATGTTTTTCAGTCAACCTTGCGGAATTGTCCCGATCGCATCTTTCACCGTTCTGACGGAATTCTCGAAATCCTCTCTTGCCTTGGCGTCTAATCTAAGTTCCAGGATCTTTTCGACACCGTTCTTTCCCAGAATGCATGGCACTCCTATTGACATGTCTGAAAACCCGTACTCGCCCTGCAGCATCGTCGAGACGCTCATCACTCTCTTCCTGTCTCTCAAAACGGCGTCAGCCATAATTCTGACAACCGCTCCGGGTGCGTAGACGGTGGACCCCTTAAGCTTTATGATCTCAGAACCAGAAGACCTCGTCAAACCCACGACCTTTTCAACCTGCTCCTTCCTCATCAAATCCGCAATCGGTATGCCTGAAACAGACGCAAAACTCACAAGCGGAACCATCGAATCTCCATGCTCTCCAATGACCAACGCCCGTACGTCTTCCCTCGAAACACCAAGTTCCTGCGCGATGTAAGACCTAAAACGCAATGTGTCCAGAATGTTTCCCATCCCGAAAACCCTGTTTCTCTCGAACCCTGACTCCTTGAAGGCCACATAAGTCATAACATCAACAGGATTCGTCACGATCATAAGCTTGCAGTCGGGCGCATGCTTGACAACCTCTCTGACCACGGACTTGACAACCTTCGCGTTCCTGCCGATCAAGTCAATGCGGCTCATCCCAGGTTTTCTAGCCTCGCCCGCGGTGACGATCACAAGTTCAGAACTGTTCATTGCGCCAAAATCACTAGTCCCCCTGATCTTTCCGTCAAACTCGACCGCAGGAGCCGCCTGCATCATGTCAAGCGCTTCACCCTTAGCTAACTCTTCAAAAACATCGATCAAAACGATATCGCTGATCCTAGCTTCCAGAATGCTAAAAGCCGCAGAACTGCCAACTCTCCCAGCACCAATTACCGCAATCATAATAGGCAAATAAAATTTCGCTTCACATAAACTATACGCTTTTTTTGTACTTCTTGTTTCTGTTCTTTTTGCTTTTGACTTTGGCTACTCTGCTGGTTGCGGCGTTCCCGCTCGGTTTTGCCTTGGCCTTTGCCCGCTCCCTGGACAATCGGAACTGCAAGTCCGCTCTTATGATTTCAAGACTTCTCATGACATCCTCATAGGAGATGCCTGCTGGAAACAAGATGGCTGCAGTCGTGCCAGTGATCATCTTCATGTCCTGTCCAAATACTTCCATCAATTCTCTTGGAACCTGCAGAATGCCTGACTCTGTTATTCTTGTCCTGAACTCAACCAATTCCGACTCACATCCTAAAAACTAGCAACAGCTTACTATTAGCATTTACTTTAGCGCATACGTACGTGTTCCTAGATTCCCTTTTTCCGAGTCTGACCGAGTCGAGGTGCGCTCCCTAAACGATACTGATTGTATCCCAGGACACATCACCATCCACAGACGGAGCAAAGCCAGAAGCACACGATACTTTGCAGACGAACCTAGGAACGGCCATGCACGCGTAGGATCCTATCGTCAACGCAAGAGAACCGCATCAGCAAACGCTACGCTAGGAAAGTCAGCCAAGCCATATGCACATCTCAAACCTTGATGAAAACGGTCCAGAACACAATACTCTCGATCAAACCGAACGTGTCTCGCGCTTCCTCTCAATCTACCAAGAAAGGTTAATTAATCAAAATCTTTCTTTAGTTGCTACGGCGCCTAAGGCCAAGCAGACAGCCCTGTTAGTATAGTGCGGTCTAGTATGCCTGTTGATTCATTGTTTGCTCAAATTCTTATTATGAGACCAGGAAGTGCTTAAGCAGTGTAGCTATATCTATAAATTGAAGCCAAGATGACGAGTAATGTAAGAATAAGGCTCCCTGCGGAGCGGCAGAAGGAACTGATTGAGAAGGCAAAAGCAAAGACAGGGCTGTCATGGTCTGAATTTGCTCAGCTCTTTGATCTTAACGCACACTATCTTAGCCATGAGTTGAGAAATGGCGTGTGCACCCTCCCCATTCAAACGTTTAAACGGTTATGTGTTATCTCCAAGGAAAACTATGACAATGATGATGTTGAAACGGTTCCATCAAATTGGGGACAAAAGAAGGGTGGTGCAAAAGGTGGCGGAGGAAAGCCGAAAAGAGCCAAAATTATGGCTGACAAGTCGGATGATCTGGCAGAGATGATTGGTGTGATCTTGGGTGATGGGCACCTTGAAAAGTCTTACAGGTCTGGACATTATGCTGTAAAGATATGTGGAGGAGAAGACGACTTGGAATATCTTGCATCCTTTGTTAGTCCATTATTCTCGAGAGTTTTCAGAAAACAACTCAAAAACTTCAAATTCAAAAAAGCTAGGGCTGTGATGTTTTACATTCATGACAAAAGTGTCGTGTTTACACTAGAGCATCACGGGCTTAAACCCGGAAATAAAAAGGATAATGACGCTTGCATACCTCAGTGGATTTTTGAAAATGAAGCTTATCTTAAAGCATGCATACGAGGAGTATTTGATACCGATGGAACAGTCTTTCCGAAGTCTACTAACCCAAGGATTCCCCAGTTGGAATTGACGTCCAAGATAAAAGGCATTCAAAGGACTTTCAGGCGTGGCTTACTGCAGCTAGGTTTCAAACCCAGCAAATGGTCTAGGACGAATTCGCCGAAATGTGGCTTGTATGCAAAAAGCCAAGTTGTGAAGTTCTCCAGAGAGATTGGCTTCCACAATTCTAAGCATGGAAGACGTTTTCATGATATCTTCAGCAAAAAGTAGATTTATATGTGTGGACAATAGAAGTTCAGGAAAAGCCCTGGTAGTATAGTCCGGTCACAGTGTATGTTTTTCAGCAATGCCGGAATAGTATATGCGGCTGTCGCCCGCAGGACCCGGGTCCAAATCCCGGCCAGGGCGCCACAACTTCACACTTAACTTCTCGAAGGCAATATGTGAAGGTGCCCAAAAACCACGCACTACGGATTGGCCAATATTCTTTTCTGCAAGGTCGGTGAGACAGAAAGACAGATCAACAGTCAGAAGACGGGTGTCTTTGGTCATGGTCAGCCTATTTTTTCATTCTTTTCCTTTTCAACTATCTTTTTGAGTTTCTTCTCCATCTTCAGCTCGTAAACATGCTCCTTGGCTGGTGGTGGCAGGCCTTCTCTTTCAAAAAGCAGATTAGGAGGTACAATACGTTTCTCGCCGACTTTAACCGTTGTTTTCTCGCCATTTACCATGTCTTCGAACGTTTCCAATGCTTCCACAACCCAGTTTCCGCGACTTTCAGACAGAACCTTAACTTTATGCTTACCCTTGTAGAATCGGACCTTTGTGCTCATAGGTTCCCACAAAACAGTTCTCATGCCGTAACAGATATAAAACCGACGCTTCTTCGCCCCAAAAAATGCAATCTCACGACAACGCAAGCCTGTGACTCCAGTTCTTCGAGTTAGAGCCTAAAAGCATATTTGGATCATATGATGGACTGGGTGAAAGTCGTGAGAGAACAAGCAGGACCTGTGAACCATGGTATCTTCAGCGGAGCAGAACGGCGCCCAGAAAGCATAAGAACCTCTTCTTTCCATGATTCAGAACGATAAGTCTTGAGCTTTTCGCAGACACAACCGAGCAACAAGTATTCAGACACATGGCTACACAGAATGCTGAAAAACACGGGCATCAGCCAAGAAGAAAACCTGACGGTCACTGCCAGAGACTCTAGAAGTGGCCTATGCGTCATCTGCAAAGGCTCAAGGCTCCTCTGCGGAAAGCTGCGCTGCCCCATAATAGTGAAGGTCAGCTGCTACCTGAAAAGCATCCCACTGATGGACAGGGAGGACATCGATGGAGCTTCGCCGCCCAGCGTTTTCATTGGCAGAATCGGTTACCCAAACGTGTATGCTGGACCACTCGTGCCGCCTGTGCAGACGGACACGAGCATGTATGACCTGCCTGAGCTTTGGTTCGGAAAATCCATGGAAGAAATCGTTGGTTTCCGCTCGATGCTCGTCCGCGGCAAACAAAAAGTTCACGTGCAAAAGTTCAGCGAAGCAGGAACGGTAATTGACAAAACACGCGAGCTTGCCCTTGCAGTCAAGCCTGTTGACGTCGAGCTGTTGCTCACTAAGAAGCCCCGTGGCAACATCTTCATGAGCGACGAAGTACAGCCGTTCGGCCCTTCGGCGCCCATCAGAGACCTGCGAATGGGCAATACTACTTGGGACCACCACGTGGAAAACGCGTACAGCGACACGGACCTTAAAGCGGTTCCTGCAGTGGTGGAGCTCTACGGCAAAGGCGTCCTCGAAACGAAGATCCAGCGTGCCTTCAGCGTCGGAGCCTTCGGCACGGAGAAAAACCGTCGTTTCGTGCCCACCCGCTGGAGCATAACAGCAGTGGACGACATAATCTCGAAATACCTCATGGAAAAGGTCAAGCAGTTCCCTGAAATCAACGAGTACCGAATCTACGAAAGCCGCTACTTGGACAACATATTCGAAGTGCTCATGATCCCACGCCAATGGAGCTACGAGGCCATCGAAGCATGGTACCCGGGCACGGTGTGGAACCCGAACGGCAAACAGGTCGTCGTGTTTGGAGACTGGGAAGGCTACGAGAAAAGGACCACGTACGCCCAGATCGGCGGATGCTACTACGCTGCACGCCTCGCAGTCTCTGAACTCCTCGTGAAAGAGCGACGCCAGGCCACCGTCATTGTCCTACGCGAAGCCCACCCAGGATACATAATGCCCGTCGGAGTCTGGCAGGTCAGAGAGAACGTGAAGAATGCCATGCGCCAAAAACCGTTAATATGCAACACGCTGAAGGATGCACTGGAAAGAATCGCAAGCCACTTCCGCATCCCACTCGAAAGTTGGGTTCGGGAAAGTCACCTGATACGAAACACTCTGTTCCAGCGTAGGATCACTGACTTTTTTCGTACGCCAGCAGCTTTGCAGCAGTGAGCCCTTCGTTCCTGTTAGCCAGTTGTTCTGCGGGCAAGCCATTTAGACAGTTCTGACCTGATAGCCGTTTCGTCTGCAAGTCTAAGCTCTTTTGTTTCTTTTGCGGCCTCCACGTTTCTGTTATGCTCATCAACCCGCCTGTTAGCCGCAACAACGATCTGCTCCAGCCAATTCAGCTTCTCCTGCAGTTTATCAAGGGTCGTCACGAGTTTCAGCTGGTCTCCCACGACGAGAACTTTCCTGTCCCAAAAGTCCAGGCTGGACCACAATTCAAGCTCAAACAGAGTCTGCCAAGCATAGGATGGGATCCCCTCCAACGGCAAACTAATCACGTACGCGCCAGGCCGAAACGGGTCATTACGAATGCTAACATGTTCAACGCTTATGGGATGTTTGATGCTGATTTTCTTGGCGAATTCTGCCAACTTTCATGCCCAACTGTTATACTGAAACAATCAAAAATTAAAGGTTGCGTTTCTCACAAGCTTTGTCTAGACGTTATTCCTTGTAGAGCGCCGCCATCCTCTTGTACTTGTCCATCGTAGCAGTTACTATAGCTTTGGTTTCTTCAACGTTTTTCCATTCTTTGAACTTTACCCACTTGTGAGGTTCCAGTCTCTTGTAGGTCTCAAAGAACTCTTGGATCTCTCTGAGCTTGTGCGGGTGCACATCTGCAATGTCGCGGTAACCGTCAAACCTCGCGTCGTTAACTGGAACCGAAAGTATCTTGGCATCCTTTCCCTTCTCGTCCTCCACTATCAACGCTCCGATAACCCTTACCTTAACTATGCAGCCAACTTCCAGCGGCTGATAACTGAGCACCATTATGTCCACTGGGTCATCATCTTCAGCCCAAGTCTGCGGAACGAAGCCGTACTCAACTGGGAAAACCACAGAAGAAGGAATCACCCTGTCCAGCACGAACGATTCCCAATCCGAGCGATACTCGTACTTATCCCTCGAACCGCTGATAACCTCGATAACCATGTTCAACAGTATCGGCGGCTTGTCACCAACAGGAATGTCCTTCCAAACGTTCATGCAAATCACAGTTTCATGGCAAGGGTTGAACTTGCTTATTTAAGTTTTCTAGAAGAACTCGGCTAGTCTCCTAGTTTCAGCTCTGGAAAGTGTTTCTGCACACTTCTTAGGGTCCAAATGCTTGAATTCTAACCCGAGCGTGGCAAGCGTTCTCTGGACGTCCTTCGCAATGTCTGGAGCGGCCAACACGCCGCGGACCTCGCGGTCAGCCTTTATCCTGACCGCCTCAACATATCTTGCCAACTGAATTGCTGCGTCTTTTCCTGCTGTCTTCCGTTTGACTTCCACGACGACAAGCTTGCCGTTTCTGTCAACGCCGTAAACATCAACAAACCCTGGCTCAACCTTCTTCTCGTAGCTTATCACTCTGAACCCGTCTTCCAGCAACTCTGGCTTGAGCAGCAATGCTCTGTGCATGTCCACTTCACTAGCGTATAACGAGAACTCTCCCGAATCAACAAGCTTCAACGAGGAAATCAAGCTGACTTCATCAAACAGCACGGCCACCGACTCGGATGGTCTGCGCCTTACGGCTCGAACCTCCAGCACACCGTCCTTCGCGTGGACGTGAAACACCGTGTCTCCACCAGGCATCCAGTTGACCGGCTCATAGCCTGTTCCACGATGAACCAGAACGGATCCATCAGCCTTCGCCATCAGGATGCGCTCGCCCTTCTCAAGCTTCGACGATGCTCTCCCAACGTAACGCACCCAGCACCTGCCTACCACAATTAGCGTCCTGTGCTGAGACAAGGCCTCCTTCACAACAGCCTCAGCTTCCGCAACCTTCGGGTCGACGAGCACCGTCCAAGACTCAGATTTGACCAAAGCTGGTTCGCCAATACGTTTAGAAGATTTGTCCGCACATAAGATTTACCAAGGATACCCAATGGACCGCTGGACCAAGAAGAGGCAAATAATGCGCCGCTACGAACTCACAGCAAGCATCTATGACATGCGATATGAGGAAGAACAGACCGCCAAAATCGAAGCAGCACTAAAAAACATCAACATCAAAGCCCGCAGTCTAGCCTTGGACGTGGGATGCGGAACCGGCCTACTGTTTCAACGCATAACCGAAAAATCAGCACGAGTCATCGGACTTGACATTTCAAGGAAAACCCTAACCAACGCAAAGAAAAGAGCAAAAGAGTTCAGAAACGTGCAACTTGTCTTGGCTGATGCTGACCACATGCCCTTCAACAACGGCCTCTTCGACGGCGTATATGCTTTCACAGTCATTCAAAATATGCCGAACCCAGAAGACACGTTGGCTGAAATGAGAAGGATAACTAAACGAGGCTCAACCGTCGTGGTCACGGGCTTGAAGAAGTGCTTTTCGCGAGAATCTTTCATATCCTTGTTGGAGACTGCAGGTTTCAATGTTATGAGGTTCGAAGATGAGTGTAACCTGAAGTGCTATATCGCAGTCTGCAAGAAACTTCCTCCTTGAAATCTCATGATCAATAGACCAAACCTTATATGAAGGCTGATGCAAGCCTTCCTCAAACACGGCTCCAAACCGTCAAGCTGGTGGATTATCAATGCCGTTGAGAACGTTGAAAGAAGAAACGGCTGACAGTTTAATGCTACAATGGGTTTTGCACGTTCAGAACTACAAGCTCACGCTGGACAAGAACCGATGTGTAGGATGCCAAATCTGCAGCTTAGCCTGTCCAAAAGAAGCCGTCAGGCTTGAGAAGCAGCCCAAAATCAGTGGCGAAAAGGCCCGAAAAGCCAAAATAGACATCGACTTGACAAAATGCAACTTCTGCGGCATATGCGACGTGCTGTGTCCATACGGCGCAATTGTAGTAACCATGAACGGACAACATCTTCTCTCAATCCTCGAAAAAGAAAGTTTCCCCCAACTGATCCGCGACATACAAGTCAACGCGAGCAAACTTCCCGTGAAAAGCAAAGGTTGCGAAGAAGCGTGCCCCTTACACTTGATCACGGTGACCATGCTCACCCCCGAAGGAGAGGCTGTTAAAGACATGCGTTCGCTTACCCGGAAACAGAAAGCGGGCTTGCAAGTCAAAATCGACATTAAGAAAGAGCGATGCCCATGCTGCAGGATCTGCGAATTCAAATGCCCCGAAAGCGTCATAAAAGTGCGAAAATTCCTCCAAGGAAAAATAACAATCAACCCCGAGAAATGCCCTGAAGGCTGCAAAGACTGTTTAGAAGTATGCCCCCTAACGGGCACACTGTACTTCTCAGACAAGGATGACAAAGTACACGTTGACGAGATGTTCTGCGTCTACTGTGGCGCATGCAAGGTCGTCTGCCCTGTTGAGGAAGCCCTAGAACTCAAACGTACAAAGATGATCCACACGCCAATCAGTTCAGGAGCATGGAACAAAGCCTTAGAAAGAATAACGTCACCAGTTGGATTGTCAAAGGAGCTGAAGTCAAAGGGCGCAACAAAAGCCATCGAATCTGTCGAGAGACTACTAGTGCCAAAGGGGGAATGAAATGACACAGACAGAAGCACGGAAACAAACTGAATCTGAGGAATTGCGGATCGGCGTCTTCATCTGCCACTGCGGCCTAAACATAGCAGGAACACTGGACATAAAAGAGCTGGTCGAATACTCAAAAACCCTACCTGACGTCGTCTACGTTAAAGAAAACCGCTATACATGCGCGGATCCCGGGCAGGAAGAAATCAGAAAAGCAATAAAAGAGCAGAGGCTCAACCGCGTCATCGTCGCAGCATGCTCCCCACGAATGCACGAACCCACATTCAGAAGAACAGTCTCCGAAGCAGGTTTAAACCCGTTCCTTTTCGAAATGGCCAACATCCGCGAATTCTCATCATGGTGCCACCCCAGCACGCCAAAAGAGGCAACAGAAAAAGCCAGAGACATCATCAAAATGGCCGTAGCAAAGGCAAGACTACTCTTGCCACTGCAGACGATCGAAGTTCCCGTTACAAACAAGGCACTAGTCATCGGGGGTGGCATAGCAGGCATGAACGCTGCATTGGATCTGGCCGAGATGGGCTTCAAAGTCTACCTCCTTGAAAAGAGCGAAAGCATCGGAGGTCGCATGGCACAACTGGACAAAACGTTTCCAACACTCGACTGTTCAATATGCATTGAGGGTCCAAAGATGGTTGACGTGGGAAGACATCCTAACATCCAGATAATAGCCAATGCCGACTTGCAAAGTGTCAGCGGTTTCATTGGCAACTTTAGAGTTAAAATGAGAAAAAACTCACGATACGTGATAGCTGCAAACTGCACGGGCTGCGGTGAGTGCAAGGATGCTTGTCCGATTGAATACCCAAACGAATGGGACATGAATCTAGGCGCGAGAAAGGCCATATCTGTTCCTTTCGACCAGGCGGTTCCCCTCGTCTACACAATCAACAAGGACTACTGCATCGAATGCTACAAATGCGTTGACGCGTGCGGAGCTAGGGGAGCAATAGACTTCGACCAGAAACCAGAGGAAATCGAGATAGAAGTGGGCGCAATCATCGTTGCCACCGGGTATGACATCTACTTCCCCTATGACAACGCTTTATATGGATACGGGAAATACGCAAACGTCATAACTTCACTCGAGTTTGAAAGACTGATCCTTGCTGCGGGTCCGACTGGTGGAAAAGTTATCAGAGCCTCTGACGGAAAGAAACCGCACACTGTGGCATTCGTGCTGTGTGTAGGGTCACGAGACAAGAACAAGTATCCATACTGTTCGAACTTCTGCTGTATGTACACTCTGAAACACGTTGTCCAACTCAAGGAGAAGTACAAGCAAGACGTTGAAGTCTACGTCTTCTACATCGACATCCGAAGTCCGTTCAAAGCATATGAAGAATTCTACGAACGCGCAAGAGAACTCGGCGTCAACTTCATCCGAGGAAAGGCAAGTCGCATACTAGAAGACCCTGAAACCAAGAGCCTCATCATACGCGCAGAAGACCAGACACTGGGGCAACCCATAGAAGTCGAGGCTGACATGGTTGTCTTGGCAACAGCATCCATTCCCAGGAAAGGCTCCGAAGACCTAGCCCGAATACTCAACCTGACAAGAGGAGCTGATGGGTTCTTCATGGAAAGCCACCCGAAACTCAAACCGCTAGACGCCCCAACAGACGGCATATTCTTCGCCGGAGCGTGCCAAGGCCTAAAAGACATACCATACAGCGTCTCACAAGGAAGCGGAGCAGCATCAAGGGCCGCAACCGTGCTCTCTAAACCCAAATGGAAAATCGAACCCATCGTAGCTGTTATTGATCCGACCAAATGCAGAAACGTCACAGCAAAGTGTGGCATATGTGCTGAACGGTGCCCTTACGCAGCAATAAAAGTCGAGGAGAAAAAACCTGCCGAAGTGATCACAGCAAGCTGTCACGGCTGCGGAACATGCGTTGCAGAGTGCCCTGCAGACGCCATAACCCAAATGCACTTTACAGACGCACAGATCTTGGCACAAGTAAGAGCTGCCTTGGAAGAGAAGCCTGAGGAAAAAATTCTGGCCATCCTCTGCAACTGGTGCGCCTATGCAGGAGCAGACCTGGCAGGCACGAGCAGGTTCGAATATCCACCAACGACCCGAGCGATACGTGTGATGTGTTCAGGAAGGGTTGACCGCGACTTCGTCCTAGAAGCTTTCAGGCTCGGAGCAGGTATGGTGCTGATAGGAGCGTGTCACCTGCCCTACGATTGCCATTATATAAGTGGAAACTACAAGATGAAAGCCAGAATGGACGCGTTGGCGCCGATGATGCAGAAGTTAGGCATGAGCCCGGAACGGCTGCGAGTTGAGTACATTTCAGCGGCAGAAGGCATAAAGTTTGCGGAAATCGTGAAAGAAATGACTGCACAGATGAGCGCTCTTGGAAAAGAAAAGATCAAGGCTGAAAACGCCAAAATGAGGCCGTTCCTTGAGAACATGCTGAAACGGAAAGAACAGAAAAACTAGCCCAGAATGGTGACTGAGGCATGAGCAAAACCGAGTTTTCTGAAGCCGTTCCAGTTACGCAAGACTTCGAACGTGATCTTACTCTTTGCCTGTGCGCTAGGTTAATATATAAACTGAAATGTCTAGACTTAACGGCTATGGAGGAATAAGCTTGTTCGGCTATGCAGGTCGAATTCTTCTCGTGGACGTGACAACTGGGAAAACCAGCGTTGAACCCCTGAACGAGGAATACGCCAAAAAATACATCGGCGGCATAGGCCTTGGAATGAGGCTTTATTTGGACCATTCAAAGGCTGGAGTAGACCCGTTCAGCCCCGACAACCCGCTCATATTGACAACGGGTCCAATATCAGGCACAATGTGGCCGACGGGCGGTAACGGACACGCATTCGTTTCTAAGTCACCACAAACATTCGGCGTCGGTGAATCTAAGGCTCACGGCTCATTCGGAACTGAGATGAAACGGGCAGGCTACGACGCCATAATCATCATGGGTAAAGCTGAAAAACCAGTATACCTCTGGGTTGACGACGATTCGGTTCAGCTCGTAGACGCTTCACACCTGATGGGCAAATCACCGGGCGAAACAGAAGACGCATTACGAGAAGAACTAGGTGACTACTACATTCGCGTCGCTGCAATCGGCGTCGCCGGCGAGAAACTCTCACGGATAGCCTGCATAATGAACGACAAGACGCGAGCTGCCGGAAGAACCGGCCTTGGAGCTGTCATGGGCTCAAAGAACATTAAAGCCATAGCAGTCCGTGGAACAAGAGACGTAGCAGTGGCCAAAACAGACGAGTTCATGGAGTACGTGAAGGAATTTCACGAGAGAATGAAAGGCCCAGCGACGCAGAAGTATCGCACGTTGGGTACGCCTGAAAACGTTCTCGTCCACAATTCCCTATCATGCATGCCTACGAGGAACTATCGGAACAGCCGGTTTGAAGGAGCAGAAAAAGTAAGCGGAGAAGTCCTTAATGAAAAGTACGTGGCAAAAATCATCGGCTGCAGCTCATGCGCGATGAGGTGCGAACACGAAGTCGTCGTTCCAGAAGGCCCGTATAAGAACACGATGACAAGGATGGAATATGAGCCGCTCTGGGCGCTTGGACCCTACTGCGGCATCGACAGCTTAGACGCTATAATCAAAGCCATGGACCTCTGCAACTACTATGGTGTGGACGCTATAAGCACCGGCGTAATCGCAGGGTTTGCGATGGACTGCTACGAGACTGGAATACTCACACAGCAGGACACTGGCGGAATTGACGCAAGGTTCGGCAACGCTGAAGCTATGGTTCAGCTCGTGGAAATGATAGGAAAACGAGAGGGAATAGGCGAAATCTTGGCTGACGGCGTCAAGTTTGCCGCTGAAAAGATCGGCAAAGGCTCAGACAGGCTTGCTCTACATATTAAAGGTGTGGAAGTCACGGGCTACGACCTCAGATGCCTCAAAACGGCTGCACTTGGCTTCGCAGTTTCGTTCCGCGGTGCGGATCACAACAGGCACGGCGCGTACGCTTTTGACGTGAAAGGAAAAGTCAACAGGCTGGTAGCAGAGAAAGGCCGAGGCAAACTCGTCCGGGACATGGAGGACCTTTACAACCTTATCGACTCGTTCATCATATGCAAGTTCTCAAGAGGCACGTATTATAAGGAACTGCCAGACATGGCTAAGCTTTACACGCTCGTAACGGGCTACGACATCACACCTGAAGATTTGAAAAAGGCAGGTGAAAGAATTCAGAACCTTGCCAGACTTTTAAACATACGTGAAGGCCTAGGCAGAAAAGACGACAGCCTGCCATACAAGGTAATGCACGAACCAATCCCTGATGAAGGCCCATCGAAAGGCGCCTTCGTAACACAGGCAGAACTGGACCTGCTTCTGGACGATTATTACGAATCGCGCGGATGGACAAAAGAAGGCGTTCCAACGAAAGAGAAGCTGGAGGAACTCGGCATGGAAGACCTGATGCACATCATCGAACACAAGGTAGATGCATGAACATGGTAAAGAACATTCACGAAAGAAAATTCGTTTCCGCCGACCCTGACAAGTGCGTCGGCTGCCAGACCTGTGAATACATCTGCGCCATGAACAAGGAAAAAGCCTTCAACCCGCTCAAATCACGCATAAGAGTCGTAAGGATAAACCAGATCATCAACATGCCCGTAACCTGCAGACTCTGCGAAAACCCGCCATGTGTGGCAGCCTGCCCAAGAGACGCGTTGACGCAGTCTGAAGAAACAGGCGTCATATCTGTTGACGAGGACAAGTGCAACGGCTGCGGCTGGTGCATAGAAGCCTGCGACTACGGAGCCATAATGGTGCATCCAGACAGGAAAGTCGTGTTCATCTGCGACCTGTGCAAAGACAAGGGCGAGCCACAATGCGTCAAATGGTGCCCAGAAGAAGCCCTAGACATGGTGACAAGCGACACACTAGCGCAAAAAGCAAGAATAACAGCAGTCAAAAAGCTTTTCCAGGAAGCAATGACCAAAACCGAGAAGCCGTAACGCCGAAGCAGATTCACAGGCAAACGTCCCAATCCATTTTTGTCACTTGAATTAGTGTCGGAACCGTAGCAAAGTCTTCTTCAAAAACCCAGGACAATGCGATTGTCAATCAGCATCTTTATGCCTACAATTATCAGTATGAACGCAAAGAACCTTCGAAGGTTCTTGCCTGATACTCTCTTAGATGTGCAAGCCCCAACTTGGGCTCCAAAGATGCTGCCAAACGCTATGAGCAGAGCATACATCATGTCTATACGGTTTTCCACAAAATACTTAGGCACAGCTGCGATAGAAGTAAAGATCATCGTGAACATTGACGTCGCCGTTGCAATGTGAATCGGCACGTCCATGGCAAACATCATTATGGGCACCACCAGTACTCCTCCGCCAATCCCGAGAAGCCCAGAAGCCACCCCGCCGAAGAAACTCAACCCCGCGCCCAGCACGATTGTCTTTTGAGACCTGATCATATCTGAGTCTGATTTGACATGCACTTTCCTTGGGTTTTCATACGGTGCTGATGATTTCGACCTGAACCCGTCCCGGTCAACCATCAAGCGTACAGCCATAAACATGAGGAAAAACCCGAAAACAAAAGCCAACATGTGCGATTCCAAGACGTTGGCAAGAAAAGCACCCGCAACCGCACCGGGCACAGTCGTCACTGCAAGGACCAAACCCGTCTTGAAATATATTCTTCTCTGTCTCCAATAGTTCATGGTTGATGCTACAGCGGTGAAAACTATTGCTGCCAGACTGGTTCCTGTGGCAAGTTGTGTAGGACTGAAACCATAGATCATTATCAATATTGGCACGATGAAGGTGCCGCCGCCGATGCCTACCATCGAAGCTGCAAACCCGACCAGAAAACCTAACACTGGCAAGAGCATTTCCCACATGATCCATCACACAAAGCTTCTGCGGAGACTCTGTTTCGCTGAGTAATACATCACGCCTGCTATTAAACCTGCAAGGCCGACGGCCCACGCTCAAGGCGACAAAAGAAAGAATCACGACTAACAGCGCAACATACGTGAACGCTCCTACGGCTGGGACGACCTGCAGATACCTCGTGCATTCCTCTTTTCAGCCTGAGGGCCGAAACGTTCAAAGACACATACTGAAACAGCATCGCAGAAGTAAACGCACCAGCAACACTTGTGAAGCCAATGAAAGCGCGCGGAATCATTGAAGGTTCTACAGAAAGGAAATCAACGTTAGAACAACTAACATCAGAATTTCCAACATGTACCACGGACAGGTGACCACCTAATGAGTAGTCGAGAATCAAATCATACTTCAAAATTCGAGATTATTCTCAAACTCTGGAGAGAATACACTGAAGGACAGAACCGTGGTCTGGTGTCTCAAACCAGAGGAAAACCATCAGAATAATCCAGCTTTGAAAATCTCGCAAAAGCCCACCTCAAGAAAGCAATAAGCGCTCTGAATGCTAATAACGAAGCTCCTAGAGATCACATAAAGCGAATGGATCACGACGACTACCTACCACGCCCAGGTATTTCGCTCTTTGCGCTCTGCTGATGAAAAAGAGTATCAAATCTGAAATTCATGATTGCAGCATCGCTACAGCAAAACACTTGCTGAAGAAGGAATAGTCAAGGATAACATGGTCAGCGACATCACCAATGTGAAGCAAATCAGGATGGGCACTCAACATTATGTAGAAAAAGAAGATCAAATCTCGATGAAAAGAAACGTTGAAAACGCACGCAGTTTTGTCCTCGAACTCGAAGAGTCATAGAAAACATTACAGCCGACAAGACCGAAAAGGCAAGAGCGCAGATAAAAGCGTCCAAAACACACTGGGCATCAGACCTACTATCTTAGTCTAGCAGAAAAAAGCGGGATTTGCGGGAGATTTGAGACGTTAGAAGTCCGTTATCGTCGCTACTGATTTCGTGTTCATAAGGAATTTATCTGGGAAGGTGAAAAGTCACGTGCGTAACAGGTGGTCGCATATGAACTGGCGAGCCATCGCAATTCTGCTATTTCTGCTGGCACCGTCTTTTGTGATTCCGATTCAGAGAGTCTCGGCGGACATTGATTCGGATCTCCAGATAACGCCGCTCACGCAACATCTGGTCGTGGACCTTGTGTACACCAATATGGCCAGGTTCAACTTCAACATAACAAACTCGGGCACCCAGCCGAGGTCGATCATGATTCAGCACCAACCAGTACCAGATTGGGGGGAACGCATTGACTATCAGTTTACGGTTCAGCCCGGGGGAACCGATACTGTCTGGACCAACATGGTGTACAACTGCCCAAGTTCCGACTTCAATGGAACAACCTACACCGCAACCTACGGCGTCCTCGCGTGGCACGTCAACCCCCCATTTGGCGAATATGTGGCTGCGAACGTGACCATAACGTGGGCGGTGATTACTTCATGGAACGGACAGTTCTGTAATGGAAGCGGAAAGGTGCTTGATGTCAACACTTCAGCCCCAATCCCCGGCGCTTACGTCGGCTTCGGAATGCCCGGCCTGTTCGGAAACCCTGGAAATCCAATCGTTTCACAGACCGACGGAAGCTACTCGGCAGAAAGGGTGCTTCCAGGGATTTCAGGTATCGCGATCGCGATGGCCCGCGGATATCAGACATACATCAACACCGACTATTATGTAGCTCCGTATTCGGAACAGCCCGTCCAACAGGACTTTGAGCTGGTTCCCTCTGGGACGACAGGGAACTACAGCTTGGAATGGAACTCGACCCTGCTCAGCCCCATCTACTACGGAGCGATCTCATCTGACTTCAAGACTGTGATCTTGGCAGGAGGCGAGCATGGAACCGCAACTTACCACGCATCAGCCTCGCCGTCTTTCAGCAACCTCTATTATGCCTATATGTTCGACATCAACGGAACAATGCTCTGGAGGTTCGGCCCTGTGACCAACACCAGCGATCCCCTCGATTCAAGCGACATTTACGGAGGGTTCTGGAGCGCCGCTATAACGGGAGATGGCTCCTTAGCGGCTGCAGGAACCACTAACGGAGAGCTCTTTGTCTTTGACAGGCACGACTTGTTATGGTACGTCAACGCAACAGGGCCCAATGGCGCGGGGGCATTCGCAAAGTTTTCTCCAGATGGAGAATATCTGGTGGATACTGCTTTTCGTGGCACGATTGAATACAGGAATGCGAGGACGGGCGCGATCCTCTGGACTGCACACACTGATGAGTATGCCGATCCGAGGGCGTCTCTGTTCAGCGCTGACGGCAGCAAACTGCTGGTTGGAACTTCAGTTCTGCGGATGTTTGATACTGTAAACGGAGACTTGCTCTGGACAAGAGTGACGAATGGGTTCATCTGGCCTTCTGCGATTGCCGCGACGCCTGACTTTTCCCTCATCGTCGTTGGCACTGGGAAGGGCGGCAGTATTTGGGCCTATGACGGTGACGGTAATTTCAAGTGGGAATTTGATACAACAAGCACAGCGGTTAATTGGGTGTCCATATCAAGCGACGGCTCCATCATCGCTGTGGGCGCAAGGGACGGCCTTAGAGTCTTCAGCCCGGACGGGAAGCTGCGCTGGGGGATCTGTGGTGGTGCAACAATCCTTCCTTGGCTTGGCGACGTAACGGCGGGAGCTGTGACACCAGATGGACGCTACATTCTTGCGGGTACCGACGGCTCCACAGTTTATGTAAGCGACTACAATGTCACTCCTAATGGTGCCTTGCTCTTTGACGTTAACGGCACCCTCCTCTGGAGTGACTTTTGGAACACTACGGCGACGAAATGGTCGCCCCTCGACTTTGGAAGACCACTATTTGCCGCAATATCCGACGACGCCAGCACTTTTGTCTTTGGGTCTACTGACAACATGGTAAGAGTATACCATGGAGCAGTCGTGGCGGCGCCGGCTTCTCAGAGCGTCAATCATGTTATTGACCATAGCGTCCAAGTAGATGGAAGAGTTTTCCATGTTGTTACAGAAAGCAACTCCACTGTGTCGGATCTCGTCTTAGATCAATCGCAAATAGAATTCAATGTCTCTGGTGATTCTGGCACTGTGGGATATTTCAACGTGACAATTCCAAAGTCTCTGATGAACTGCACAGAACTTGATGATTGGGTCGTATGGGTTAATGGTACACAGCTTCTTCCGCCTAGCTTCCCCCCGCCAACGGAAAACGCAACAGACACATTCATATACTTCACTTGCACGTTTGCTTCTACGCTGCAAGTAACTATCAAAGGAACACATGTGATCCCAGAGTTCTCACCGCCAACTACTCTGATAATATTCATTGCAGCAATACTTCTAGCGATCACAGTCCGCAAAAAGAGGAAATGGGAAACTGCAAAGATTCTGAATATAACAGCATCTTATGTCACCATTTATCGAGTGCGCGAGAGCAGTATACACTTGGCGGATAGAGACATCAGATACCAGAAAAACAATCGGGTTTTCGGGAGAACACAGAAATTGAGTTTCGTTGATCTCGATTCGAAATCTGGATTCTTAAATGCTGTATCTGGAATGTGAAAATGCATGGGTATGGCAAAAGTGGAAGATCGGCTTTCTCATTGCTTGATAGCTATCTTGATCTTTGGCTCTCTTTCAGCAATCTTATTTCTGCACCCTATCGTCATGAATGGAAATGGTCCTACAGTTCAGCTCATGAGCGCAAACTTCGTGAACACTACGTATAGGATAGCGCCGTCCAACAGGAGCGGGTGGCTGTCCACTGGCCAAGCGGCGGAGATAATGCTGTCAGGAATCGATTTCAACAATACGGGGGGACCTCTGCTTTTCAACCATCCTGCTGGGATAGCAACTGACGGACAGCACATGCTTCTCTCCGATAGGGACAACAACAGGATACTCGTGTGGAACACTATTCCTACGTCCAACTCTCCACCCGACCTAGTCCTCGGCCAGAAAAACTTCTACGCCAACAACCCGGGGCATGGGCTTGACGGATTGAACTGGCCCAGCCAAGTCTCAGCCAGCGGAGGAAAGGTGGTTGTGGCCGATTCCTACAACAACCGCATCCTAATCTGGAACACCTTTCCAACCGAGAACGATCAGCCTGCAGACATTGAACTAGCAGGTCAGGGTCCCCAAAACAATCTGACCAACATAAACTGGCCGTGGGGCGTTTGGACGGACGGGACGAGGCTGGTCGAGTCCAGCGTCCTTACGAGCGGCGTTCTGATCTGGAACACCTTTCCCACCCAGAACAACCAGTCAGCCGACATCTATCTCACGGCATCGGGAAAGTTTGGAACGCCCAGACAGATAACCAGTGACGGTAAACATCTGATGGTCGGTGACCACAACGCCAAGGTTTCGTCGCCAGACGCCGCCGGAACGTTCGTCTGGAATATTTTTCCAACACAAAACGATCAACTCTACGATTACTTCGCACCTGCGTCTTCTGCATGGGGACAGACGAATGGGTTTAGTTGGGCGCGGGGCGTCATTCTCGCCGACGGGCGGACCGTTCTCCTCGGAGAGGGCCTTTACATCTTTAACTCGTTTCCGCAGAACGCTGCCGTCACGCCGGACGTGATGATTCGCAGGGCAGGAAACACGGATTTCAGCGGGGGGGATGGCTCCGATGTTGCCGTCGCAGGTACGAGACTCTTCCTTTCACTGTACAACCCTAACAAGGTCGCCGTGTTCAACAGCATCCCGACAAGCGCAGATGCGTCACCGGACTTCGTGATCGGCGCTCCCAGTCTCTCGGTTAACACCCTTGACGCAAACTACTTCTTCACAAACCCGGAGCCTGTAACGGACGGCAAAAGCCTGTTCGTCGCCTCGGATTTCGACAGGAGACTCTACGTGTACAGGAACCTGCCTGACCAGTCCAACGCCTACCCTGATGTCGTGTACAACTTCGCGGATGTTGGCTTTGCGCCTTGGGATATGTCCCTGTACAACGGGACGCTGGCGCTTGCCGGGAAACAAGAGGTGTACATCTGGAGTGAACCGCCTTTGAACGGGCAACCTGCCGACGTTCACTTCTCAGGGCACATTGGCAGCGCGACCTTCCAAGATCTGAAAGGCGTGGCGTTGGACTCGGAACGTTTCTACTTGGCCGACGGGGCGGCAGGGAAGATATACATTTGGAATGGTATTCCATCAAACACCAGCGTAAATCCGGCCTTTGTCCTGTCAATCAACGGACCCATAAGACTTTCGAGCGATGGGAAATATCTGGTGGTCGCTGCGACCTACAGCGATGTACCCGGCGGGTCAGTTGATATATACGACCTTTCAACCCTCACCGCGGATTCGCAGCCTGCCGTCAGTTTGGAGCACGGAATGTTCAACCTTCCGGGACATGCAATCGTCGCTCAAGGCCATCTTTTTGTTGCGGATACGGGCTTCAACCGGGTTCAGATATGGACCGACATCACGAGCGCGATCGGCGGCGCTGGCGCCGACGTGGTCTTGGGCTGCACCGGCGACGCCGCAACCTGCAGAACCGACCCGGAGATAGGTAAGGACAAACTGTTCTGGCCGGGGGCCGTCGCGTTTGACGGCAACTACCTTTGGGTAGGAGAATTCAAGTTCTCAGGCAGATTGGTAAGGTTTGGCGTAGGTAGCATCCCCTCGTCCACACCAAGAACAGAGCTCTACAACATTCAGACGGGCGTCCAGTCATTCGTTACGAGTCTGGAAACGAACTCGATCACCTCCGCGTTGACGTTCTCGTCTTCGAGCAAAAGCATTAACGTGAACAGTTCGGCCTTGGCGACTTGTTACGTCAACATGACGTTCCCGTCGACTCTCCTAGGTGGAACCCTCACCACGTATGTAGATGGATCTTCCGTAACCCCCATAATTTCGCATAACAGCACCGACACATCCGTGTACTTGACAGTCTCGTCGGGGGATCACACTATATGGGTCAATGGTACTGAGGTAGTGCCTGAGTTCACGGAACCCTTCTTTGTCTACATGTTGCTTGTGGTAGTCATTTTGGGGGGACTTTTCCAGATTTATTCAAGACGAAATCGGTTCATAAGAGCAAACAAATCGCAAGTCCGTGGACCTGACTGCTTGGGCATCTGAGTGTTCTGCAACCTTAAATCATGCAAATACCGTGTTGTGTAACTTCAATCAATCGGAGAAATCTGCCTCAAACCTTATGGCTATGATCACAAACTTAATTCTAGAGCCACTTATTTGTCGCCAAAGCATCTAACTGCTTCCTGCAATATTCCAGCAAAACTTTTCCGCTGAAAAAGCCAAGACGCAAAGAATATTGGAGGAGCATCCGCCGAAAAAGGCACTGAACATTGCAAAGGTCTTGCGGTGCTACAACAGGTGCTACTGTCATCGACCACAGTTCTTTTACGGAGAAGGCGGCCTGGTTCCAAGGGAAAGGCAGTTAAATCGACTTCCTCACCTGCGTGAGCACGTTCTCTAAGATTAAAAGCGCGCAGGAATAAACATTGACTCGATTCAGGGATCAACTGGGGTTATGCCTCTGCAAGACCCAGTTATCAAAAGCCTTTTAAGCAGTATTTGAGAAAGCCAATTCGGCGATAAAATGGGAAACCTTGATGTTAAAGCAAGTACAATTTTGTGTGTCTTGGGTCTTCTGATTTCTCTGAGTGCTGCTTTGCCTGCTGTAACATTCGTAGCAAGAGGGTTTGATCCCCTTCTCGTTGCAAAACCTATGAGCACAACTAATCCAGCGACGCCGCCGTTTACGCCACAGCAAGTGTGGAAGGCATACGACTTTAGCCCGTTGCTGAACGCAGGCTACAAAGGCGCTGGGCAAGTTGTCGCAATCGTTGACGCCTATGGAAGCAAGACTATAACGACAGATGTTGCCAAATTCTGCTCCCAGTTCGGCTTACCAGCCTGCACGATGACAATCTATTATCCAGACGGGAAACCAAGGCGGAGTGACTCTGGCTGGGCGATTGAAACAAGCCTTGACGTGGAGTGGGTTCATGCAATTGCACCTCAAGCGGCGATCGCACTCGTAGTGGCTTACGATAACAGCTGGGCGCACATGTACAACGCCTTGAGTTACGCGATCAATAATGTGCCTAACGTAAAAGCGCTTTCAATGAGTTTCGGGGCACTGGAAAGTGACTTCCCCACAACAGGCTCGTACACAATCGCTGCGCACCACACCCTTTTCATGACAGCAGCCAACAAGGGCATATCACTGTTCGCTTCTTCAGGTGACAACGGCGCCACAACCGCTAATGACATACTCTACCCCGCTTCGGACCCGTTGGTCACGGCAGTCGGGGGAACAAGTCTCTATCTCAACTCCGACGGTTCCTACAAGAGCGAAAGTACATGGAGCGGCAGCGGCGGGGGCACAAGCAGAGTCTACGCAGAGCCCACGTATCAGACAAGTGTAGGGGACAAGATGAGGGACATAGCAGACGTGGCATACGACGCTGACCCCAACACAGGGTTCTACGTCTACTACGGCCGCTCATGGTACCAAGTGGGAGGAACAAGTGCCGGAGCACCTCAATGGGCAGCACTGTTTGCAATCGCAGTTCAATATCATGGACATACATATGCTGACGCGAACCCTGAGCTGTACAGTTTTTCGGTGAACGTTTACCATGACATAACGACGGGTAGCAACGGGTACTACAGCGCAGGGGCAGGCTGGGACTATCCAACCGGTTGGGGCACACCAGATGCATATCAAGTAGTCACAAGCTTGCCATAAAAGCACACAATATCCCCCTTTCTTTTTAAAGAAAAGCGCCACACCAAAACAGTCAAGCTTCCTTTTCGAGTTGCCTCGATTTTTCCAGATAAACCTTCTAAACTTAACATGTTGGCTTGTATCCCCAGAATGGTCAAAAAAGTAGATTAGTATGATCCTTTCTTGTCTTCCTTGTTCTCCCAGAACTGGCGCGTCCGCAAGTACTGGATCTTGGCTTTCAGCAGGTCCATATAGAACTCGTCTTCTTTAGGATGCATCTTGCTTAGAATTCTTGAAGCTGTTTCAGGACCGACACCTTTGACTTCTAAAGCTACAACTGCCCTCTTACCATAGCTCAGAACAAGGTCCGCCATACGCCGCGCATTAGTCAATTCCTTCAGTTCCTCCTCGCCCAGCTTCTTTCCTTCTTGCCTTTTCTGTAGAATCTCCTGCACATGTCCAGCATCTTGACTGAAATACAGGGGCGCCAGAAGCTTCGAGCCGCATTTGCTGCACAAAGGCCGCTCAGGCATACTGCGTATCTTTTCTTCGCCTATCCATTTGCCGCAAGACATACACAACATTCTAGCAGTCCTCGCGTCTATCGCTCGCTTCATCCTGTCAATATTATTGAGCAGCAGTTCTTCAGGAGCCATCAACTCTGAAATGTCAGAGAATTTTGAGAGAATGTGAAGGGCCAGCGGCGAAGGCTTTTCTGCACTGAAGTGGCTGCTGACTTTGACCCTGCATTTTGCAACTGCTCGCATTATTTCCTTGACTTTTTTTATGTCGACTTTCTCAACCATTGCTTCGCGAAGTGTCTCGTCAAAAATGGGAGTGTTGCCAAACCTGCTTGGCAGCTGGCTTATACGTTTATAGCTCATCGTCTTGCCACGCGGCAAAGCCCCAAACCTGTCGGCCACAAACTTCATCTTGTAGGAAAAGGGAAACTTGGCCTCCAAATACTCTTGAAATAACTTTTCTGCTTCCTTGCCGTTGATGCTGAACATGCTCGAAGACAACTTCTCAACTTCTTGTCGGGTCAACTTCCGAGGCGTTTCAATCAGTATGCGGTAACCATCGTTCCACCAGCCCACGATGACCTCCCTGTCAGAAAGCAAAGCGTCGAAAACGCAGCCTAACGTGCGGTTAACCGTCTCGCCGAAACAAGCATGCACTATCAAATACTTGTCAAAACCCTCAACAACAACGCGTCTGTCCGTGGGCAGAGGAACGCCCTGCTTGACGTGTGCATCAATCTCCTGAACTGCGGCCAACAGGGCTGTTTTCTCGGTGGACAATCTCTTGGCAAGGTTCTCCGCAGCGGCCTCAACATTCCCAGTTTTCTTTTGCTCTTCTGCGATCATTTCGCGCAGCTTGCCAGTTTCCCGTGCCAGCTCAACCGGAACAGGCAACATCTCTCCCTCCCAACCTGGAACAGCAGCCAACGAGTCCTCGCTGGGCACAGCGTAAACCGTGCCAGTTTCCTCCTCAATCTGCACGATCCGCCAGACGTTCCCCTTGACGATGATGTTCAAGCCCACACGGGCTTTCAAAGCCATAAACTCGTCGCCCAACGTGCCGATTTTCCTGTCAGAAATCACGTTCACCAACGGATACCTTACTTCGTCTGGAATCATCGACAAATTGTCATAATAGTAGCTTCTCGTCTTCCGAGCTTTCCTCAAAACCTTGCCCTCTTGCTCAACCCTTAACTCCCCCAGACGCTCTAAAAAGCATATCACATCACAATATGCCTGTTTTGAAAGGTTTCGAAATGGGTAAGCTTGCCTCAACAGGGCCAGCACTTCACCAGATTCTCTGTATCCACTGTCCATCAGCGTGCCGACGATCTGATGAGCCAAAACGTCTAGGGCGTTCTCATGAATCAAGACTGGTTCAAGCTTGTTCGCGGAAGCGTTCCTTACGGCTGCGATGGATTCAAGCGTGTCGTCTGAATAGGCCGTGATTATGACACCTTGTGAAAGCAACTCTAACCGGTGACCGCTCCGTCCAACTCGCTGAATTAGGCTGTCAACGTGCCGCGGTGAAAGGTACTGAATAACTAAATCCACGTTGCCAATGTCTATGCCCAGCTCCAGCGTGCTCGTGCACACGATGGCCTTGAGAACGCCTGACTTGAACTCGTCCTCAGTCTGGGCTCGTTCTTCTTTGGAGAGCGAGCCGTGATGCACGGCAATGTCTTTTCTGCCAAGCTGACGCAGTCTGTATCCCAGCATCTCGGCCACGGTCCTGCTGTTCACGAAGACTAACGTCGACTTGTGAGTGTCAACGAGCTGAACAATCCGCCTTAAACGAGCTGCAGCTTCGGGCGAAGTGTTAAGCTTACCTGCAAAATCATAGTCTACATCTGTTGGAACTGGGTTTTCAACCTGATATTCGTAGCCCTTGGCAAAAGAAGCTTGGACAACTTTGATTTTCCTGTTTGTTCCTACGATGAATTGGGCTACTTCATCAATATTGCCGACAGTCGCTGACAGGCTTATTCTCTGGAACTCTCTACCGATTAGTTCGCCAAGCCTCTCCAACGCCACTGCAAACTGAACTCCCCGTTTGCTTCCTGCCAGTTCGTGAACCTCGTCCACGACCACGCATTGAACATGACTCAGGTTTCTTCTCATACGTGAGCCTGGTAGAATAGCCTGCAACGTTTCAGGCGTTGTCACCAGCATGTCTGGAGGAAAGACAGCCTGTTTCCTCCTAAGCTTCAGTTCAGTATCACCGTGTCTAACTTCGACTGAAATGCCAAGCTTGGCGGCCCAGAAACCCATGCGTTTTAGCAAGTCGCGGTTCAAGGCTCTTAAAGGTGTAACATAGATGATGGATATCCCTTCCCTATTGTTCTGCTGAATCAGTTTTGAGAAAAGTGGGAGTAAGACAGCTTCTGTCTTTCCGCTTCCAGTAGGCGCCACAAGAAGCACGTTTTCGCCCGTCAAGACGATTGGCACAGCGAGTTTCTGGGGCAGGGTAGGCTCTGCAAATCCCAGTTCAGCTAAGGCTGTTCGAACAGGCTTAGCGAGGAGTTCGAAAACACTCTTTGAGTGCTCATCAAGGCGTTCGGGCAACACAGAGAAGTACCTGTAGAGGGAAGGTTTATCCTTTTATCATGGTATTCTTGAGAAGGAAAGTTTCAGCGTTGCCTCTTCATGATATCCGATAGACACTTTCTCCATGAATTTGCCTTGGCCTAGGATTTTACGGAATTCGTCTGTTAGAGCTTCTTTCCTTGAACAAAACGCAACTTCACCATGGCTGTTTGTCCATATGACCAGTCCTCTGGTTTTTCCATTGTGGAGAAAGTGCAATGACGTGTTCTCTTCGCCCACCTGAAGTATGCTGACAGCGTTCGAGCCCTGCAAACGGCATGAAAGCTGAGATAACGCCTTGTCAACGTCTTCCGTCTGGTTTAGCAGTTCCTCAAAATAGTGAGGAATGACTTCAGAATCGATGAGTTGGACCCTTTCAGACTCAAGAACGTGCTTCTTCCCAAGCTCAGCTCGAAGTTTCTCATAGTTCTCTACTTTGCCGTTATGCGCAGAAACCACGGTTAGGCTCGGGTCAAACTGCACAACGTAGGGTTGGGCAGTCTCCTTAAAGACTGCACTGCTCATGAATTCAGGGCTTGGCATTCGAACATGGCCAACCAAGACAGAGGCCTCGCTGACCCTGGAATTCCAGATTTGGGCCAGACGACGTGTTGGGGATCCGTCAATTTTCCCTACCTTTTCAGAAATCACACTTCCGTCATCGAGAAGAACGGTCAACCCGGCGCCAAATCCGCCTAAAGGTTTTGGCTCCTGAGGATAACGGTGTACCTCCAGTTTTTCAAGAACCCTGAAAATCATATCGACAGGAACTT
>Ga0315282_10003692_pt1 | contig 27332 bp, 13 predicted proteins | sample YL17G07_20_MG_FD_203693 | JGI IMG/M metagenome (GOLD analysis project Ga0315282, IMG submission 203693) | Sediment microbial communities from Yellowstone Lake, YNP, Wyoming, USA - YL17G07_20 | ecosystem: Environmental > Aquatic > Freshwater > Lake > Sediment | place: USA: Wyoming | collected...
CTCATGGTTTCCGAGGACCCGCATGCGTTGCTCCTCAAAGACGCTTCCAGCGGCTTGCCGCGCAGGTTGTGGCGCTTCTAAAGTCCACAGGTTGATGAGTTTACCGCCGGCCGGCCCAGGCCGCAAGAACAAATCTGAGGGCGGCCCCATCGCTCCCGCTCCCTCTTAGACGCATCCGGGCAGGAAAAGTTCATCATCCGCGGCCGGCCCCTCGTCTCAGTCAGATTCCTGATAACCGAGACCCCTCAGGCGCGCGGCTGGCAGTCTTGCCCGCCGCGCACACGTGCCATCTTGACCTGCGCGGAAGGGGCCGTGCTGCTCGCCAAAAGGGCCAATGGCCATCGGCCCTCCCTGCCGATACTACCGGAGGAGCGAGGGAGGTGCCTGCCATGAAAAGGCGGATCCTGGCCGCTGCCCTGGTGGCGGCGGTGATGGGCACTTGCGCCGGGTGCGGCGGCGCCTGGGGCCGACACGACGCCGACTACGTCAAGCCTGCCATCGCGGTCATGAAGTTCGAGAACCGCGCCGGCTCCTCCATGAACTGGAACCTTGGGGACGGCATGCGCGAGATGCTCGTGGACCGGCTCATGAAGACGGGGCGCTACACGGTCGTCGAACGCCAGGAACTCGACAGCGTCATGCACGAAGTCCAGTTCCAGCAGTCCGGCAGCACGCGGCCACAGGGCAAGGTCGAGGCCGGCCGCATCAAGAACTGCCGGTACCTCATCAAGGGCGTGGTGACCGACTTCGGCCACGTCTCGGCCGCGTCGGGCATGTGGAGCGGCCTGAACTGGGACATCTTCGGCGGCGCGCACCGCGCAGTCATGGGCATCATCCTGTACGTCGTCGACGTAGAGTCGGGCGAGATCATCGCCTCCGAGAGCATCGAGGAATCGGTCCGGGCACAGGACACCTCGGTCAAGGCCACGTACTCGAACATTTCGTTCGGCGGGACGGCGTTCTGCCAGACGCCGCTGGGCCGCGCGACCGCCAGGGTCATCGAGCGGGCCGTCAAGCGGATCACGTCGGTGATCGCCACCCGCCCGTGGGCGCCGCTGGTGGCCCAGGTGCAGCCCGACGGCCGGGTGATCATCAACGGCGGCCGCGACCACGGCGTCAAGCACGCAGACCAGTTCGAGGTCCTGGAGGCCGGGGCGCCGATCCTCGACCCGGTCACCGGCGACGTCATCGGGCAGCATCCTGGCAAGTTGGTGGGCCGCCTCGTGGTGGAGCAAGTCCATCCGCGATACAGCGTGGCGACGCTCGTGGTCGGCCGCGCGGCCGATATCCGACCCGGCCAGGCGTGTAAGACCTCGCAGTAGTCCTCTATCTGGGCCGGCAATGTGGGTGGCGCACCGGCCCCAATTCCCGTAACCGCCCCGCCCGCTCGTGCATTCAAACAGCGGGGATTGCTGGACAATCCAATCGTCGGCAGCGTAAGGTTACGGGGAGAAAGGACGGGCCGATGGGCGACTCCGTCCGCACAACCTTCCTTTCGCGGGCCGCGCTGGTTTCGCTGGTCCTCAGCCTTGCGGCGGCCGGTTGCGGGCCGCCGGCCGCAGGCGACCCCGCAGAGCAAATCCAGATCGGCTGGAACCGTTATCGTGTGGGCGAGTTCGGCGACGCCATCGCAGCCTTCGAGAAGGCCCGCGACGCCACGCCTGCCGGCCGTCCCCTTCACGTGAAAGCCCTGTACGGGCTGGCCACCTCGTGGAACCTCCGCCGGCCGGGCGAAGACCCCGAGTTGGCCCGGCGTCTCTATCAGCAGGTGCTGGACCTGGCCCCGGCGAGCGACGAGGCGGCCTGGAGCCTCCTGGCCCTGGCGCGGATGAAGCACCTCCTGCCGGTCGGCCAGGAACCCGACCTGGCCGAGGTCCGCAGGGCCTACCAGGAAGTGATCGACCGCTTTCCGAACCACGTCGCCGGGCACGAAGCGTTCATGCACCAGCAGGCGACCCTGGTGGCGTCGTTCAAACCCGAGGACGCCCGCCAGGTGATTACGAATGTCCAAGCGTTCATCCAGAAACACCCGGATTCCCAGTTCCTGAGCCCGCTGTACGGACTCATCGGGACCTGCCACTTCATATTGAATGAGCCCGAGGAACGGCTCGCCGCAGAACTGAAGGCCTACGACACCCACGAACTCGACCCGACCAACCCCAACCAGGACAACACGGGGGTGTATTGGAGCCTGGCTTGCATGGCCGAGTACGACGTGGGCGATTTCGCGACGGCCCGCCGGTTCTACAGACTCCTGCTGGAGGAGTATCCGGCGGACATTCGCGTCTACGCCGCCAAGCAGTCGCTGAAGCGCATGGACGAGATCGAGGCGCGCTTCCGCGCGGAACTGGCGGCCCCGAAGCCCTCGGCGGCAGGGGGCGGCCGATGAGGAGGCCCGTGCTCCAATTCGCCCGCCGCTACTTCGCCGTGTTCGTGGTGGCGGCGGTGTTCCTGTGGTCGGCCTACGTCATCGCTACGCGGCGGGCCGAGGAAGCAGGCCAGGACACCATCACCCTGCGCATCGGACACTGGCAACTGGAGTCGGGCGTCCGCGACGGCATCAACGCGCTGGCCGCCGATTACCAGGACGTCTGGCACAGGCAGTGGGAGAGCGGCGGCAAGAATCCTGAGGGCAGGCCCTGGCGCGATGTCTATCCCAATCAGCCCCGCGTCCGAGTCATCCAGGACGCCATACCCGAGACGACCTACGGCCAGTGGGTCAGCACGCAGTTGATGGGCGGCACCGCGCCGGACATGATGGAGATCTGGCTCGGCCTGCCATATCCTATCTGGCTATCTTACCTGAACCGCTACATGGTCCCGCTGAACTCCTATGCCGACCGCCCGAACCCCCACAACGCTGGGACCGACCTGGAGGGCGTGCCGCTGCGGAAGACCTACAAGGACAGTATGCGCGGGGCGTTTGTCGAGGAACTCCAGGCGTACATGAACATCCCCGTGTCGCAGTTCGCACAGCGGATCTTCTACAACCGGGACCTCTTGAAGAAGTTGACCGGCCTGGAGAAGCCGCCGGCGGAGTACCGGGCGTTCCTTGCGGCGTGCGAGAAGATCCGCTCGCAGAAAACGCCGATGGGCAATCCTTACACGCCCGTCGCGGCCTCGGCGTACCACTTCAACATGTGGGAGGGCAATCTTTTCGACGCCCTGACCTACGGCGCGGCGCGCAAGATCGATTTCAACCGCGACGCCTACGTCAACAACGACGAGGTGTACGTGGGCTTCAAGACCGGCCGGGTCTCGTTCGACTTCCCGCCGTACAGGGCGAAGTTTCGGATGGTGCGCGAAGTCTCGGACTACTTCCAGAGCGGCTACACCGGCCTGACGCGCGACGACGGCGTGTTCCTGTTCGCCCAGCAGAAAGCCGTCTTCATCACCACCGGCACGTGGGATGCGCGCAGCCTCCAGACGCAGGCTAAGGGCGTCTTCGAGGTCGGCGTGGCGGACTTTCCGTTGCCGGCGCGCAGCGACCCGGAATTCGGGAAAATCATCGAGGGGCCCGTCTACGAGCGGCCGGGCAGCGCGGCCTGCTTCGGCATCGTGCGGACCTCGCCGTACGCCGACGTTGCGGCGGACTTCCTGCTGTTCCTCGCCTCCAAGCGCGGCAATGAGAAGTTGAACGAGTACTTCGGCTGGATCCCCGCCATCAAGGACACCAGCAAGGACCCGCTCCTGGAGGACTTCGAGCCGCACCTGGAGGGCGTCTACGGCGCGATGAACATGAACCTCGGCGGAGAGACCTACGTCAAGTGGCTCCAGGTCTTCTCGAATTTCAAGGTCAACCCGAACTACTCCGTCGACGACATGGCCAGGGATTTCAAGAAGGATTACGAGGAAAGGGCCCCGCGCGACTGGAAGGAACTCCAGAAGCAGTGGCGCGACGGCACGCAGTCGATGGACCAGTTCCTGGCAGGCATCCGCTCGCGGGCGCTGCTGGCCGAGGGTCCGCAGGCCCGGCCGGAATGGGTCAAGTACCGCGTGATGACGGCCGGGCGGCAGGTCTGGCTGGAACTCCAGCACGCCCGCCTGCTGGACCTCATGGCCAAGGGGCCGGACCCGCAGGCCGTCGGGCCGTACGAGTACTCCCCGCACGCCCTGGGCAGCGTCCGCGAGCGCCTGGCCCGCCAGGCCGGGGGAAGCGAGCCATGACGGGCAAGACCATCCGCTGGAGGAACGTCCGGCATCACTGGGAGATATATCTTTTCGTCATTCCGACGCTCATCCTGATCGGGCTCTTCCAGTACTATCCGGCCGCCAGCGGCGTCTTTCACAGTTTCTTCCGCTGGAACGGGGCCGACATCAGCCAGTGGGTCGGCTGGGACAACTACAAGGACCTGGTGGCCAACGGCGATTTCTGGAACTCGTTCAAGGTGGCCGTCATCCTGGGCGCGTGGAACATCGTCAAGATGATCCCGGCCCTGGCGGTGGCGGTGTGCATCCACCGCGTGGCCAGCCCGCGGATGCAGTTCTTCTACCGCATCCTGTTCGTCATCCCGATGGTCATCCCGGGCCTGGTGGTCGTGCTGATCTGGCGCTCGTTCTTCTTCGAGGCGACGGCCGGGTACCTGAACCAGTTCCTGAACGCGACGGGCCTCCAGAGCCTCTTGGTATATCTGGATGTGCATTTGCAGTGGGGCGGGCTGTTCAAGGCGGGCTCGAACCCCGCCTGGCTCGGCGACCCGCACCTCATTCTGGCCGCGTGCATCATCTGGGGTTTCCCGTGGGTCGGCTCGTTCGCCATCCTGACGTACCTGGCGAAGTTGCAGGGCATCGACAGGCACGTCTACGAGGCGGCCGAGATCGACGGCGTCAACTGGTGGACCAAGTTCACGCGGATCGAACTGCCGCTCATCATGGGCTCGATCTACCTTCTGCTGGTGTTCGTCATCATCGACACCATCAAGGACGCCGGGATGATCCTGGCGCTGGCGGGCCTGGAGGGGGGGCCGGGTGGCGTCGTCACCGTGCCGGCGCTCTTCATGATCCGCAAGGCCTTCCTGGAGCAGCAGATGGGCTATGCGTGCGCCGTCGGCATCATCCTGACGGCCGTGGTCATGGCGCTCCAGAAGTCCAGCACGCTGATGCTGAAGTGGGAGGAGATGTCGCCGCGCCAGCGCCTGGCCATCCGCGGGGTCGTCCTGGCGCTGGCGGCCGCCCTGGTCTTTTACGCAGGGATGACCATCATCGGCCTCGTGCTGGCCCTGGTGGCGCTGCCGTACGGCGCGGCGGCCGACAGGCTGAAGCGGCTCGTGCGGGCAGCGGCGGCGGGCGTGCTCGGGGCGAGGGGCCTTGCGGCCGAGCGCCTGTCGGAACTGGCCTTCCTGCGGGCGACCGACCCGCGGCGCCGCCTACGCCGCAAGGTCGCCAGCGGCATGGTACGCCTTGCCAAGCACCTGGCGATCTGGATCGTCCTGGCGCTGGCCTTCCTGCCGCTGTACCTGATGCTCATCGTCAGCGTCAAGTCGAACACGCAGTTCTACGAGGCGCCCGCGACCGTGACGGCGCCGTATCACTGGGAAAACTGGACGGCGGCGTGGGAGAGCGTGACGCCGACCGTTGCCAACAGCCTCTTTATCGCGACGACCTCGACCGTGGCGACGCTCATCTTCGCCCTGGGGGCGGCCTACTTCTTCGCGCGCCTGAGGATGCCGATGTCGGGCCTCCTCTGGAACGCCATCCTGGTGCTGATGATGATGCCGGCCATCGCGAACCTGGTGCCGCTGTTCCGGCTGCTGAAGGACATGAACCTCTTAAACACGATCTCGGCGCTCATTATCGTGGGTGCGTCGGCGGGACAGGTCTTCGCGATCTTCGTCCTGAGGAGTTTCGTGGCCGACATTCCGCAGGACCTGTTCGAGGCGGCCGAGATCGACGGGGCCAGCCACCTCCAGCAGGTCCGGATGATCGTGGTGCCACTGTCGGCCCCGATCGTCGGCACGATCGCGGTTATGCAGTTCATCGCGTCGTGGAACGATTTCGTGCTGCCGCTGATTATCATCCGCGACCACGCACGGTTGCCGGTCATGGTCCAGTTGCTGCGCATGGCCGGCGAGTACATCAAACTGTGGGGACCGCTGATGGCCGGCTACACGATCGCCAGCATCCCTATCATCATCCTCTTTGTCTTCTCGATGAAACTGTTCGTCCGCGGTCTGACCGAGGGGGCGATCAAAGGTTAGCGGCGTTTTGCGCCTGTCGAACACGCGCCCCGGCGAGCGGGGCGGCTCACCGGGCGCGCGCCGAACACGCACCCCGACGTAGTACAAGTCCAGATAAGGCCACGTCAACGCCGCCGCCTCACGCGAGGTTCACCTCGAACTGGTCCCGCGGCAGCGGGTGGACCTTCTCCGCCAGGTCCTTGTTCGGCCACGAGTACGTCTTGGTCTGCGTGCCGTCGACGTACTTGTAAGTTAGGCGCGTCAGGCTGTGGCCGGCCAGGCCGAAGGGATTTGCATTGGTGAACTGGATGCCCGCCAGCGTGATCGTGCCCAGTTTGGCCGCGGCGATGCTGGAGTTGATGGTCCAGGGGGCCGGGGTCTTCAGGCCATTGACCTTCACGGTGCCGATCGAGGTCGTGGCGTCGAAGTCGGCGGCCGGGTCCGGCAGGCCGGTCACGGTGTCCTTGACGCCGGCGAAGATCAGGGCGTTCTGCATGGCCCCGACCGTGACCGTGCCGATGGCGCTTCGTGCGCGGACCTCGGCGCCGTCGAGCATCCCCGCCACGGTCATCGTGGTGAGCGACTGCTTGGCGCCGGGGTTGGTCAGGTTGACGACGGCCCCGAAATCGCCTCGCGAAGACTGTTTGGCGTCGCCCTTGATCGCCAGCGTGCCGATGGACGGGGCCGAGATCGAGTTGGACTTCGGCGTCGGGGCGAGCCACTCCACGGCCGCCAGCGACCTGATCGGCATGGCCGAGGCGAGGACCAGGTCCGAGACCTTATTGAACGTCAGGGCGGCGGCGTCGGTCAACTTGGCCCCCGGCCCGATCGTCACTGTCCGGCCGCCCTTGACGTCGGCCAGGACCAGCGTGCCCAGGCCGCCGGTGATCGTGAAGTCGCCCTCCAGGTTTGTCGTCTTGGCCGTCAGTTTGCCCAGCGAGGTGCGGTCCGCCGGGTTCGCGGGGTCGCCGACGGTGATGCTCGAGAGGCCCACTTTGCCGTCGTCGCCCGGGGTCTTGGACATCGCGGTCGTCACCGTAACGCCCGACGCGCTTGTCGTGGCGGTGATGACGAGGCCGCCGCCGGTCAGGGTCCCGTTGCCGGTGCCGGTCATCGCAAAGGTCGCCAGCGTGCCGTCGGGGTCGCTGACCAGGAGTTTGACGTTCTTGCGCAGGCCCACGGCCCCGAACTGCTCGACGACCGCGTACAGGGCGCTCGCGCACTCGTTGTTGGCCCTTCCCGGATCCGGATCCGGGATCTGCTGTGTCACATCGGCGGTGGCATCGAAGAAGTAACCACCCTCGCGAGTCTGCGGCGGCAACGTCACCAGGAAGGATACGGTTGTGGACGCGCCGGGATTGAGGCTGACGCTCGCAGTCTTGGTGCCGAGCACGATGTTCGCGCCGGGATTGGTCAGGATGAGGCGGATGTCGATCTTCCCCTTGGCGGGCAAGCCGCCGATGTTCTTGATGACGACGGGCACGGTGACCTTGTCGCCGGGCACGAGGGGCGCCGGCGCCTTGATGACGCCCAAGGACGCCGCCAGGTCGGGCGAATTCGCCAGGGCCATGGTGATCGTCCCGAGCGTCGCGCCCGCCACGAGCAGGCCGTTGGCGTCGGTGATCTGGTTGTCGAGCAGGGCGACGGTGTAATCGCCGTTGTCGGCATAGTCCCAGTTTCCGCCGGGCGCCGGAATGCTGTAGACGGCCGCGATCGGCGTCCCGTCGGTCTTCGAACTCGCCTGCACCAGCGTGGCCAGTTTGTTGAAGCCGCCAGGGCCGGACACCTGGATGTCCTTGCTGTCGATGGTCGAGGCCTTGACGGCCGCGTTGTCGGTGTAGGTGACGGTGAAGGTGAGTTTGGCGCCGGGGGCCTCGGTCACCGTCGCGCCGGTAAAAGACGCCTGCGGCGGCGTGGTGTCGGCCTGCACGGTGATGGTGGTCGCGACGGCGGCGCTCCAGGCGCCTGCGCTGTCGCAGGCCCGGGCAAGGAGAGAGACGGTCCCCGCCGGGAAGCCCACGGCCCGCCCGGTCCAGGTCCACGCGCCGCCAGTGAGGGTGCCCAACCCCACCGCCACGTCGACGCTCTGATCGTACGTGCCGTTGCCATTGACGTCGCGGTAGAACTGGACCTTGCCGATGGCGTCGTCAACGTCCTGCACATTGGTGGCCGTCAGCGCCAGGGTGCCGCTCTGGATGACCGTGGTCGGGTCGGCCGTGACGCCGCCCACCGTCGGGGGCGCATTGAACCAGCCTGTGTCGGGCGTGCTCTTCTTGCCCGTGCCGTTGGCGTTGACGCCGGCGACCCAGTAATAGTACTTCGGGCCGTAGGCCACGTTCGTGTCGTCAAACGTGAGGGTGGTCGCAGTGCCGATCTGTACGGCCGTGTTCGCGTTGTTGGTGGTGTTGCGGTAGAGGGTGTACGAGTTCGCCGTGGCGGATGCCGACCAGGTGAGGTGCACCTTGTCGGGGAACAGGCCGTCGGAGGCGCTGATGACGGTCGGCGCGGGGGGCCGCTTGAGCGACCCGCCGCCGAAGTCGACGATCCCGGCGGCCATGCCGTTGATGAAGTCGACCTCGACGCTGCTGCCGCGCACCATGACCGTGGCGTTGGACGTTCCCACCCAGTCCCCGCCCGTCACCTTGACCGAGTAGGTCGTCGGCGAGTTGGGCACCACCACGCTCCAGGTGCCTCCGTCCGCATTCACCGCGAACGGCACGGTTATATTCATGACCTGGACCGACGGGGCGTTGATCCAAAACCCCTCGCCCAGGTCGTAGCGGCCGTCGCCATCGTTGTCGTGGTAGCAGACGCCGGTCAGGAAAGTCACTTGGCCGCCTTGACAAGCGGTCTCGGCAACCCAATCGCCGCCTACGTCGTCGGCGCCGATTTCGCGCAGAACCAAGGCATCGTGGTTGGTCGGGGTGTCCAGGCCCAGAAGGCGCACGCGCCGGATCGCGTCTGCGTCTGCCTTGCCGTCGTCCTGGAGCATGGTAGCCAGGGCGTTATCGGCGTTGGCCTGCCCGACGCTGCGGGACTCGACGTCGTTGTCCGGGTTGTTCACGTGCGGGCCGAACTGGCCCGAAAGGTTATACCCCATGTCTATCACCGTTTGATTGGGCATGCGGCCAAGGGAGTCCGTGTCGGCGTTGTAGGCGTTGTTGAACATGTCGCTGGCCTTCCACGACGCTGCGTCCATGAGCAGTTCGTTGTAGGCCAGGGGCGGCATCGAGGGTGCGTTGGCCAGCGACACCGTGATGATCGTGTCGTGCTCATCCTGGAAGGCGGCGGGGTCGTGGCGGGCCCGGTTCACGAGCCAGGCGAAGTACTGCCCCACCATCGTGCCTGCCAGGAGGAGCCGCGGCTCCAGGGACTCTAGGCCCGGTTGAGACGATGCATTACGGTCGCTGCGATCCATCGATCCGTTCCTCCTTCGCGCGGTCCTGTCGGACTCCGGCGCGGGCCTTAGGCCAGGTTCACCTCGAACTGCTCACGCGGTAGCGGGTGAAGTTGCTCCTCGGGAATCTTGTTCGGCCATGAATAGACGGCCTTGCCATCCCTGTAATTCAGTTTCGTCAGCGTGTGGCCCGCCAGGCCGAACGGCACCGGCGTGTCGTCCGGCAGTTTGTTGCTGAACTGGATGCCTGCCAGCGTGATCGTGCCCAGGCTGTACGCCGCGATGTCGGAGTTGATCGTCGAGAACGGCTCGCTCTTGATGCCCTTGACGGTCAGTCTCTTGATTGCCGCCATCGCGGCGAAGGCGGTGGTCGGGTCGGGCAGGCCCGTCACGCCGTCGTTGACCCCGGCGTAGATCAGGCAGTTCCGGAGCCCCCCGACGGTCACCGAGCCGACGGCGCTGGGGGCGTGAATCTGGGCGCCGTCGAGCCACCCCGCCACGGTCATCGTGCCGAGCGACTGCTTGGCTGCCGCATCCTTAAGGTTGACGACGGCCTGGAAATTGCCCAGCAGGCCGCTCTTCGTGTCGCCCTTGATCGTCACCGTCCCGATCGACGGCGCCTCGATGAGGCTGGTCTGCACCGGGTCGAGCCACTCCGTGGCCGTCAGCGACTTGATGGGCACGGCGGAGACGACGGAAACGCCGGCGACCCTGCCGAAGGCCAGCGCGACGGCGTCGGTGGCGGCCATCTGGCAGCGGATGCCGATCGTCTTGGCGCCGTCGGCGCTATTGAGCGTCAGCGACTTCAGAGTTCCCATCACGGTCAGGTCGCCGTGGAGGTTGCCGCTGCGCGCGGTGAAACTTCCGAGCGAGGTAGTGTCGGCGGGGCTGGCGGTGTCGCCGACGGTGATGTCGCCGAGGCTCGCCTCGGCGTCGGAGCCGGGAAACGCCGATTTCTTGGCAGTGACCGCGGCCGACGAGGCGGTCGTGGTGCCGGTCAGCGCCACGCCCAGCCCCAGCCCGGTGTCCGCAACCTGCCCCGTGCCGGGGCCCGTCAGGGCGAAGGTCACCAGGCTGTCGTCGGCATCGTACACCGTGAGGGCGACCTTCTTGCGCGCCGCGATGGTGCCGAACTGCCAGACGAGTGGCACGGCGCCCGCCGTCTGGCCGGTGTTATTGTCGGTCCTCAATTCGGGCAGCGGCGCCGCGCCGGCGTTGGTCTGGGCCAGCAGGTAGTACGAGCCTTCGGAGGCCTGGATGATGACGTTGAAGGTCAGCGTGCACGTCTGGCCGGGCTTCAGCGCCACGGTCTTGGTCTGGCTGCCCAAGGGGATGAACGTCTGGGGGTCTTGCGGGTCGGAGGCCAGCACGAGGTTCGTGACGACGCTGCCCTTGATCGGCTGCCCGCCGATGTTGGTGACCAGGACGGAGACGGCGCCCTTGTCGCCGGGGACCAGGGGCGTGGGCAACGTGCTCTTGCCGATGCCGACCACCAGGTCGGGGCTGTCCGGGAGCGTCACGTCGAACGTGCCCAGGGGGCCCGCGTCGACCGGGTTGAAGTTGGTGTCGAAGACCTGGTTAGCCACCATGGCGACGGTGTAGGTGCCGTTGTCGGCATAGTCCCAGGTGCCGCCGGGGGCGGCCACGGTGTAGTACGCCTCGACGCTCGGGCCGTCGACCTTGGTGCTGGTCCGGACCAGCGTGGCCGCTTTCTTGAACCCGTTCGGCCCCGTGACGAGGATGTCGCCGGCGCCGATCGTCGACGCGTCGACCGCCACGTTGTCCTCGTAGGCGACCCGGAAGGCGTAACTGGCGCCGGGCGACGCCACCATCGGGTCGATGGTCAGTTGGGCCGTCGGGGGGAACGGGTCGGGGTTGATGACCGTGAGCGTGGCGTCGGCGGCATTGCTCCAGGCGCTATTGTTATCCATAGCCCGCGCGAACACGTGGACGGTCCCGTACCCGAACTTGCGGGTGGTTGGGCCGGTCCACGACCACGCGCCGGCGGCCGCGGTGCCGTAGCCGAGCGGCGTATCGGCGGCCGGGTCGAACGTGCCGTTGCCGTTGACGTCCGCGTAGAACTGGACCTTCGAGATGGTGCCGTCGGCGTCGGCCGCCCCGGCGAGCGTCAGTTTGACCTTGTCGCCGCACGTCAGGGTGCCGGGCGCGGCGGTGAGCGTGCCGGCGGTCGGAACGGCGTTCCGGCGGCCGGCGTCCGAAACGCTGAACCCGCTCGTGTCCGAGGCGTTCTTGGCTTGCACCCAGTAGTAATACTTGGTCCCGGCCTGCGCGCCGGTGTCGTTGTACGAGGTGGCCGCCACCGTGTCGAGGAGTTCGGCAGTGGCACTGCTGTTCGTGATGTTGCGCCAGACGCCGTACGAGGTGGCGTTGGCCGAGGCGGACCACGTGACCTGGACCTTGTCGGTGTACGTTCCGTCGGAGGCGCTGACGCTGGCGGGCGGGGTCACCGGGGGGGCGACGCCGCTGCCGAAGTTGATGATCCCGGTCCACTGGCCGGAGATGAAATCCACCTCGACGTTCTGGCTGCCGACGTTGACGGCGGCGGTCGCCTGGCCGCTGAACCCGCCCCCCTGGACCATCATCACCTGCTGGCCGCTAGTAACGGGCAGGCTGTAGCCGCCGTACACGTTCGTGAAGGTCACGGCGGTGGCCGTGTTGATCGTCACGTTGGAAATGCCCTCGTTGAAGTCGTACCGGCCGTTGCCGTTCACGTCGTCGAACACCACGCCCGTCAGGAAGAGGTTCGGATTCGGCGAGGTGCGGTAGGCCGTGTCGACGGCCCAGTAATCCTTGTAGTCCGACGCGGCGTTGTAGGCGTGGCCCACGCCGATCTCGCGGTCGGCGGCGTAGGTCTCCATGCCAAGCATGCGCCAGCGGTTCTCGGGCAATGGTGCGCCGCCGTCCTCGATGAGCGCGCGCAGGACGTCCTGGGGTTGGCTGTAGCCCGCCGCAATCGACTCGACGGCGTACCCGTTGTCGGGGTAACTTGCCGGAAGCGGATAGCCCCACTGGCGGACCATCTTGTTGGGATACCCGCCGTACGTAGCGCTGTAGTAACCGATATAGTTGTTAGCGGCCATGTCCTGCGCGAAGTTCTCGGCCGCCTGGCACAGGTCGGAGTTGGGGTTGCCGGCGATGATCGGGATGTCGTTAATGGCCAGGGGCGGCGCAGCGGGGATCCCCGTCAGGTCCACCACCAGGCCGGCCTCAGTCTGGTATGCCGCCGGATCGTGGCGGGCCCGGTTCAGCAGGTAAACGAACATCTGCTCCTCGGCGCTGACGGCCAGCAGGAGGCGGGGTTCGAGCGATTCGAAGGCGGCCCCGGATTCGTTCGCGGATGGGTTCGGGCTCATCTTACGGCCTCCGGCGCAGTGCCATCCCTCAGATATTCCACCGGCGATCTACAGAATCCCCTCGCCCTTGCAGTGTTCCGCAAGGTCTGGCCCCGGGCCACAGAATAATACCCTAAACGGCCGCCGGATGCAAATATTGCCCGCTTCGGACGCCGCAGCGGTTCCGAGGCGCCCCGCGCGGCCGGACAAGACCGGCGCGGCACACAGGTGCCGGGCGCCTACACCGCGCTGCTGGTCAGCAGGTCCCATCCCAGGTACGCGCAGCGGGTCCAGCACGTGGCCGCCAGGGACCACCCGTTGACAAGCGAGCACTCGCCCGTGCCGACATTGCGAACCGGGGCCGCCGCCAGGCCGAGGCGGTCGGTGTTCGGAGCGAACAACTGGATGGCCGCCAGTTGGCCGATCAGGGCGTCGGCCAGGTCCTGGTCCGCGGCGCCGCTGTCGGCGGCCGCCGCTATCCAGTCGTAGGCCGCCTGCTCCGGCGCCGTGAGCGTCGCGCGGTCGGGCAGGGCGGCCAGGATCGCGCCGTCGCCCATGTGTCGGGCAATCAGGGCCATGTAGGCCGTCATCTCGCTGCCCACACCGTCGCGCAGGCTCGTCTCGGCCGGGTCGATGACCGCGCGGAATCCGGGGTCGAATCCCGTGTAGACCCGCCCGGCCGCGTCCTTGCTGGTCGCCAGGAACTCCAGGAAGTCGAACGCGACGTCGCGCGTGTCCCCCAGGCCCAGCGCGCTCCAGGCGCCCGCGTCGATCGGCACCAGGTCCACGTTGATGTCGTCCTGGAGGCCGGTGCCGGCGCGGAAATACTGCCAGTCGGCCTTGATCCACGAGAGGGTCCCGAACCGCGCGTTAGGGCCGAACATCTGCTGGCGGAAGTCCTCGGCCCAGCCCTGCCAGGCGGTCCACTGGTCCTTCAGGGCAGGGTCGGTCTCGATGCCGGCCATAAGGCCGAAGGCAACGCTCAGGTCGACGTTGTTCTCGGTGGAGCGGGCGGGGCCGGGGTCCGGCGTGCCGTTGAGGCGGAAGCCGCGCAAGGGGTCCGGCCGTTGGCGATTGCGGCCGACGTACAGAAGGAGTTCCCTGGCGGTCCGCATGTAGTCGTCGGCCCGCGCCGCATCGCCGGCGGCGGCGGCGGCGTCGGCCGCACGCATCAGGGCCAGCGCCGCATAGGCCTGGTTGCCTGTGCTGGCATTGTCGATGCCCTTCACGGTGCGGACGGTCACGCGGCTGGCCGTACGGCTCGGGGCCACCCTGCCGGGCACGTAGGCGTCGCGCAGCGGCGCCGGCACGAGCGCCGGGAACTGCGTATCGGGCGCGGCCTGGGCGTTCATCCGGTCGAACGTCTGCAAAAGGACAAAGGCGTCGGCGATCTGGAAGGCCCGGGCCTGGGATTCGGCGTCGGGGGTTCCCGCCAACAGCGCCAGGACCGCCAGGGCGTTGTCATAGATGTAGGCCACGTTCCGCACGTACTTGTACGTGGGGTCGGTGGTCTGCCCGTAACTGGCCAGAAGGCTCGGCGCGAGTTTGGCGGGGTTGCCGGTCCACTTGCCGAGATTTGCGGCGGAGTGATTCTTGAGGCTCGCCAGGGTCATCGCGGCCAGGACGTCGTCGGCGACGAGCGGCCCGCCCGCCGACGCGAAGTCCGCCAGCGTCTTCGGCCACGTCTTGAGGCTCGTGAAGGTGAAGCGCGACATGGCCTCCGCGCCCTCGATCGCGATGAGGTTCTTGGGCGCCCCCGCCTCAACCTCGCGCACCAGCGCGCTGGAGGTGGTCACGGAAGTCACGGCCCCCAGGGCAAGCGAGGTCAGGATGTGGCCGATCCGAAGGGCGCCGACCGGCCCGGCGATCTGCCACGACCCGGTGACGCCGCCCGCGATCTTGACCGTGGCCAGCGTCAGGTGCGGGCTGACTGCGCCGCTCAGGAGGAGGCCCGCGGCGAAGTCGCCCGCCAGCGCCGGGATGCTCTTGGCCGCCACCGCGCGCTCGCCGGTTGTCGTGAGGGTACCGATCCACGTGGCGGTCAGCGTGTCGGCCGGCAGCACCGCGTCCTGCCATTCGACGGCCGTAAGGGACTTCAGCGGGATGCCGCCGGTCGTGATGCTCGTGTCGGTTACGCGCCCCAGTGTGACGGCCAGTTGCAGGGCCGCAGGGACGGCGGCGCCGGAGGTGTTGAGGCTGATGGTGCCGCCCCCCGCCAGGTTCCTCAGGGTGAGCGTTCCCAGCGTGCCGGTGGCGCTGAAGTTGCCGCGGAGGTCGATGGCGGCGCCCTTGAAACTGCCCAACGATCCGCTGACGGCGACGTCGCCGATCGAGACCGCCGGTCCTGCGGCGGCCGTGATCGTGACGGCCGTGGCTTTATCGGTGCCGTAGAGGTTGACGGCATTGAAGGCCGACTTGCCGATGATCTCGCCGTACCCCTTGCCGGTGAGGGCGAAGGTGGTGGCGGTTCCGCCCGCGGCGGCGACGGTCAGCCGGACGTTCTTGCGGTCGTCGAAGGTGCCGAACTTCCAGGCAAACACCCGCGCGGTCGGCTCGGCCGCCACGTTATCGCTCAACGTGCGTTCGTTGAGTTTATTGTCCGGGTCCACCTCGGCCACGAGCGTGTATGTGCCGACGGGCATGTCCTTGTCGAACTTAAGGGGGATGCTGACCGTCTTGCGGGCGCCCGGCAGCAGGTCGAGCGCCACAGACAGGGTCTTCAGGGGAATGCCGTTGGCGACCGTCCCGTCGGGTGAGGCGTAAAGGTTGACGGCCACCGTGCCCAGGGCGCGCTCGAGGCCGTCGTTGGCGATGACGACGGGGACGGCGCCCGCGTCGCCCGGCACGATCGTGTGGGCCAGCGTGATGGCGCCCAGCGTCACGTTCAGGTTCGCCGACAGGTACTCCTGGCGGACCGGGACGCCGTTTGAAAGGAATATCTGGTCCAGCGTATCGGACTCGCCGTAGCGGGCCAGCCAGTCGTGGTAAAAATCGTTGTTGGCGTCCTGGCTCCAGATGCTGTTGGGCTGGTCGCTCAGGAAGACGGTCCAGAGTTTGTCGAAGCCGTCGTCGATGCCGTCGCTCGGGTCGTAGATGTCCCACAGGATGCTGGCGACGGCGCCTTCGACGGCTTCGCCGGTGTTCAGGTCCTTGTTGATGCCGGTCTTGCGGCCGTCGACGCCCATCCAGTAATGGTTGTCGGCCAGGGCGAGTGTGTCGAGGTTGGGGTCGTTGAAGACGGCGCACTGGAAGAACTCGGCCCATCCCTCGATGAAGGCGAAGCCCGGGGAGGATTGCGAGTCGACGTAGTGTCCGCCGCCGGGGGGCGCCTGGGCGCCCATCGGCGGATCGCTGTTGGGCAGGTCCAGGTTGCCGCCCCGCGCCGCGTGCTGGATGGCGTGGCCGTACTCGTGGACCACGACGCTCTGCGGGTCGGGGAAACTCCGCATCAGGTTGTACGGGAACTCGATCGTGTCGGAGTCAAACGCGTCTTGCACCGAGTAGGGCACGTAGGCCGGCCAGTTCCCATAGGGCCAGTACACCGTCATCTGGCTTCGGGACCAGCCGGTGCCGTTCTCCAGCCAGTCCTGCGCCACGGCGATGTTGTCCAGGATCAGCCCGATGTCCGCTTCCGCGGGGTCCAGGACGAGGTCCTTGAAGTCCTGCACGCCGTCGGGCACGTCCGGATTCGTATCCGACACCAACTCCCAGTAGCGGCCCGAGTGGCTTTCCATCCAGTCCTGGGAGACCGTGGCGGCAGGATTGTCGGCGACCACAGAAATATACAGGTCTCGCGTGCCGGTGTTGGGCAGCGGATCGGCATTCGAGATGGGGCGGCCCGAGGCATCCTGGTCGATCAGGAAGTTGCCCTGATCGTCGGTGTGGCCGGTCCCCAGCAGCGCATCCAGCGACGTATCGGGATAGTAGCGATCTTCGCTCTGGCTGTAGAGTTCGACCTCGACGAAGCGCAGGGGCACCCGCTTGCCCTTGTTGTTCAGATACAGGATTCGTCCCTTGGCCGACACCGCGCCCGGGTAAGGCACCTCGTTGAAGCGGATGGCGTAGTTGCCGAGGCCGTCCTTGTCGAAACTGCTGACCACGCCGTCGACGACGACGTAGTAGTCTGCCGTCGCGGGGGGCGTGATTTTCAACTCCGACGCGCCCCTGCCTCCGGAATCGTCGTCTCCCGTCAGCCAGGTGGAGCCGTCCCGGTCGTAGATCGAAAGGTACGTGTCGGTCAGGGTGCCGAGGACGGTCTGGAGGTCGTACATGTGCCCCTGGACGAGGTGGACCTTCCACCAGTCCTCATCGGTGCTGTCCGAGATGTTCCCCGCGACCGTCGTGTTGACGTTGATCACCAGGGCGCTGGCGGGATCGTGACCGTGGTCCGCCGCCAGAAAGAGCCGCGGCTCGAGGCTTTCCATGGCGGGCCGCGAGTTCGATGAGCGGGTGCTGCGGGGCATTCGGTTCTCCGCGCAAGACGGCAGGCAGTCAAGACCTCAGGATGACCGCATTATCATACCACATAGGCAGGCGGTGTCAAATCCTCGCGTCTGCCGCCTACTACGTACAACGTGGCCGCACGGGTTGCAGTTTCACCTTCTTTTCGGACGGGCTTCGGCCCATCCAATTGACGAAGTCGCGCTGTAGTATCGGCGGGCCGCGAAAAAAGGCCCACCTGAGTGTGTTGACGCCCCAGGGCCGGGACCGTATGATACGCGGCCGGATGTTTAACGTTTGTGAACATTCGGCGCGGCGAAATCATTGGCCGCGCCCGGACCCCGAAGAGGAAGGAGGACTCCTTGCGACCGATGAGCGTCGTGCTTGGCGCCGTGGCGGCGGGGCTTGGCCTGGCGGGCGCGGTCCTGATGCCGATGGGCGGCTGCGACCGTGGGCCGCAGTCTCCGCCGCCACCTCCTGTCCCGGAAGTCGCCACGGTGACCGTTCAGCCTCAGCAGGTCGTGCTGACCACGGAGTTGCCGGGTCGCACCTCGGCTTACCTCATTGCAGAAATCCGGCCCCAGGTAAGCGGCCTGGTGCAGAAGCGTCTGTTCACGGAAGGCTCCGACGTCAAAGCCGGCGACGTGCTCTACGAGATCGACCCCGCTCCCTTCAAGGCGGCGCTCGACAATGCGGCGGCGAACCTCGATGTCATGCGGAAGACCGCCGACCGGGCACGGGCCGCCTTGGCGGCAAGCCTGGCCGGCGTAGCGCGGCAGAAAGCGACCTTGGATCTCGCCGGGACGAACCGCCGGCGGCTGGAGGACCTCTTCAAGGACAACGCCGTCTCCGCCGCCGATCGCGACCAGGCCGTGACGAGCGCCGACGTGGCCGAGGCTGCGCTTCAGGCGGCCGAGGCCCAGGTCGAGAGCGACCGACAAGCGATCGGTGCGGCCGAAGCGGGCATCAAACAGGCGGAAGCGGCAGTCGAGACGGCTCGGATCAATCTCGGGTACACGAAGATCACCGCCCCCATTTCCGGGCGCATTGGAAGGTCCACGGTGACGGATGGCGCCATCGTCACGGCGTACCAGCCCATGGCCCTGGCGACGATTCAGCAATTGGACCCCATTTACGTGGATGTCCCTCAATCCACCACCGAACTGATGCGCTTGAAACGCCGGCTGGAAGACGGCCGGCTCAACCGCGACGGAGCGAGCCAGAACAAGGTCAATCTCATCCTGGATGACGGCACAATGTACCCCCTGGAAGGGACGCTTCAATTTCGCGATGTCTCGGTAGACCCGACGACCGGGTCGGTCATTCTGCGGGCCGTCTTTCCCAATCCGAAGGGGCTCCTCCTGCCAGGTATGTTCGTCCGGGCGGTGGTGAAAGAAGGAGTCAATGACCGGGCCATTCTGATTCCTCAACAGGCCGTCTCACGCGATCCCAAGGGGAATCCCATAGCCCTGATCGTGGACGGCGCCGGCAAGGTTGGACAACGGATGCTCAGCGTTGACCGGGCGATCGGCGACCAGTGGCTCGTCTCCACGGGTCTGGCGCCCGGCGAGCGAGTGATAGTCGAGGGGATCCAACGCGTGCGGCCCGGAGCTCCGGTAAGAGAGGTTCCCTTTGCAGCCGGAGGAAAAGAGAACGCGCCACCTGGAAATGCGCCCCAACCGGCCCCGAAATCGAACTAACGGAGGCGCACCATGCTATCCAGATTCTTCCTGAAACGGCCGGTCTTCGCATGGGTCATCGCCATCGTCATGATGGTGCTGGGCGGGCTGGCCATCTACAACCTGCCCATCGCCCAGTATCCGCCCATTGCTCCGCCGTCCATCGCCATTGATTCCTTTTACCCTGGGGCGTCGGCGGAGACGGTGGAAAACAGCGTGACCCAGATCATCGAGCAGAAGATGACCGGCTTTGACGACATGCTGTATCTGGCCGGCACGAGCGATTCGGCCGGCGCCTCCCGCCTCGAATTGACCTTCAAACCGGGAACCGATCCGGACCTGGCATGGGCCAAGGTGCAGAACAAGCTCCAACTGGCCATGGCCAGCCTCCCGGAAGTGGTCCAGCGCTCAGGCGTCATGGTCAGCAAGTCCACGAGGAATTTCCTGATCATTGTGGGCCTGATCTCCGAAGACGCCAGCATGGACGGCAACGACTTGCGGGACTATGCCCAATCCAGCATCGAGAAGGTCCTGGCGCGCGTGCCCGGCGTCGGCGAGGTCATGAACTTCGGCTCTCAATATGCGATGCGCGTCTGGCTGAACCCGGACAATCTGACCAGTTACCACCTGACCGTGGAAGATGTGATCCTGGCGCTGCGGGCCTACAACGTGGAGGTCTCCGCGGGCCAGTTCGGTGGGGCGCCGGCGACGGAAGGCCAGCGTCTGAACGCCTCGATCATCGTCCAGAGCATGCTCAAGACCCCGGAGGAATTCGCCGCGATCCCCATTCGCACCAATCCCGACGGTTCCATCGTGCGGGTCAAGGACGTGGGACGGACGGAACTGGGGACCGAGTTCTACGATGTCCAGGGCTTCTACAATGGCAAACCTGCCGCCGGTCTGGCCATCCGGCAGGCGCCCGGCGCCAATGCGCTGGATACCGCCAATGCCGTCAAGAAGAGACTGGAAGAGATGAGCCGCTACTTCCCGCCGGGGATGAAGGTTGTCTATCCCTACGACACCACCCCTTTCGTCCGGGTGGCCATCAATGAGGTGGTCAAGACCCTGCTGGAGGCGGTTCTGCTGGTCTTCCTGGTCATGTGGCTGTTCATGGGCAACATCCGCGCCACCCTCATCCCGACCATCGCGGTGCCGGTCGTGCTCCTGGGCACCTTCGCCGTGCTGGGGGCGTTCGGGTTCTCCATCAACATGCTGACCATGTTCGCCATGGTGCTGGCCATCGGGCTCTTGGTGGATGATGCCATCGTGGTGGTTGAGAACGTGGAACGGATCATGGCCGAGGAAGGGATTTCGCCACGGGAGGCCACCGCCAAGAGCATGGACCAGATCACCAGCGCCCTGATCGGCATCGGCCTGGTTCTATCGGCGGTTTTTGGTCCCATGGCGTTTTTCGGAGGGTCCACCGGGGTCATCTACCGCCAGTTCTCCGTGACCATCGCCGCCGCGATGCTGCTGTCGGTGGTCGTGGCCCTGATCCTGACGCCGGTGCTTTGCGCTTCCCTTCTCAAGCCGGTATCCAAGGGGCACGAGCCGGCGGAAAGCGCGGTCTTTTTCTTGCGCCCGTTTTTCCTATGGTTCGACCGCGTCTTTTTCCGGTTCAGGGACGGGTATGTGAAACTGGTCGGCCACGCGCTCTCCAGGAAACTGCGTTACCTCATGCTGTTCGTCCTGATCGTGGGAGGACTGGGAGTTCTTTTTATGAGGATGCCTACGAGTTACCTCCCGGACGAAGACCAGGGGATCCTCCTCGCCCAGATCCTCATGCCGACGGGCACCACCTTGGAGCAGACACAGGCGGTCGCGGATGGAGTCCAGCGCTATTTTCGGGAGAACGAAAAAGAGGCGGTGGAATCCTGTATGACGATTGCCGGCATGGGCTTCTCCGGAAGATCACAGAACAACGGCATGGTGTTCGCCAAGTTGAAGGATTGGAGGCTTCGCGACCGGCCGGATTTGCGGGTAAAGGCCATTGCCGGACGGGCCATGGGGGCGTTTTCAAGAATCCGCAACGCCATGGTCTTCGCCTTCCCGCCCCCCGCCGTCGTCGAACTGGGCAACGCCCGGGGCGTGGATTTTCAGTTGATGGACCGTGGCGGCCTCGGTCACGCCGCCCTGATGAACGCCCGCAACCTGCTCCTCGGCATGGCGGCCCAGAACCCGGCGCTGGTGAATGTCCGGCCCAACGGCATGGAAGATGTGCCTGAATACCGGATTGACGTGGATTGGGAGAAGGCGGGCGCTCAGGGCCTGCCCATCACCTCGATCCACAACACCATCTCGGCGGCTTTCGGAAGCGCCTATGTGAACGACTTCATTCAGGCCGGGCGCGTCAAACGCGTTTACGCCCAGGCGGACGCTCCTTACCGCATGATGCCCAAGGACCTGGAAAGGCTTTATGTGCGCAACACGGTCGGGAAGATGGTGCCCTTTGCCTCGTTCGCATCCAGCCGCTGGACGACTGGCTCCCCTCGGCTGGAGCGCTTCAACGGCTTCCCGTCCATGAACATCTGGGGCGAGCCGGCGCCGGGCAGGAGTTCGGGCGAGGCGATGCAGGCCATGGAAGAGATCGTCTCGAAGCTCCCGCAGCAGGGCATCGGCTTTGACTGGACCGGGCTTTCCTACCAGGAGCGGATGGCCAGTTCCCAGGCGGCGCCCCTCTACGCCTTCTCGATTCTAGTGATTTTCCTGTGCCTGGCGGCCCTGTATGAGAGTTGGCCCATCCCCATCGCGATTCTGCTGGCCCTGCCCCTGGGGGTCATTGGCGGCGTCATCGCTTCGACGCTACGGGGGCTGCCGAATGACGTCTACTTCCAGATCGGGCTGTTGACGACATTGGGGTTGACCACCAAGAACGCCATCCTGATCGTCCAATTCGCCAAGGCCCGGGTAGAACAAGGGATGGGGCTGATCGAGGCGGCGTTGGAAGGCACGCGATTGCGGTTCCGCCCCATCGTCATGACCTCGCTGGCCTTCGGGTTTGGCGTCCTGCCCCTGGCCCTGACCACGGGCGCGGGCGCAGGGGCCATGAACGCCATCGGCACCTCGGTGCTGGGAGGCATGATCACCGGCACGATCCTCGTGATCCTGTTTGCGCCGCTGTTTTATGTACTGATCGAGAAGACCTTCGGCAAACACAGCCGGCAACCAGCGGTTAAGAGTGCTGCGGCCGACCCCTCTGGAAATGAATAAAATGAACAAGAACGTTTTCCTTTTACTGGTTGGACTCGCCACAGCCCAAGGCGGCTGCACCCTGGCCCCGAAATACAGTCGGCCGGAAGCGCCGATCCCCGACCATTGGCCGAGCGGGGCGGCCTACCAGGGAAGCCAGCCGGCGACAACACCTTCGGACGCCGCGCAGCCGAAATGGCAGGAGTTCTTCTCAGACGCGATGCTGCAACGCGTTATCGAGATGGCTTTGCAGAACAACCGCGATCTGCGGTTGGCCGTCCTGAACGTGGAACGGGCCCGCGCCTTGTACAGCATTCAACGGTCTGAACTGCTCCCCGTGTTCAACGCCGTCGGCAGCGGAAGCAAACAGCGGGTGCCGGCCGATCTTTCAGGTATCGGGAAACCAATGACCGTCGAGCAATACGGGGCCAGCCTCGGCCTCAGTTCCTGGGAGATCGACTTCTTCGGCCGTATCCGCAGCCTGGCGGATAGGGCGATGGAGGAGTACCTGGCCACGGAACAGGCCCGCCGCAGCGCCCGCATTCTGTTGGTGTCCGAAGTTGGCAACGCGTATCTGGCCCTGGCTGCGGACAGGGAAACCCTTAGACTGGCGAACGCCACCCTTGAGGCACAGCAGGCCGCCTACGATCTGGTTAGACGACGCCTGGACGGCGGACTCGTTCCCGAGTTGGACCTTTATCGCGCGCAAACGCAAGTGGATATGGCCCGGGGCGACGTCGCTCGGTTCACGCAATTGGTGGCACAGGATGAAAACGCCTTGAACCTTCTGGTTGGCTCACCGGTGTCGGACGATCTGTTGCCTGCTGCTTTGGCCGGCATCAGCCCGCTCAAAGAGATCCCCCCCGGTGTACCCTCCGAGGTGCTCCTGCGCCGACCCGATATTCTTCAGGCCGAGGCCCTTCTCAAGGCCGCGAACGCCAATATCGGTGCCGCCCGGGCGGCGTTCTTCCCCAGAATCTCTCTAACAAGCGCGATCGGAACCGGGAGCGCTGATCTGTCAGGTCTGTTCACGGCCGGCTCCCTGACCTGGAACTATGCGCCGCAGATTGTGGTTCCGGTTTTCGATTCCCGCATGTGGTCGGCATGGAGGGTAACGGAGGTCGAGAAGCAATCCGCCATCGCCCAATACGAGAAGGCGATTCAGACGGCCTTCCGGGAAGTGGCCGACGCCCTTGCCGTGCAGGGCACGGTGGATCAGCAGGTATTGGCCCAAGAATCCCTCGTCCACGCCGCGGCAGAGACTTACCGTCTGTCCATCGCTCGTTACACCAAGGGAATTGACAGCTACCTGAGCGTCCTGGATGCGCAGCGCTCCCTTTATGTGGCACAGCAGGGACTTATCGCGCTCCGCCTCGGAAGACTCGCCAACCAGGTGAGGCTTTACGCAGTGTTGGGTGGAGGGGGCCACGACGGGCGCGCTCAATAATAACATGAACCATTCACCGTCTCGGCAGCTACGTGCCGTTCCATTCTCCGTGGCACGGCAAGGGGGTCAGCCGAAGGCGGGCCCACGCATCATCGGCGGCCCGGCGGTCTCGGCCGTTTTCACGTTGATTCTGACGCCCGTTCTGTTTACCTTTGGGCACAGCCTGGCCCAGCGCTGGCATTGGCTCCTCGTGCGGCTGCACGTGCTGGCGCCGGCGGAGAATGGCGGCCCGGATGGATGATAGCCATGCAAGCGACGAAGACCTGATGCTTCGCTTGCAGAAGCGCCGCGAAGAGGAAGCCTTCACGCTGCTGTTTGCCCGCTACCGCGTCCCCATCACCAGTTACCTGTACCGCCTGGTCGGCGACCGTTCCGATGCCGAGGCGCTCGCCCAGGACGGGTTCCTGCGGGTCCTCGAGAAGGCCGACCTTTACAAGTACCCCAAACGCTTCAGCACGTGGTTCTACACGATTGCGCGAAACCTCGCGACGGACTTCCTGAAGAAGAAGCGCGCGGTCGTGCCGGACGATTTCCATGCCCTCTCGGAATCGGTCCTTAGCCCGGGCCGCCCGGAGGCAGACGATGAGACCTCCTGGCGCGAGGAACTGGATCAGTTGGCCGCCGCCATTCAGGAACTGCCCCTGCCGTACCGCGAGGTTGTGATCCTGAGGGACCTCCAGGGACTCTCCTATCGCGAGATCGCCGCGATTGTCGGGTGCCCGGAGTCCACGGCCCGCAGCCGCATGGACTACGGCCTGGAATTCCTGCGTAAACGCTATCGCCAGCGAGGCGGCGGAAAATCCGCCGCTGCTGACGACGAAACGCCGCCTTAGTCGTATAACTATCCGAAGCCCGAAAGATGGGCCGGCGGACTTCAGGGGCACGTCTGAGATGCTAGATCGCGCCCGAGCCAATCGGGGCGCGGGCCTCACGAATGGGGCACGACGGGGGATAGCATTCTATGGCTTGTCGCTTCGCACACGAGTGGTATGAACTGGAACGGGGCGCCGTCGCGCGCCAGGATGCCGAGGCCCTGCGCCGGCATCTGGCCGAGTGCGCCGAGTGCCGGGACCGGGCCGACGGCGTCCGCCATGTGGCGGCGCTGCTGGAGCAACTGGCCGCGCCGACGCGGACGGACCTTTCCGAGGCGGCCGCCGCTTCGCTCCTTCACCGGGCCAGGACGCGGGGGCTTATCGGGAAGACGCCGAAGGCCGCCGCCCGGCCGACGCGGGTCCGCTGGCGCCGGGTCGTGGTACCGCTGGCCGCCTCGATTGCGGCCGTGGTGCTGGCCGCCATCGGCATCCGGTTGTGGATGCCCGAGGATATCCATCCGCGCGGGGCCCTGGAGCGTCTCGTCCGGTCGGCCCACGGGATTTCGGCGGCCGCGAGCCTACAGCCGCTGGCGCCCGTGGCGCGGGCGGCCGTCAGCGCCGAACTCGCCCGGCGCCAGCCCGATGCCGACCAGGTGGCCGATCTGCTGCTGGTGGCCTACATCTGCCAGAATCCGCGCGAGAACCGCCAGGCGGCGGACGTCAATTTCATCCTCGGAATCGTCTGGGACCGGCGGGAGCGTCGGACCGACACGGCTGCCGCACCCCTTCCGACGTGGCCGATGCTGGCGTCGGCCGCCTCGGCGCTGGCCAAGTCGGCCCCGGCCGTCGATGCCGTGACCGCCGCCAAGGCTTGCCTCCTCGAAGGCGACTACAAGGGGGCGCTGGCCGCACTGCCGAAGGATGGGACGGCGGCCGCCCTGAGGGCGTGGTGCCTGGCATCCCTGGGGCACCCCGCCGAGGCCGGCCTGGCCCTGGCCCAGGATCGCGCCGGCGGGACGCTGGCTCGCGTCCTCCAGGCCGACCTGGCCCTGGCGGGCAAGAACGTGGTCGAGGCCCTCCGCCAGTACGAAACCCTGGCGGCCCAAAAGGACCGCTACTGGTTTATGTCGGGGTACCTGTTCCGGTACGAACTTTGCGACGGCCGCAGCGCCGGCGAACGCTTCGAGAAGGTGCGCGACAAGGCCCTGGCGGAGTATGTGGCGGAGGCGTTCTCGCCGGAACTGTCGATGGCCAAGGTGCCGGAGCCGCCGCCGCTCTTTACGGAGGACTGGGAGAGATTCGCCCTCGGCCCGCCGACCGAGATGGCGCTGGTGCTGACGCGCGGCGGCGAGTTCCGCGTGGTCGAGGTGCCCGGCGGCAAGGCCCTCGCCCAGGAGGAAATCAAGAGCCGCGGGGCCGAGTTCCTCGCCGGCGGGGCCGACTGGTCCGACTACACCACCCGCTTCGACGTCAAGGTCCTTGAAACCAACAAGGGCGGTTATGCGATCGGCGCTGCGGCCTGCCGCCAGCCGGGGCACACCGGCTACGTCCTGGAACTCTCGTCCGCGGGTCTGAGGATCCTCAAGCAGTTTGCCGTGGCGGTCGAGCATTCGCGCAAGGCGGTCAATGCCGGGGCCGCCCCCCGGGAACTGATGATCCTTCAGCCCGCCCAGGCCCAGGCGCGCCTCGATGAGGCCCTCGCCCTGGGGTGGTGGTACACGCTCAAGATCCGCGTCCAGCACGTGGGCGACGGGATGGCGGTGACCGGCAAGGTCTGGCGCAGCGACCTTAAGGAGCCGCCCGATTGGCAGGTGGTGTGGACGGATGCCGGCCGGGGCGGCGGCGGGTCGTTCCCCGCCGGCGCTACCGGCGTCCGGATCAGCGGCGCAAGGGTCCTTATAGATAACTTTGTCGTCACCCGCAATGAGGCCGCCAGGAGCATCGCCGCGGCCGCGCCGTAGCCGCTGGCCTTCTGCGGGGTACTGTGATCGCCGGCCCGGAGGGTGGGGAACCGGGCCGGCGAGTCTTTCTGCCTGTTTCCGGTTCCCTGTTCCCGCCGTTCCTTACAGCCAGGGATTCGCCGCCGCCTCGTGGCCGATCGTCGTCGCCGGCCCGTGACCGGGATAGACGATCGTCTCGGGCGGCAGCGTCAGGAGCCGCTCGTGGATGGACTTCAGGAGCGTCTCGTGGCTTGAGCCGGGGAAGTCCGTCCGGCCGACGCCTTCCGCGAAGAGGGCGTCCCCGGTGAACACCACGGGCCTGCCGTCGGGCCCCGACGGCGAGAACAGGCTGATGCCGCCGGCCGTGTGGCCGGGGGTGGCCAGCACCTCCATCGCGGCCGAGCCCACCTCCACCTTGTCGCCGTGCGCAAGGAGGCGGTCGGCCTTGGGGCTCTTGATCCACGCGCCCATCAGGGGCGACAGGTTCCTGAGGGGATGCGTCAGCATCGGCGCGTCTTGCCGGCCGACGGCGATGAGCATCAGGGGCCACGCGGCCCTCAGCGCCGCGTTGGCGAAGATGTGGTCCGCGTGTCCGTGCGTGTTGACGAGGATCTTCGGCGCGAGGCCCCGCCGCCGCAGAAGTTCGATGATCTGCTCCGAACCCTGCGGCGCATCGACCACCATCGCCTCGCCGTCGGCGACGACGGCGTACGCCGACACCTGGAACGACCCGAGCACGAACGTATGGATCTCCATTACTCACACCCAATCCTGCATGTAGGCCGGGGCGAAGCCCCGGCACGCCTCAAGCATGTAGGCCGGGGCGAAGCCCCGGCACCCCTCGAGCATGTAGGCCGGGGCGAAGCCCCGGCAGACTCGGGGCACGTGGCCAAACGCCG
>Ga0315282_10003693_pt1 | contig 27325 bp, 26 predicted proteins | sample YL17G07_20_MG_FD_203693 | JGI IMG/M metagenome (GOLD analysis project Ga0315282, IMG submission 203693) | Sediment microbial communities from Yellowstone Lake, YNP, Wyoming, USA - YL17G07_20 | ecosystem: Environmental > Aquatic > Freshwater > Lake > Sediment | place: USA: Wyoming | collected...
GGTAAAGAGATGGTTGTTACAATTATAATCAAAGACGATAATGGAAAACAAGCAAAAAGCACAGACTTTTATGCAAGACCAGATGATATTATAGAAAACAGGGAAGAAACATCATATAGAATCGGATACAAATCGGATGCAAAGTAGCTCAAGAAACTTTGGAGACTATTGGGAGACCTTATGGTAGAATGCTGCGGGATTTGACTAAAAATGACTACCCAATAATTTAGGACAGATACAAAGCATGACCAAGCATAAACTTCTCGTCCTCGGAAATCTAAACACAAAGACACGAAGGACACAAAGAATTATGAGTCTAATGATAAAATCGCGGCAATCGTTTCTTCAATGCAGGAGGAATAAAATCATCCAGCGCGTCGTCCCATGTAACAATCCCTACCAAACGATGTTGATCGTCCACAACCGGAACTGTCAGTAAATTATATTTTGAAATAATCTGCGCAACGTGATCCCGATCATCCAATAATTCAACACTAATTGCCTTTTCATCCATAAAATCTTTAACGGGTGTTTCGGGTTTTGCTAAGATTAGATCCTGCAATGAAAAAACGCCAATCAAATGGTCTTCAGGATCAACTACATAAACATAGAGTATCGTTTCTATGTCATGAGCAATTAAACGCAGTATGGATATTGCTTGCTCAGTAGTTAAATCGGGTTGAATAGCAACGAATTCAGTCGTCATAATTCCACCGGCAGAATCTTCTGGATAAGTCAACAGCTTACTTACATCCTCAGCCTTTTCATCTTCCATCAATTCTAATAAGTCTTCGCTGCGCTCTTTGGGTAACTCAGCCAGCAAGTCCGCCGCTTCATCCGGAGCCATCTCCTCAAGAACATCCGCTACTTTTTCATCAGACATACCCTCAACCAGACTTGCCTGAAAATCTGGTTCCACTTCTTCAAGAGTGTCAGCCAACTGCTTTACGTCTAATGTTTCAAGAAATTTATCGCTTTGTAAACGATTCATATCACTGACAATTTCTGCAACATCCGCCGGATGAAGTTCAGCAATTTTATCTCCGGGAACTTTCAATCGCATGAATTGATCATGATGCAATAATTCAACTTCACTCCATGATATGACATTTCGTGACGGATTCTCCTTGAATTTGGAAGTAATACGCTGTGTTACCTTTTCTAATCCTATACGGCGCAATATCCCTATACCGCTAATATCAACGTTATTTACAACGTATTTACCAATTTCATTCACACGTACGATTTCCAGATCATTTACCCGTACAACACGTACACCGTTAATATCAATTATCTGCTTATCCAATACATCTTGCACTAAAAAAAGATCATCTTCCGCAGGCTGATAAGGCTTAATATCCTGAATATATTCTTTTAGTGGAATTACTGGTCTAATCAAAACTATAACATCAGAAATAGGTATAATCAATTCTTTGCCTTTTCTCTTAACCACTATTGCGACAATTACTGGACGAGAAATATTAGGTTGAGATGATGCAACTAAATCAATTAGATTCCCAATATGCTCACCTTCAGTATCTGTAACTAATTTACCAGTAAGTTCACTTAAATATATCATAGCGCACCTCTTATTAAGTTTTTCGTCCTTAATTTTCTATCGTAAGGGCAAGACCGTAAACTCACTTTATAACAAAAGTAAAAAAAGTAATACCATTTCTCAATTCAAATATGACATTTAATTGTAGGGGCAATCTCTTGCAGTTGCTCTTTAATGTTAGATTTCAATTGGAAAATGGTATAAGGTAAATACGAGGATTAAATTAACATTACGCTGGATGCTGGTATTTTGTTATTAATATACCATTCAAACATTCTCTTGTCAATGGTAGAACAATTTTGAGAGACTGTATTAATTTAGTAGGTGATTCAAAGTGGTTAGTTCCTTCCTTTCTGAAAGATAGCTTGATTGCTGAATCTACTATTGCTGATGTTAGGCTTAGGGTAGCTGATTGGTTTGGTCTCCAGTTCATATAGTTGTCGAGTAAAAAGCAATACTCATCCTTACTTTTTTTGTATAAACGTCTTTGAATAGTTATCTCACCAAAATGGCTTTTTTGTTGCCTACTAGATTAAAACAGTCTCGATAGGCAAAAGTTTTTATGATTTATACAACTGCAAATAATAAAAAAGCGCCATAGTTTCCTACAGCGCCTTAATTGGATAAAAAAGCATAGATTGCTTTTTGGGGGAATTATTTCATAGCGTCTTTTTCAACATCAGCAACAAAGACTCTCTCTCCGCCAAGACTTGCTGAACGATGTACAGCCGCTTCGAATAGAATCTCATTCCATGCGGCGTTACCGTCTGCCGGGAATGGTTTATCCGCTATCATTGCCTTGATTACTCCGTCAGCCATTCTTCCAAAGGATTCGCCGTATTCCTGCCTGCCTTCCTCAACTACCCAGCGTTCTTCAAGCTCTGCGCTAAATGATTTGTGTCTGCGATATGAGCCTTCCAGACCTTTTGCTTCTGCATAGCATTTGTCGCCTACGATCATGACACATAACGGACCTTCGTCCCAGCCCCATGAATCAGCCCCGGTAAGTTCGCCATCTGCGCCATTCGCCCATTTCATGTGAATCAGGCGATGCCATCCGCCCGGTTTATTCGGATCGCCAAGAACGCTGACCCATTCGGGTAAACCCATTGTCCACAATATCTGGTCTATAATATGTGACCAGCAGGCAAAATGCGCTCTGGCACGAACAAATTGTATCTCACCGAGTTTTCCGCTAACTGCATCCTCGTGGAGCATTTGGAAGTGACGGAAGAAGCGATAATTATAGTCTATACCGAACTTCACACCTGATTTACGCCATTCTTTGATTGCTGGCGCAGCAAGAACCGCATCGCTTTCCTTTACACGAGATTGACCCTCGAGACCGCACAACGGCTTTTCTGTGAATACATTTCTTCCCGCCGCAATTAATTTTCGCAACGGAGGTATACGCCTTGTTTCATTTGTGATAAGTAGCATTAATTCTGCATCACAATTTGCAAGAAGCTCGTCTACTGTTGAGTATCCCGGAGCTTTGAATTCCTCTTTTGCTTTGGCAAGCAGGTCAGGAACCATCTCGCAAACTGCTACGACTTGTGCATCTGGATGATTATTAAAATTTTTACCGTGCATTATGCCCATGCCTGCACCGCTTATGAGCGCGCATTTAATCATTTTTAGACTCCTTCTTTTCAAGATTATAAACAAACCACTGATGGAACACTTCAATTCCATTTGACAACGAATACGTCTGCAATTTAACACATATAATAATCCATGTCAACAGTCTTGTTACTGAACTTAGGACATAAGTTCGGACAAAAATAACCTCGCAAGGGAAGGGCAATCCTATTTAAGCACCTAGCCAAAATTAATTAGCCCTAACTCAAAAATTCCTTAAATCATCATTAAATGGGAACATTTTCAGTTTCAGTTAAACGCCTTGATTTCGTTGCCTTTAATTAGCATTTCATCCTGTTTCGTATGTTTGCGCAGGCATCTTTTGCAATAGTAGGTTACGGCTTGATTGCGATAGACAAGACCTTTTGCCTGAGAACCACATTTGTTACATTTCTCACTACTTATAGATTTCATTGCTTGACTTATATTTAACGCTACCATTTTTATTTTCCCCCTCTTTCTAAGTTTAATGTCTAATATAATAAGATATATCAACGACTTAACTACATTATACCACACAAGCGTTAAGTATGTCAAGGGGAAATTTTATTTTTTTAGATCAAAGTCATTACATCTTCGATCTCGATCAAATCTCTTATCAGAAACGGCTCACCGTACATTTTGCCTATAAGACCGCCGTAGTAGCGTGAGCGAACCCCAATTGAATCCAGATATTCAGGACTACTTATATAAGTCTGTTCCCCCTGATAATTTGGATTATGAATCTGTGATTTATAGCAATAAATCGCCGACATTTTTCTCTCGTGCTGTTCGGTTACGTCTACAACAAGAGACGGCTCAAATTCATAATGGCACATATAATATATCAGTTTTTCTGGGCGATGCCTTGGCTGTTCGGGGTTAAGTTTAGCCAATCCAGAAATAAATGCAGATTCAGACACCAGTTGAGAGGCATGAGCATGATCAGGGTGCCTGTCCATCCAATACGGTAGGAATATGATCTTTGGTTTATACTTCCTGAGTATTTTTACGACCTTGAGTTTATTCTCATTGTTAATCTCAATATTTGCGTCAGGTATCCCAAGGTTCTCACGACACAGGACTTTCAGTATTTTCGCTGATTCCTCTGCCTCTTTTGCCCTTTCTTCAACAGTTCCTCTAGTACCCATCTCACCGGCGGTCAGGTCTATTATGCCTGTCTTGTAGCCATGATCCATGAGCTTGATCATAGTCCCGGCGCAGGTCAGTTCTATATCATCACGATGCGCCCCAAAAGCCAGAACGTCTAATTCCATTCATTCACTCCATATTTCATTTTATACCCAAAATATATCCGCTAATAGCGCTAATCAACGCAAATTAAACTAAAAGATTCGTGAATATTAGTATAAATTAGCTGACAAAACATTTTTATTCTCCATCCTACTGCTTAACCAATACCGATCATATCAAATAAATGAGATCAGATGTCTAACATCCTTTGGCTCTATAGATGACATCAATTCGTCTAAAAAGTTCGTCCCATATAAAACCATATACTGAACCACATTAAACACCCGTTCTTGAGGCTTACTATCAGGATAAATATTCATACACGCGCGTTTTATCTGATTCCGTATTATGTCATCTCTGCTTCGCTGAAATTGATATGCCCTGTCTTTCAAAGTGTTGATCTGCTGATCTATTTTCTTCCTTGCAGACTCAGTGATGTTCTCCATATTTGGGTCAATCTTAACCAGTTCAGATGACAATTTCTCAAATATAGCCTCGATCTCAGAACGTGAGAATTCTATTAATGACTCAAGTTTTTCCGATGCGTGTTGCTTTGACACCCGACTGAACAACTTCTCATAATGCTCTGTTAGATCAGATAACTCAAGCCCATTCTTCTCTATGATTCGCTGAATTTTGCTTTCAACTATTGTAAATCCTGCTCTTGGATGGATAATAGGCATACTAACGTTTAAAAATTCATACAAACCACTTAGTTGAGCAAAATATGATGCTTCCCCAGGACCTGCCACGTAAGCTACAGTTGGAAAAATGTAATCCTGAATCACAGGTCGTAAAGCTACGTTTGGACTGAACCTCCAGGGTGCGATCTGAAGTGTTTCCAGTAGTTGGCTCTTGCTCAGTTTCATATCACTGCCGTCTATTTCGAAATTATTATCCCTGAAAAACAGCTTGCGTCTTGCTCCACTTTCCTCGATAAAAAGGCAGGTAGAGTCATCTGATTTCTCGATCTGGCTTTCGTATCCAAGCGATCTCAGTCTTTCACCCGCAGAATTCACAATCTCCACTGATTTCAAAGGGGATTCGATCTCTCTTTGTAAAATAGGCGCCATGAGGTTTTTCACAGCAGGATCAGAAGGATCAATGAACACCAGCCCATACTTGCCGAACAATCGGGACATCATCTGTCCGAACCCATAACCCAAATTCTTCGATGGTAAGTATGACTCACAGATAACGTCAAATACATCCTTCTTGAACTCTGTATTGGGTAGAGCCTTCACCAAATCATTGATAAGATCAAAGAATCCATCATCTACAAGAACGTCTTTGACTGAACAATTGGGTATACATTGAGATGGTTTATATTCCAGCTTCACTAGATCGCTATTAGAATCTAAAAGATATATGTGGTTGGCTTCTTCTAAATCATGATCATTAGATTCCATCCAGAATACAGGAATAAACTCAGCTTGATATTTATCGGAAAGATGCTCTGACAGCTTAATAGCGGTCATCGCCTTGTAGATGGTATAAAGTGGACCCGTGAATATCCCAACCTGCTGACCAGTGACAACAGCAAACGCATCACCCGAAGCAAGTCTTTCTATATTCTCAATTGTCTTATCACCCGTACAGAGATCGGAATTTTGTTGCCTTAAAATCTCAGCTAATTCGCTGTAATCAGATTTTCTCTCCCTGATTTTATCAATTATTATTTGCCACGAATTCTCATCTTTATAATGTAATGGATAAAATTCTTTTACCTTTTCAGGATTCTCTGTAAGGTCTACGAAAAGCCTGCTAGTTTTGATAAAACCACTGTTTTCTTTTAAAACTGTCAACAATTTTTACCCTCTCGTTTGTTGAGTATGATTAGGTCATAAGTCTTCATACCTCGATAAGTTCTTCATTTGCGACCAACTTATGAGCATAAGCCAATGCAGATCGTACGTCATCTTCAGTGATTTCATAATCACGTATAACGTCGCTAAAACTTCGACCCAAAGCAAGGTCACTCAATATTAACTCGACGGATATTCTCGTTCCTTTTATTACAGGTTTTCCACATAAGATTTTAGGATTCATTTCTATTCTTTTGAGAAGTTCTGTATTCATCTTATACCCCCAATATTTTATATGTATCTTAAACAATCTTTTTTCCAACGAGTATCATTCTTGGTGAATCTAAAACGTACTCGGAACCGTCAAAATCTCCATAAACTTCCATAAGTCTTAATCCCTCGTATGTCAACATATTCTTTATCTCTTGAAGGTTGTACATCCTGACGGACTCATTAAAAACTGATTTTTCACCATTTTTTATTAATGTAATCCTTTTGTTCACCCGATGAGTCGAGTTTTCAATCCATCTTTCCTGTACTATAGATACACCTTCTGCAATCTGCTTTTCGTCCCTTGCCACTAGATTTTTGACCACGCAATCAGGATTCATATAGTCAATCAGGAACTTCCCACCGGGTTTGAGTGCTTTTGATATTGCGGAGAGAACCCTCTGGTTTTCGGCGTCGCTTTCAAAATATCCAAAGCTGGTGAAAAATTGAACTACAAGGTCAAAGTGATCCTCGTAAGGTATCTCACGCATATCGCATTGAACAAACCTAAGATCCTCGAGATTATCCTCAGAAGCCTTTGAACGTGCAACTTCAAGCAGGTCCTCTGACAGATCAAGCCCTACAACATCGTATCCTAGCTTTTTCAATTCCACAGCGTGTCTGCCATTTCCGCAACAAAGGTCAAGTATTTTTGCATCTTTTGGAATTTTGATATATTTTTGTAGAAAATCAATCTGCCTTTGTGCTTCGGCTTCGTTTCTGTGAGGATATACGAGTAAATATTCTTTTCCGAACCATTCTTTATACCAATCCATATTTCAACAAGTTTCCATTTTTTAGTTGTTTAACCCACATCCTGATTTAACAGTTTTTCTGTGGGATAGTATTCCAGACCTAGCGTATCTGCCACAGCCTTAAACGTCACCCTACCATCAGCGATGTTTAATCCCTTCTTTAAAGCGGAATTCTCCATCAATGCTTTTCTCCATCCTTTATTTGCCAGTTGGAGTATATATCGAAGTGTAACATTAGTTAGAGCATAACTTGAAGTGCGACCAACGGCGCCGGGGATGTTAGTCACGCAATAATGCACCACATCGTATTCAACGAAGGTTGGATTTTGGTGTGTGGTAGGGCGTGTTGTTTCGATGCACCCGCCTTGATCTACCGACACGTCAACAATAACTGCACCGGGCTTCATTGTTTTTATCATATCCCTTGTCACGAGTGACGGTGTAAGGCTTCCCGGAACAAGCACCGCTCCTATCAGAAGATCGGCCTCTTTGATCCTATCCCTTATATTATGAGCATTAGACATAAGCGTTATGACGTTCTTAGGCATAATATCATCAAGGTATCTAAGCCTATCCATATTGATGTCCATAATCGTAACCTGCGCCCCAAAAGCGGCGGCAACTTTGGCAGCGTTCGTTCCAACGATCCCTCCGCCAAGTATTACAACGTTTGCCGGTGCAACTCCCGGAACACCGCCAAGTAATATACCTCTGCCCATCATCGGCTTTTCAAGGTACTTTGCACCCTCCTGAATCGCCATCCTTCCAGCTACTTCGCTCATTGGTATCAGCAAAGGTAGCGAACCATTTTCTTCCTGTATAGTCTCGTAGGCAATACATATTGGCCTTCGGGCAAGCATCTCTCGTGCTAATGGCTCATTCGCCGCAAAGTGAAAGTAAGTAAACATCACCATACCTTGCCTTATTAGACCATACTCCTCCGGCATAGGCTCTTTAACCTTCACCATCATCTCTGCACGCTGATAGACTTCCTCCAGTGTATTGACGATCTCTGCGCCTGCTTTTAGATAATCCTCGTTAGCGATGCCACTTCCCAACCCGGCATCGTCCTGAATGATAACCCTGTGACCCGCTTTAACCAATGCCTCTGTGCCAACAGGGAGAAGCGCCACCCTGTATTCGTACGGTTTCATTTCTTTCGGAACACCTATAATCATAACATCACCTCATTTTCAACCCAAGTTGTTTTCAGATTATATCGCATAGATTGTTCTTGATCTCTGAATGATTTAACAATTCTTCCTCCTCATCTTTAATCACCAAAAGGTATGCATCTCGTATGTTTTCCTCTAATTCCTGCAATGTAGCGCCCTGACTAAATACACCCGGCACTTCTTTCAATCTACCAATCTACCAATATACCAGTCATCATCTATCCAATACTCAAGAGTGAAATAGGTTGTCATATCACTTTCCCGCCTTCCAACTTAGCGAAGGCATTGCAAAATTTAGAAAAACCACAGAGGCACGGAGTCACGGAGAATAAACGAAAAAATCAAGGATTTCTCTCCCCCCTTCATAAACTCCGTGTCTCTGTGTCTCCGTGTTTATTTTTCATTTTATTTTTGGCAATGCCTTAGCGAATTCCGCTGTCTCTAATATATGCCTTATATCTGCACCGTATATAGTTCGCATATCCATTAAAAACTTACCCTCATGGGTCCTGCCGATAACAGGCACGTTTCCAGACCGAAAAAGCCTTGCAAGTTCATCCACAGACACGCTTATCGGTTGGATAACAACGTACCATGATTTAATAGACTCAACAGGCAATGACCCGCTTCCCACCTGCGATGCCCCTTCCTCAACAGATGTTATTGCTATCCCATCCAATATAGCTCCTAATTTTGCAGATATTACTTCGGCAATTCTGAGGATATCTTCGATAGGTCTCGTAAGATATGCGATAGACGGTATATTCTTCTCCATACCACTAAGGTACATCCTGAGAGTAGCATCAAGGGCGGCTATCGTCATCTTTCCCACTCTGACACATCGCATGAGCGGATTGCTTTTAATAATACTTACAAACTTCATTTTCCCGACTATTATGCCAGCTTGGGGTCCGCCCAATAACTTATCACCGCTGAATGTCACAACGTCAACACCTGCTTGGATGCTGTCCTTGACGAGTGGTTCAGCAGGCAACCCATATTTACCCATATCAATGATCGCACCGCTTCCAAGGTCTTCAATAACAGGTATATTTTTCTCCCTGCCAAGAGAGACGATCTCATTAATATCTGGATTTGTGGTTGACCCCTCTATCCTATAATTGCTAGTGTGGACTTTCATCAGCAGAGCGGTACTCTCATTAATAGCGCTGCGATAATCCTTGATATAAGTCCTGTTGGTTGTACCTACTTCCCTCAATATTGCTCCGCTACTCTCCATAACGTCGGGAATACGAAATGACCCGCCAATCTCCACCAACTCACCACGTGAAACAATAACTTCCTTACCCTTAGCTAGAGTATTCAGGCACAATAACACAGCGGCGGCGTTATTATTGACCACAACAGACGTTTCACATCCGATCAGTTCCTTAATCAAGCCTTCGGTAAGCTTATCCCGATACCCTCGTTGACCGGACTCAACATCATATTCAAGGTTCACGTAATTACTGCAAGCTAATTCTATATTCTTAATTGCTTCTCTGCTCAAGATTGATCGTCCAAGATTAGTATGTATGACTGTTCCGGTAACATTAATAATCTTTTTCAATGAAGTTTCTATTTTCTTTTTTGACAAATTATTCATTTATAAATTCCTTGTAATTTTGCTGAATTATATATTGCTTATAATATATTCTAAAGCATTATAACGTTCTTTACAAGATCAATGTGTAAGATCGTTATAATATTGACAAAATTGAAAAATGACGTAAAATGTGATCAATAAAAATGTAAAAAAATTTCATTTTCTTTGTCACACTTTTGCCTTCTGTGTCGTCATAGCGATCAATACAGTTGAAATTTAGGAAATGGAATGCGGATTTGCGCGGATCAAAAAAATAAAGAGAAATCCGCGAAAATCCGTTTGATCCGCGTCATCCGCGTGCTATTCCTATAAAAAAGTGAAAAAATATGAGCATTGAAAATTTATTCGGGTATTAAAATTAAGTTCATCAAATCCCCTCTGACTCCCCTTTATCTAAAGGGGAGAACTAATTCCCCTTTTGAAAAAAGGGGATAAGGGGGATTTAAAAGCTTTATTATTAGATTACCCGATTAATTATTCAAACTTCATATTTATATTAAACTTGCTTGATACACAATGCAAATAGAAGATAAATACATAATCCAAAAATGCCTTGATGGAGAGACAGAGGCTTTCGGGTTTCTCGTTGATAGGTACAGGCAGAGCGTTTACGCATTCGCTTATAGTAAACTCCGCAACCGGCAGGATGCAGAGGACGTAACGCAAAAAGTATTTATCAAGGCATACCAGAAACTGCGCACTCTGAAACAATGGGATAATATGCACGCATGGCTTTATTCTATCACGGCCAATATGTGCAAAGACTGGATAAAGGTGCAATCAAGGCGGCCTGACCGTAGTTTCATCGAAGATCAGGACCCAAAGAAGCTTGACAGTCTCTCAACAGAATCTCAGGATAATGATCCGATGATAGAGTCGCTCAACGAGGCTTTGGAATCCCTTCCAGAGATATACAGGCAGGTATTGACACTCTACTATCTTGGAGATAGAGACAGCAAGGAGATCGCCAATTTTCTTGGCATATCTCCCACGTCTGTCAGGCAGAGGCTTGCAAGGGCAAGAGATTTATTAAAAGAGGAGATGATCGCTATGATGAGCAAAACTTTTGAGGCACAGAGGCTACCGGTTGGTTTCACATTTCGTATTATTGAAGCAGTAAAGCGCATAAAGATTGATTCAATATCAATAGGCAAAGGCGTTCCGTGGGGATTGTCAATAGCGACAGGGCTTCTGATCGCAGTCATTGGCTTAAATCCACATTTCATGAAGCTCATTCAGACTGATACTTTTGCGAATCCTGTTCTTTCTGGTGAGTCGAGTGTATTAGAGACAGGGAATTTTCCAGTTGATATAGCAAAAATATCAAAAAAGCCTGTCATTGCTAATCGGGAAGGAACAAATACTGGAAAGTCGTCAGATAATCTTTTAATACAAAATGCGCTCTTCATGGCTCCGCAAGCTGAAGGTGGGACATGGGCAAAGAAGGCGGACATGCCGACAGCGAGATGTAATTTTGCCGTTGGCGCGGTAAATGGGAAGATTTATGCAATTGCTGGGTTTAGATGGGGTGATGCTTTCTCACTTACAGCAACAGAGGAATATGACCCATTAACAGATAAGTGGGAACAAAAAACGGATATACCTACTGGAAGAGATGGAGCTTCAGCTGCCGTAGTGGATGGAAAGATTTATGTCATTGGTGGATGGACTAATGGGGTGTCGAATACTCCTATCGTGGAAGTTTACGACCCTAATACTGACAAGTGGGAGCGGAAAGCCGACATGCTCACAGGAAGGTGCTATTTCTCTGCCAGTGTAGTAAATGGAAAGATTTACGCCGTCAGCGGAGCATCACCATATCCTAGCGTTACCGTGAACGTTGAGGAATATGATCCAAATACAGATAAATGGACAAAGAAAGCAGACATCCCTACTGCAAGGATGTATTTCACTACAAGCGTAGTAAATAATAAAATTTATGCTATTGGTGGTTATAACGAAGTGAAGAGTTTTCCGAATGTGGAGGAATATGATCCAAATACAGATACGTGGACGAGGAAAGCCGATATGCCGACAGCAAGAGGCGCTTTTTCAGCGTGTGCGGTAAACGACAAAATTTATGCTATCAGTGGTCAAATGCCGGGAGGCACTTTTACTTCGGTTGTGGAAGTCTATGATCCAGCGACGGACAAATGGGAGAAAGGAACTGATATTCCTACTGCAAGGGGTTATTTTTCTGCCTGCACAGCAAATGACAGGATTTATGTTATTGGTGGCACACCAATTTTTTTATCGGGTGTTCTTTCGACAGTTGAGGAATACACCCCCGAAGGTTGGCAAGCCGTTTCCCCACAAGGCAAACTGCCGACAAAATGGGGTGAAATTAAAAGGTAGATTTTTATCCAGTGATCGTTAAAAAGGTAGTGTATACTTAGATGATGGGTGCTATGATTGAGGAAATGCTGGAAGTTGAGCGTGATGATTATCTTGGTACCTAAAAGATGATCTCCCCGGTATAGAAGATGCTGTAAAGGCAGTATACCCCATGTGTATCAACTTAAAGAATATATAAGGGATTTTCAATGCGAAATGTCATTTCCTAAACCCCGGAGGGGTGTTATATTTATAGACATGTAAAAACCAAAGGAAAAAAAGCTCCAGCGGAGCGACATATACAGAATCAATTATAAGATTTAAGATTATAAGATTGAAAACATTACTAATCTTCAATTTTGAATTTTAATCGAATCAAATATATCGCTCCTTCGGAGCTATGATTTGTGTTTGCTTGTTTTCTATAAATATGACACCCCTCTGGGGTTAAATCTCTTAAGTTGATACATATTGGGGTTCGGGGGTATCCTGAGAATTGGCACAGTTATCAATCCACTTCGGAGAAAGGGTCAGCAAGTATTTATAATCAAGACGGAATGAAAACTTACACAAAACTATTGACAAACCCTGATGAAAAAAAACAGCATCTTGCATACTGTATCCAGTATTCAACATCTTTTTCTTTATCCATGAAAATCCGTGTTTCATCTGTGGCTAAATTAGTTTGGTTCTTCTGTGTTGAGTGTGGGAATGATTCTTGCATAGCAAAAAATATTCGGAGTAGCATGGCTTTAGCCTGCGTTAAATACAGGATTTCGCAATAAAAATACAAGCTAAAGCTGTGCTATTCCGTATTTCCACGCTTTACACCAAAGAGCCATTAGTTTTAACAAATGGCTTTAGTGGTTGTTATCGGGTTGCGTTTTTAAGAACCGTCAGTTGATCTATAAATGGCTCTGGTATAATCCCATCTTCCGATATAGGCACATCCCATGTAACGACTCCGCCTTTGAAGTTCACCTGCTTTGTGTATCCGATGATGAACTCATCAGGGAATCGGGGAACTCCACCTCCCCAATTATTGCCAAGATAGCTAAGTATATGATATTGTGCGCCATGTACGTATCTGCCAGGGCAGACAGGAAATGCGTCAGATATTTCCCCTGCTGTATAATCCTCGTATTCCGAATGACAGATGACAGGCACTAGCACTCCCGGATTATAAGCTACGAGGCCGTCGGGATTACCTGCTTTTAACGATTCAGCGAAGCTTTTGAAGTTCGGTGGAACTGGATTCCTATACATCTCATCGGCAAAGTAACAGCCGTCAATCCACCAGCCATGAACGTTCTTCCCCCATCGGAGCGACCATTCTGTAACTATTGCTTCCCATTTAACCTGAAACGTTGCAAGCCTTTCGCCTGTCCGTCCTGTACCCCATGCGGGCCAATTGCCATTATATCCCCATTTCCAATCGAGTTTAGTCATAGCCGTAACATCAGCCGCAGGAGCGCCGCTAGGGAGATAGACCATCAGCTTTATGCCTTTGGGATTCAATGCCTCGTATATGTCTTTAATCAGATCACGCTTTGAACATTTGCTGGGCTTTATCTTCACAAAATCATCATAAGTGTCATTCGATGAGCAATAATGACCGGAGTTTTGTCCGATAGTTATGAAATAGTAGGCAGTTCCCACTGATTCCAATTGTTGAGCAAGGGCAGAAACATCAAATTTATTGACACGATTATTCCATTCTTCTGCTGAAGTTTCTGCACCAGTGAGATAATGGGTAAAGACTCCCCATTTAGCATCCATGAACCAATCAGCATTAGCTCTTTTATGATTTATTTCATTCATTAATAAATCCTCCGATAAATATCAGATTAATAGTTTTTTTACGGATTATAGGCGGGCATATTGTATCATACGCATGGATTACTAGCAAGAGATAATGCACTTAGAAATAACAATAGATAGAACGTCAGAATTATGATAATAATCCCGTTTATTGGAAAACTTTGCAAATGCCTGAAATGCCTGATGAAAAGCTTAAAAGGAGAGAATTTCAAGATCAAATTCTAACTGGTATGGTTATAACACTCTATTACCAAAAGATATACTCTCGATTTTTGCGCAAAATTCCTGTATAATTAATCAGGTGACGGTCATCAATATATTACTTAGGAACCTAACGATTACTTATATCAATAAAAAGATTATCCACTTCGTTTAGAATGACAAAAAGATAAGTCTCGTTACTAACTAAAGGGGGTTAAAAATGAAAAGAGCAATATTAATCATGATGAACGTTCTTATAATTGGTAGCATATTCGCATACAGTGCGGGAGCGTTTATGAAAGGTGAAAACCGCATTGGCAATAGCACTTTTGAGGATGACAGAGTTGGAGATTTACCCAAGCAATGGGCGATAGAAAGCGGTGGGTGAGGATGTGACCCAGCGGGCGTGTATCGCCTGGTAGCCAATGATTCAACAGCTCATAACAGTACGAAAAGTGCAAATATAAATCAATCAATAGCTTCAGCTAATGCCAACAATGTAAGAGCTTTCTATAACAACGTGCCATTTGAGAAGAATAAAATCTATACTATAGCTTTCTGGGCAAAAGTTGACGTCAAAGACGGAAACAAAAGGGAACTCGCTCTGGCTATTCAGACAGTAGAGGATATTCCAAAGCAAGTTTTTATTAAGACTATCACTCTTGACAGCGTTGATTGGAAAGAATACGTCTACGTAGTTCCTCCAGTAGACATTGAAGGAAAAGTAAGGGTTGAGTTTCAGGTTGGTCTATCACCTGTAGACTTCTGGTTTGATGACTTTAGATTCTTTGAAGGTGAAACATTAGATGAGATAAGAAGTGAAACATTCGTAAGTCCAATAAACAAGATACCGGTGTCGTGGGGATATATAAAAAAGGGTGAAATGGATTAGAATATCCCAAAATTCTAAGATTGATGAGGTAACACCTTTGGGATTCTACAAAAGTAGTGGTCAACCAAATTAGTTTTTTGACTTATAAAATATAATTGTAGGTTGGGTTGAAACAATGAAACCCAGCTTTAATAATATTATGTTGGGTTTCGTTCCTCAACCCAACCTACCTTTGAGATTCATAAAAATTAACTTTGACTCACAGATAAGGACGGAAGAATTTCCATCCACTGTCTTTGGATCGGATAATGTGAATGCGGTGTGAAGCGTGTTATAATGTTCTCAACAGGCTCTCCTATTATTTCTATGTCATCCAGATTCGCTGTACCAAGACCTAATTGATCCCCGTAGCTCAAGTAGCTTATCTCCAAAGGTTCAAATCCCATAGCTTTAGCACAAACAGCATCAGCAGAGACAAAATCTATACTGGCAATAGCTATTCCAAGATACTTTTCAGTGCCTTGCACAGGACCTTCTCCCTCCATGCCTATGAATCCATCAATAACGCTTATATGTGGAGGAACAATTCGGGCTATACGGGTAAGGTTCTGCGGCAGTATTTCGACCTCTGAAATCAGGATTCGTTCACCATGACTGTTACAACCGTGCATTTTTACTTTATCATCTAATGCAAGTGCGCCCATCATGTTCTTCCATGCCCCTGTAACCGTAACGGTATCGTGAGTTTTAGCAACTGCGGCAGAAATTCTGCAACCACACTCAAACATCCTTCTGGATATTTTTACTTTAACGTCCTCATAGTTCCTGTTAAGTAAATACGCATCAACCCAATCATTATCTACCTGTGGATTATTCAGATGCACGGCATACTCATCAACAAGTGACGTGTAGTCTAATCTTTTGAATGATTCAAACGGCTCAGACCCTCCACAGGTTTCTGCTACTGTTACTGGTTCCGTAGGTAATTCTTTCAGGAAGTCAAGGATACCGCGCAAAGCGTCAACATGAGTGCATGATAAAGGAACTGCACTTTGTAGGCAGTTTGGCTTAATGAGAATTTCATGACCGCTTATTTTTGAGATCACATCTTGTTTTATTAGCTCAAGGGCTTGGTGTATATTTTCACGCCTATTATCACCCTTGAAGATTGCTACTTTACTTTTCATATAAAATCTCCGCAAAAAATATCAAAAAGTTGATCCGCCAATAACACGAATTGTCGCTAACTCACAAAAAATTCGTGAAAATATGAAGGCTAAGAAAATAATCGGGTAATAAAATGAATCAAATCCCCCCTTCCCCCCTTTAGCTAAAGGGGGATAAGACTTGATTCCTCAATATCCACAAATTTGTGGGTAAAGATTAGTTTTTCAAAGGGGGATAAAGGGGGATTTAAAGGCTCTATCATGGGTTACCCGATTAATTATCTAATGTTCATATTAACGGATGTTAAATATTAAAAATTTCAACGGCTTCTTTGAGTTTTTCTGGTATATTAAGACCAGCCGGACATTTTTTCATACATTTTTTACATTCTAAACATGCGTCAGCTTTCACTTCAAGGATTGAATATAGCTCAATTCCTATGTGTTTCAACTCATCTGGATAACTGCGATATATGTCCACAGCACGGAAAATGATTGGAATTAATATCTCTTGCGTACATGGCTGGCAATAACCGCACCGTAGGCATACCTGGCCATACCTAAATTCTTTTTTCAAAACACCGATTGACTTGAGAAGTTCAGCCTTTTCTTTTTTTAAAAGAGGAGGCATATTTCCAAGATTGGCATTTTCTTCAATTTCCCTCATATAGGTTATGCCCGGTATAGCGACAGTGACATATTTATTTGATACCACAAAACGTATTGAACCAGAGGCGATTGGGTCATTTCCCGATGCGTCTCGTTCATGCTCAGGCAGGCAAAGGAGCCCCCCTGACAACGGCTTCATAATTATTACACCCATGTCGTGTTCTTTAGCCATCGGAAGTATCTCATCAGCCACACCTTCCTGATCCAGAGGACTGTAAGCTAACATTATTGTCTCAAACTCACCCGATTTTATTGCTGACTTCATCGTATCTATATCTCTGTGTATAGAGATGCCAATGTGCCTGATTTTTCCTTGCTCTTGTGCCTTTTTTGCACCTTCTAACGCTCCACCTGACGACATAACTTCCTTGTAGGTATCTGAGTCACTGACGCTGTGTAGTTGATATAGATCAATCACGTCAGTCTGAAGATTTTTCAGGCTAGTTTCAAGTTCTTTCATCAATCCGTTTGATTCACGGTTTGCGGTTTTAGTGGCAATATAACATTCATCTCGCCTATCTTTTAAAACACATCCGATCTTTTCTTCACTATCTCCATAATTGCGTGCAGTATCAATGAAATTGACACCAAGGTCTAAAGCCTTGTTAATAATTTTTACTGCATCATCCTTTTGAACGCCCGGGAGTTTGATCCCTCCAAAACCGATCACTGATACTTTAAGTCCAGTTCTGCCTAGTCTTCTTTTTTTCATTTTAATTCCCCATGGTAGAGATGAGGCATTTACCCAAGAAAACCAAGACAGCGATTGATCTAATACACAAGCAAATGCTTTGTCCCTACGGATAACTTCTATTTTTTAATCGTTACTTTTCTCAATCCATAATCAAAATATATCATTCATCTATCTTTTTTGTCAATCCCTTATTCTTGAGAGAGTGCAATTCAAAATTCTGATATTGAATAAATAAAGAATATATACTAGCGAGTTCAGATATCATGTCAAAAAACTCTTGACAAAGTTATTTGTAATATGTATTATTTTTTATAGATTATGGATCTTTGTATGAAATATTACAGTATTGTACCACTTGGCAAGTATTAAACAGGTTTAAGATAAGCTTTTAAGATTATTTTATAAACTTGCTTAAACAATGAAGGAGAAAGAAAATAATGAAAATTGTTAGTAAGAAAGTCGGCGATATTATGGTTCTCGAAGTTAGTGGGAAGGTTGTTGGTGATGATAGTTTGCAGATGCGACGAGATATAGCGGGCTGGATAAATGAGATCCCAGAGAAACAAAAGCCCAAGGTTATTCTTAAGCTCAACGGTGTATCTATGATGGACAGTTCAGGACTTGGTGTACTGGTATCGTCTTATACCTCTGTTCAGAAAAAAGAAGGCAGGCTAGTTCTCGCTGGTTTGGGAAGAGGGTTACAGAATCTGATAGCTATCACCAAACTTGCAAGAGTTTTTGATGTTTATGAAAATGAAGAAGATGCGATTAAGAGTTTTGAATAAAGTGAATAGCTTTATAAAAGCAAATACTTGTGACATTCAAAAGAAGCCATTTCTTAGAAATTATAGCTCTTTGGTAATTAATGGGGAAAGTGGGAATCCATTCTACGCAAGAATCATTCCCCCGTTAAATACCAAAGAACCGAAATTATGACCTGTACATATCTACAAAATATCTAAGATTTAGCTATAAAATCGTGGATCGATTCTATCACTAAATTGGTTATTTTATTGAATAATTTAGCGTAACTCATTTCGTAATAGAAACATAGAGCGATTTTATAGCTACATACATTTTCTTTTGACATTTTTATAGCGGTATCGCGTTTTAATGAACGAGAAAAATCTGCGATCTTTTCTAACATATAGATGGAAATGCTCTAATGGTAATTTCTACCTTCCAGTCTAACCCTCTTTGAATAAAAATCTTGAAAAGTCTTAAAAATGATGATAGAATAAGAACAACAAATTGGGCTTCTAACAAAATTAAAGATGGAGGAGGTATTTATGATGACCGGAGGCTCTAATCAACAACAGCCAAAAAAACAACCGCCAGCCCAAAGGACGTTGGCTTATGAATTCTACCTTATCAAGCAGATAAAAGAAAGAACACCTATGACTCTTAAACTTGTAAACGGTGAGGAAGTCACAGGAATAATTACCTGGTATGATCAATATGCCATAAAGCTCGAAAGAGAACCAGAGGCGCCTAACCTTGTAGTACAAAAACAAGCTATTCTTTACTATTACAAGAAAGAAAGTTAAACTTCATGTATGTGGATATTTAAAGTATTGATACTGTGTGCAATATCTATCGTTATTGTCTTGAGTATCTCGCCTTTTACCTTTGCACAATCTGCTGAGATGTATTATTCATTGGGGCAGAAATACATGAGCGAAGGAAATTTTGATTTGGCGGCGCTATCCCTCAAGAAGGCAGTGGATTTGTCACCAGACTGGGCAGAAGCACACAATGCTCTGGGCATGGCGTATTTCCAGCTATTCAAGTTCGATGACGCCATAGCTCAGTTTGACAAAGCTATTGCACTCAAACCTTACTATACCGAAGCCAAGATCAACCGCAATAGGACGAAAAATGCAGTTGAAAGATACACGCCGGTGAAAACGGTAAAGATAAATCTCTGGAGTAAAATCGCTATCGTTATCTCTGCTGTTGCACTGGTAGTGGCTACTTCTATAATCATATCAAAGAAGGTATAACAATGTCCAAGCAATGGATAACTGATCGTTCTGAAATGGAAGCCATACTCAATGAGGCTGTTGTTGGCTCTTTCGCAACAGTTTGCCCCGATGGTTCGCCTTATGTTGTAACTGTGAATTACGTTTATTATCAGGATAAGATATATTTTCACTGTGCATTAATCGGGAAGAAGCTGGATAACATTGCGCATAATCCTCGTGTGTGCTTTGAGGTTTATATAATTGACCGCTTGGTGATTGCGGCAAAGGCTGACGACGCAAGCGTTCGCTATCGCAGTGTTATTGTGAATGGTCGTGCAAAACTCGTTACAGACCCAAAAACCAAGCTAAATGCCCTAACTGTTCTTAGTGCAAAGTATACTACGGGCCATAATACTGCTCCACCATCGGATGAATGCACCAGAGTTACAGGGGTAGTCGAAATCGAGATTGATGAGATGACTGGCAAGAAGAACGTTGATTAGTGCTAGTGTTAATTGTTCGAGCATTTTCAGAAATTCCAGAACGTTTAATAACAAGCCTTGTTTCCATTAGCATAGCTCACACACAATGACGAAAATCTATTCTATTTTCGTAAAGGCTTTTTAATAGAATTTTTACAGGTGTTGAAAACAGGCTTAGAATAACCAATCATCAAAACGCTAAATTAAGAGAAACTGCATGCCAATCAGTAACTTCATCTCCATAGAAGGCATAATTAAGGTCAAGGAATAGTAACTTAATACCCGCACCAAGAGTCAGGAATCCGTTATTACTTCCCACTCTCCCGGATATATTAAAAAATCCCGTTGGCTTCCAAGTCAATTCAAATCCAACTCTTTTTTTAGTATCACCACTGTTCATATCATCAAGACTAGCACAAAGTATTGCATCAACCATAGGGATATTTGGACTTGGTAACTTGGCAAGATTCACAGCGGCGGAGATTCCAGCGAGTTTATTTGGTACTTCATCTTTAATATTCTTATATTTAATATTATCATAATTGATCTTGCTCAGAACATTATCGAGGTTACATCCTATTTTAACAGCGCCCCCGATAGAAGCTATTATCCCGGCGTTGATATTGTAACCAGAACCTTTAGCGATGCTTGAAAGCGGGTCATTTGGATCGAAAAATCGTTTCCTGAAGTCATCCGTATTTGAGTTGATTAAGTCACCAAAAGACATCAGATCGTTTTCGTCAGTCAACAGCCATTTTTCGACTTTCATAGCAGTCAATCCAACGGAAAATTCAATCGGTGTCGTCGGGATAGGAAGATTAATTGCTGAAGCCAACCCATAAGACGCTTCACCCATTACCTTGTAAAAGATATCATCATCCAATGTGTTTAGCACAAGATCAGCCCATTTCAGACCCTTTCGTTGAACTCTGACTTGTGATAATGACCATCCGTGGCTCACAACCCCTATGGTTACACCATAATCACTGATGTGAATCGGGATCATTACACTTAGCGGAACTGCGGCGTCAAGCCCAATGTTATCCCCTGTTATCTGCTCTAATCTATTTATCAGCCTTATTCTCTCATTCTTCACATTGGGGTCTTCAAGAGGACTAGGACTTTTGCTTAATTTATCTATGTCATCTGTCAGATCATTGATATCTTTTACCTCATTATAAAGGTCCTTAGTTGAAACCAAACGTGCAGGCTGAATGTCTATTCTTAGATCCCGAACAGATGCGATTCCGGCAGGATTATAATAGAAAGCGTTGTTGTCGTCTGAAACTGCACCGAAGGCATTTCCCATGCCCATAGGTCTAACGCCGCGATACTGAATGTCCCATATTTTATCAGACGATGCAATACCAGTTTGGCTAAATACAATAACTGAAGCGATAATCATAGCAACTACGAGAATCAGTTTATATCTGCGCATTTTTTACCTCCCTGGTGATTTTGTGTAAGTGAATCCCCACGATTCAGAATCTTCTTGTAACAGGGATTCTAGTTTATTTATCTGTACGTTGAATTCCTCAAGCGCATCCTGTAGATCAGGGTCATATTGAGCAAACAATTCAACGGCTTTTTCAAAATGCCATAAGGCAGAATTGAGATACGGTGGCCCGTTCACTGATGATGATTGTGGCTGGATACTCTTGTCTGCTGGTCTAACGGCCGCATCATTTATAAGGTCAATGGCGTCAATAATCGCCTGACGTTCTTTTTCAGTAAAAACAAGCGGGTATTCAAGAGAATTCTTTGTAGAATCTATTTTTGCTTTAACCTCACTTGATATACCAAATTTGAACCACTGACCGCTTGGTGCATTAGGGTCATACTCTAATATGAACGTTGTTTTTGGGTCATCAGAGATCAACAATCTTGATATAGCATCAAGGACATAGGCAAGTCCCAGATAAAAATGCACCATCCCTCGATCGCTGATAGACCCTATCATCGGTGGGGCGAGTTTTGTTTCCTGTTCAATTTCGGATAATACAGTATTAAGCTGATTAATAGCTTCTTCGAGGTTTTTTTGTTTCTCGACACTTCCCAATTCATTTATTAATGGCACAAGATCCGCTGGTTTTGCCAGTTGCCCCGGGTCTTCAAATGAAGTAGGAACGCCTGCGGCTTTTAGGTTTTGCTCCGCCGCTTTCAATGCACTATCGGCTTTTGGAGTGGAACCCGAAGCAGTAGTCTGTTCTTCTCTTTCTGAGCAACCACTTAAAAAGGCAAACATCATAGCAGACACCAACAATAAGATTAATATACGCATAGTCATCCTCCTATGTTTGCTGTTTTGTTAGAAACTCTTTAAGTTAGATCTCGTACCTTGACCCAACCTGCTATACTTTTGTTTTAATTCAACTATTCCATTTAAAAATGACTTTCTTTGTTCTTTGACGGAAGGTTATCTCGAAATATTCAAAAACATCCTGCCTACCCAAAAGAAGTGGAACACGTTCAATCTGTGCCCACATGATAGTGCAATCGAATTCATACTCACCTATTTTCATAGGAACGACAGCAGTCCTTACACCAATAACTCCTCCTATACCTCCCATTTCAGTAATATCCAATACAGATATTGATTCTAAACCTAAGAAACGTCCCATCCGATATGGAACTAAGGTGTAATCTGCTCCAGAATCAACGTAAAAATACTCAGGGATCCAATCTCCGTTAGTTTTATGAATATAAACTTTAGCTACCGGTCTATATATTGTTATGCCTGATGGGAGAACCTCACACCTATAACTGAACTCAATCATTATGTTTCCTTCCCCAGAAGACAAAAGTATCACTTGGTAAAACCTTCCAGATGATAACTTCCTTATCAGGATACTTTTTTTTGCTTCCTCATAAGCAATTTCTGGGTCTTCATCAGCAAATACAACTTCGGTGCCTACAATTGATATGTATTTATCTTCATATTCACTTAAATCAACTGTTGCAAACCATTTAAATGATTCGTTCATTAAACTCACCCCTATTTCTATATTAGGCACTGTAGAAATTCAAACACGAAGGCACAAAATACACTAAGAACACAAAGAAATCAAGTGATGTGTGATGAGCTATGCGTATTTTTTATAAAGTTGTTTTACTCATCACTCATAACTGATTACTCATAACTGATTACTCATTACTATTTTAGTGATCTTTGTGAATTTTCTGTTCTTCCGTTACTCGGCGGAACGAGAGGTGTCTTAGTGTTTATCTTATGTTTTTTAGTTTTACAATGCGATCACTGTTTTGCTAACTGAAGCTGGGAGACCTTTTGCCTTAGTTGTTTGATAATATCCATCTGGAGATCAGAACCAGTTGAACCAAATCCTAATGGTTTGAATCCTGATACAGAATCCTTTATATAATACAGACTTTGAACGTTACTGTCAACAACTATGTTAATGATCTGCTCGATAGATTTTATTGAGGATTCGTAATCTTTTCGTTCTTCTTGAATTGTTGCGATGAAGGAGTATGCGGCGGCTTTTCGGCAGGAGTCCGGATAATCGGTTAGAAATTTTGTGAAGGTGTCTAAAGCCATATTGCTGTTTTTAAGATTTTCGTAGTAGATTCTACCAATCTTGAATTGAGCCTGATCAGCAAAGCTGTCTTTATATCCTTCTCTTTCGTGAAACGTTTTTCTTGGATAATTTTTCAAAACTTTTTCATACTCTTCTAATGCCTTGTCATAGTCATTTAGATGAATTCTGTAAATTTCACCTATCTGGTAATGGGCTTCAGCAGACTTGTATGTTTCTGGATATTCACTGATCAACTGGTTGTATTTTTCTATCGCCTTATTGTAATCTGGTTTCAGTAGTTTTCTTACACTTTTGTCTGCCTTCCCTTTTGAAGGTACTGCCCCTGAATATATAAGTCCTATTTTGAATAATGCCTCACCAGCCCAATAGGTGCCGTGATAATTAGAAACAACGAATTCGTATTCTTTTATAGCCATTGGATAGTCGTGCATATCTGAATCGTATATTTCGGCTATTCTATATCGTGCCTCAGGAGCATCCGTTGCTTTTTGAGATTTCTCCTGCCAGATCTGTATTTCAGCCAGAATTTCAATATTACTTGCTTTATCTTTTGCATCTTTAGTATAATCAGTGTTAGGGTAATCCGCCATCAATTCACGATAAGCTGTCAGTGCTTCACGGTATTTGCCTGATGAATTAAGTTTTTCTGCTTCATCCCAGAGGACTTTTGGAGCAAGCTTCTTGAGTTCATCTATTTTCATACTGATCCGTGATTTTACGTCTCGCTCACCAAGCCTTCCAATGTCTGCGGATAGATTAGAGTTATCGTCAGGATACAACTGAATGAATAATTCAAGATTTTTGATAGCATCATCATAGTCTTTCAGTTGTTCATAACATATACCTTGCCAGTAGACACCCGCAGGATATTTCCAGTAAGTCGGATAATCATTCAGGAATCTACCGAATGTCACAGATGCTTTTGTATAATCGTGCAGATCGCTGTAATAAATCATACCTATCTGTAAGACTGCCTCCGCTCCCAAATTATTAGTCGAATATTTGTTGTCTAAAAGATTTTGATAAGCGGATATTGCTTCAGATGGAAGGTGAAGAATAGTTCTGTAAGTATCTGCTATCTTAAATTGTGCTTCAGCAGATTTTGGGCTATTTGGATACTTTTCGACCACCTTAGTATATTCCTTGATAGCCTGTTCCGGATTATTTAGATTCTGAGATGACAAATAAAGTTCAGCTATCTCAAACTGCAATTCAGCAGATATCTCCGTTTTTGGATATTCATTAATCGTTTTATTATAAAACTTTATTTCTTCTAAAGCGTCATTTATTCCCTTAACATCATCAAATGCTATTTTGGCATATCCTGTTTCAGGATAGTCTTTAATAATTTTTTGGTATTCCTTAATAGCATTATCATATTTGCCAATGTGGCGATATGTATCAGCGATAGACATCTGACTCGATAATGTACAGTCCTCAAGTCCTTGTGATGGGGTTTCAACTGTTCCCTTGATATTCAAAACTTTCCGAAATGCAGATATAGCGTGATCATAATCGTGGATATATCCAAGATAGACAAGACCTATCTGATAATATATCCATGCTTTTTGATCGGGTTGTGTTGATTCTTTGGCAAGGCCACTTAGCTTGTCAATCACACCATTATAATCCCTTGAATTCATAAGACCAGCAACCTCTGGCCATGGGCCAGCGTTGTCTTCTGCTTTCAGATATAATGGGAATAAGGCTATGAAAAGCAACGTAATTTGCACTAGAGTAAAGTATCGTGTTTTTTTCATTTGAATAAACTGCTATGACAATTATAAGATTTAAAGATTTTGCTAGAACAATCTTCCAATCTTAGAATCCATTTATATTCCTGTATTAACCGTATCTTCTGAACTTGAACTCTCGCTTTGAGACGTGAACTCAGAATCAAGGATAGACTTGATCCTCTTTTTTGCCTCTTGAGCAGCATCAGTTTTTGGATAATATTTGACGATCATTTCATAATGTGACAATGCTTTTCTTGGGTCTTTCAGGGAATAGTTAATGATATCCGCATTTATCAGCAAGTTTCGGGAACTGGACGACATTTCATTTGATACTAAAAGGTCGGGTTTTTCCTGTTCTGTAACTACCGCTGATTTCTTAATGACTGATGGTTTTGTCACTGCGACTGTAGTTTTCTTTTTGTCTATTTGCTTAACTGTTTCTTTAAAACGATTGTCTTGGGGAGATTCATTTTTTACCAGGTCTGGGAGCCGTACTAAAGTAGATGAAATTTCAGTAGAAATTTCACTATTATCATGGGAACTGAATCTTATAGCACCGATGGTTATTACGGAAACGATTACAAACGTAGCAAATGCTGGCTGTAACACATATTTAAATACAAACACCCGTCTTGATCTGCGCTTTAAGGTTTCTGATGCTATTCTTTTGTAAACGTTCCACATAAACTTTTCTTGATTAATTTGTGACTCTTCAGAAGTATCTGTATATACCTCAATCTTATCCAGAATTCGACGTCGTGTTTGCAGGTCTTCTGCACATTTCCCGCATTTTTGTATATGGTTTTCAACTTCAACACGCTCTTCTGGTGAGACGTTATCATAAAGGTATGAACCTAAAAGATTCCTGATCTTATAGCATTGCCGCATATTAAAAACCCCTTTCAGTTTTTTTATCTCTCAACAAGGTCCTTCAAAAGATCACGCATCTTTGCAGTAGCTCTGGATAGATGAGCTTTAATCGTCCCAACGGCACAATTCATTATCTGGGCGGCTTCTTCACGAGATAAACCACCATAATGGCATAACATGAAAGCCTTTCTTTGCTGCGGGGACAATTGCTCTGTAGCTTTAAGAACTCTCTGCCTTAGCTCATTTGCTTCCACAATCTCCAGAGGACTGTAAGAAGAATCTGCTGTGATATTTGCAATCAAATTATCTTTGTCATCAAGCGACTGTGTTTGGTGACGGACTTTCGTTCTGTGATAATCAATACAAAGGTTTAGAGTTACAGTACGTAACCATGTATAGAAACTAGCTTTTGGTTTCCAATTGGGTATTGCCTTCAAAACTCTTGAAAACACTTCCTGAGATATATCTTCGGCATCCTCATGATTGCCAGTCATTTTATATGCCAAAAGGTGAACCTGCCTGTGATATTTTTTCATCAGCTCATCAAACGCAGATAGATCGCCGTCCTTTATGCGATTTACGAGTGTTTCATCATCTGTAATCAACGGCAAACCCTTATCTGTTAATTCGTTTTATTTAACGAGTATTCAAGATTGAAGTTTACAATAAACTTTGCTGTTCAGTCTTTATCAGTTTTTTCTTGGTGTGATAATTGTATGTTTTTTCTACAAACTGGTCAACAGAAATCTTTGAAAGTTTGAGGATTGACAGTAAATATTTGCAGGTATATAATGTCTTAACCTTTTATTTATGCTTATCTTGACAATGTTGAGGATTCATAATACCAGTTTTATCTTTTTATTGTGCATTAATGTAGGTTGGGTTGAGGAACGAAACCCAACAAAATATTAGTATAGTCGGGTTTCATTGCTTCAACCCGACCTACTGATATTTCC
>Ga0315282_10003694_pt1 | contig 27321 bp, 19 predicted proteins | sample YL17G07_20_MG_FD_203693 | JGI IMG/M metagenome (GOLD analysis project Ga0315282, IMG submission 203693) | Sediment microbial communities from Yellowstone Lake, YNP, Wyoming, USA - YL17G07_20 | ecosystem: Environmental > Aquatic > Freshwater > Lake > Sediment | place: USA: Wyoming | collected...
CGATTTGCCGTAGAAGAGGGCGCCCTTCGGAACCGCCACGCCCAGCATTTCCTCGAGGCACATCGCCTGGGCGCAGAGTTGGATCTGAAAGCTGCGCTGCGTCTTTAACCTGCCGGGCTTGTATTCCACGGGAAACGGCCGCCACCATCCACGCGCGTTGGGAAGCCGGGCGGTTTCCCCCTGCCCCGGTTGAGCGGATTCATCGGTTGAACGATGGAACTCGACGACGTCCGCTTTGCCGATGAGGCCGAGGCGGAATGAGTGGATCATCAACCCGCGAGCAATGCGAATATCCCCGCGCACCTCAGTGCCCGTCAGTTCATGCACCATGCCGTGCAGGGCCGTCCCCTGCGCGGTGTGGACATTGTCCTCCCAGACCTGCTCCACCAAATGCAGCGCCGCCCGCCGCTCACAGAATTCGATGTCGGCGAGACGCGATAGGGGAAGAAGGTCGGATTCGGCGTATGGACGGCGTTCTTCCTCAGCCGCTTCTACTTTTGATCCGCAGGTTTCTTCGGACATGCCGGAATCTCCCAAACAATCTTTCTCGCCGTGACCAGTTCCTTTCGTTCGCCGCCTTCATCTTTTTCGCGCACAGTACCTTCCGGCGCTTCACCGCAGTAGTCTGCGATGGACTGCGGGAATTCCTTGACTGATTGAGCTTTGTCGTCCGCGTCGGCGCGACGCACCTTGACCATTTCGAATAGTTTGTGCGCGTGCTCGTTACCGAGGGCCGAGGAATGTTGGAAGTCAACAAGGCCGACGACGCGCATGCCCGTCCGAGCAGCCGCCTTGTCGTCGGTGAACATGTGCTTGAGCGCGAAGAGAAAATTGCCCAAGTCGTAGTAGGTGAAACCGGTCTTCGCGGCAAAGGCGGGCGAGAGATAGATATGGCAACGATAGATGCCATAGTCCACCATGTGCTTGCGCCCCATTGTGCGGTTTCCTGTTTCGTCGCCGCCAGGGTTCTCGTCGCCTTGTGATTGTTTCTTCTCTTTTTCGCTCGCCACGGCGCAGCGCGTGATCGAGAAGTCCAACTGAAGGACACGGTCGAGGCTTTCCGCGAAACCGAACTGAATCGGACCGCGAATCTGGCCGTAGAAGCTGCCTTTCAGTGGCCCCTCGGTCGAAACAACACCGCCAAAATAGCGCACGTCGCAATACGTTTGGCAGAGCGCATCGCGCCATGCGCGCTCACGGTGTTCCTGTGAGTGCTTCATCGCTTTATCAAACGCATCGAGAACTGCATCCTGCTTCTTCCCTTTGCCTTTCTTCTCGGCGTTCTCTTCGGAATCCTGTTCGTCAGTTTCTTCGGAATCGCCGCTGGCCTTTGATTTTCTCTTTTGCTTCTTGCCGTCCCAAGCCGCCTGATAACGCTTTCGTATCTCCTTGACCAACTTCTCCTGGCTTTTGTCAGCAACAGGAGTTCCAGAGATGGCGCCCTCTACAAGTTTCCGATGCTGCTCGTCCGGCAATTCCGAGCAAAGCCATTCCTTGAACAACCTCTCGGCTACATCCTTCACCTTTGCGTCCTCGATCTGCTCCTGCAAGACGGCGCCTTCCCGAATGAAGATATGATGCCCGTCTTGTGCTCCATCGCTCCGAGGGCTGCCATCCGGGTTATGGAGGCTAAGGAAGTTGCGAATCTTACGCTTCAGGCATACGTCCGTCATGAGACCTTTCATTGTGTCCGGCTGCAGACGCGGCATGTTACCCGTATCGGGATCGCCGTTGGGATTGGATTTGGCGACTTCGATCAGTAAGACCATTTCGTGCCGCTCGCCGACAACATTGCCGGCAGTTTTGCCTTCCGGGAGTGCGAGGAGTTCGTGGTGCAGTTTGATCTCGCCGCTTTTTTCGTTGCTCTGCGCGTGTTCGCTCATGTTTATGGCTCCTTTCGGTTATTCCTCGTTGCTCGATTTGGATTCTTCCTTTTCTTCCGATCCACCCATATCATTTTTTGTATTCTCCGGCTCCGGCCACCTGCGGCAACGCTCGAAGTAGAATCCGATGGCGAAGCGTCCCTGTTGCTCAAGCGACAGCGTTCGAGGGAAATTGCCTCCAGCAGCCTGCTGCAGACGGGCAACTACCTGTTTCAGGCCTTCGAACGTCGTCTCTCTCGTCTCTTTGTCCTCGTAGCCGTGCTCCAGGCGAAAGGCCCAGCCACCGCCCACTTTGTTCAGGTGATAGCGCGCCAGCTTGCAGAGTTGGGGAAAGATCAGGGCGGGCGTCGTTGAAGCGGCGGCATAGGCGCGATTGGCGGGGGAAGTGTTCGTACCGCCGACCTTTATCTTCTTGCCTTTCTTTTCGATTGTGATTGCATGCGCCTCAACATGAACCTTGTCGAGCAGCGCCAACAACCGACCGCACAGATACGCGGCGTCCTCTTGGCATGTGTGATTTTCCATCGTGACTTGTTCTCCTTTCTTGTTGAGTTCGAAATACAGTTTGATCAGCGCCGTTCGGGCACGAAGACGTTCCTCGAATTCGTTCTTGGCTTTCTTGTCGCACCCTTTGGCCAATTCGAGGGCCTGCCGTTCCAGGGCGGTGGAGAAAAGACGAGGCGGAAGCGGGCGCGAGAACAGAGCAGCCTCGAGCAATTCGCCGTATGTGCGTGGTAGAGGCTTGCTCTTCTCAGTCTTCTGGTTGCTCTTCTCTGTCTTCTGGATTGTGCACCTTGCCAATTCGGATAGCTTGCATGGGATGATCTGGTGGTCGGAGATGATGGGTACAGTGGCAAGCACTTCAAACCAACGCCGGAGGCTCTCTTCTGCTTTGGCGAGAGTAGTTTCGTGCCAATGCCGAACAGCGAAACGTCCCTTCGTTTTCTTGAGTATGAGCGAATGGAACTTCGTGTTCGGTAAGTCCCTGCTGATGCCTCCCCATGGTGATAGAATGAAGTCCTTGACGGCCAACGGGTCGGATACTTCAATCAGGCCACCGAATCCCGGTGCAATGCACCGCTCCTTGTTGGAAGCCCAGCAAAGTGCTTGCATGCCTCCGAGAAAGAAGCTGTTGTCAGGATCATCACAAAGGTCGTTCAGGGCGGCTGCGCATTTTTCCGCATTTTCCAAGAGCATTGGAGTTGTCTGGCTTCCCATTCCAAACGACCGGTATGGTGCCTTGTTGTAAGAAATCATTGGAGTGCCGTCCAATACGGAGGGGAAGAACTCGGCAAGCGGCCCGCGTACATTGCCCAACAAATCCCCCCCAACCGGCAGGTTTACAGAGACAACTTCTCTTTGCCGGAGAGTCCGCAACCTCCACCAATCAAGCAACTCTGGATCGGACGAGGATAATCTTCCCGCCACACGGAAGGCGATGTTTTCCTTCCCCTCTTTCAATATGTTGAGAATTGCTGCGGGGTCTTCGCCGGCGTTCTGCAAACTGAAGACCTCCTGGAAACTCGGCCTGGAAAAGAGAAACCTCTTGATTCCTTGGATGATTCCATTTGCGGGCAGATCCTGTCCGGCCCTGGCGATCAGCTTCCATGTTTCCCGCCGCTTGCCAAACCTTAGGGGCGTCTGGCCATCGACCCCGCCAGGAAAGACTTCATCAACAGGACCTACCAGGAAATCTGGAAGCCAATTGTTCTGGTTTGTGCAAACAGATTGGATTTTTCCGTCTTTGAACTGCATGTGGTAGTTCTTGGGGCACCGGAAACGCTTACCCCTCTTTCCGTCAACAGCCACGGTAGGCGAGAACGAAAGCGGCTTTCCATCAGGCGACAGATCGATTACCCAGTGTATCGGACGTGAACGACAGTGCTCTGTTCCTGTCAAACCATGTAAAGACGCTATATCTAAGAGATCAGCGTACATACTGGCCTTACCTCCTTCCTGCCATTCGTGCCTACGACCTGGGCGACTGTGATCCAGCCCCCTTGCGCGACGGCTCTCAGAGGACTCACTGGTGCGGGGGAGATTGTGCGCCCATTGGCATCTCTCCAAGAAGCGGGGCGGGCGGTACTGTCACTATCGTCGGGCCAGTGCTCCCATACGTGATTGAAGTCAAAATCGCGGAACATGATTCCGTACGGTTTGTTGATGCTACTGTTTGGCTCCGCATCAGGCGCCCATTCAAAGTTACAGGGGAATTCACGGCACCCAAAATAGGGGCGATGATGGCATTGGCCTTTTTCGGCGCGACGCTTGAAACAGCCAAAGTATTTCCCCATGTTTTCCCCGTTTTCCCCGTCCGTCTCGAGAACAGCCTCAATGATGTACTCAAGCCGTTTCTCTCCGTTCTCGGTTTCCTCACCTTGAAGAATTAGGCTGTGCCGCTGGGTGCGGACGTTTTGCATGTCATTAATGTCGTATCCCGTGTAGTTGTGCGCAGAATAGCCAAGCTCGTTTCGCAGAATCGGCATCATGGTTCCCTCATGGACAATGCCGATACGCAGGATATGCCAGCGGAAACCTTCCTTGTCGCGGCGCTTGTGCGCTTCAGGTTTCTCGATGGGCTTCATGAGGATAGCTTCGAGAATGCCGCGCGCGGCGGAGGGGGTAATGACGGGATAACTCACGCGCTCGACGTGGAATTCCGGTCGAGTGAAGCACGCGTAAGGACCCCAAACGCGGATTCGTATTGGATCGCTGATCATAGGATCATCCTTTCCGCCGGGATTGGGTCATCGAAGTTAATGCCGACTCCGAAAAGACCGCCTTGATAAACACCCTCCCAAACGTAAAGATTGCTTTCTTGATCAAATGCCGGCTTCAATTCCCATTTGATCTCCTCCTTCTGCTTCGAGTCTGAGTGCTTTGACAGATTCAGGATGAATGGCTGAATCTGCCGCCACTCATCGCGAGTAAAATAACCTTCCCGCTTCTGTGAGCCTGATGCGCGAGCGAAAGCTTTGTCGTAAATTCTCTTCACCTCCTCGATAGGCCGTTCCTTTCCGTCTATCGTCTCGCGCTGAATTAGAACGGAAAGAGTGTTGTCATCGATGAACTTGAAATTCTCATCCACTTCCTTGAAATGGAGGCGGCTTCGCGCCCGTTGGATGCCGCATTCGTCGGGGACCGAGAGTTGATAGAGCAGCCGGAAATAGTCGGTGAAGGAATCGGGATTCTCGGGAACGGCCAGACCCATCTTGCGAAGAAGTTCCGTTTGGGAAATGGCTGTACTATAAAGGCCTCGTGGCGCCTTTCCATCTTTTGGATGGAATACGCGAACGATGGCGTCTTTCCGATTCATGAGGCCGTTGCGGTTGCATCTTCCGGCAGCCTGAACGATGGAGTCATAGGGACCGAATGCCCGCCAGACCGATGGAAAATCCACGTCCACGCCGGCTTCAATGCACTGGGTAGAAACCAGAATACAGCGTTTGCGCCCGCTCTTCAGTCGCTCTTTAACCTCTTGCAGGACCTCGGTTCTATGAGATGGCATCATCCACGTGGAGAGATGGAATAGGCCGTCAGCGCCGTCGCCGAGTTTCTCACGGAACACCGCGTGAAGCTCGCGGGCGGCCTTGCGAGTATTGACAATGATCAAGGCTTGTTGAACATCCCGCTTCAATACCGAATCCCTGAGTTCCTCCCATGTCATTTGTTCCTTTTCATCCGGCCACTGATACTCAACCCTCCTCAACGAGTCAAAGTGTTGCCGCGCCTTATCCGGCGGGACGATGGGCCGGACATTCTCAAGACCGACCGGCAGGTCGTCGCTCTTGCCAAGAGCAGGCTGGGTGGCCGTGCAAAAGACCATCGAGCATCCGTAGGGGCGGGCCGGATTGGCGAGTTCAGACAGGACGCTCAGAATCGGCTGCAGCATGGGCGGCGGAAGCGTCTGGATTTCGTCAAAGATAATGATGGATTGAGCGATGTTGTGCAGTTTCCGCGCCTTGGCCGGCCGGCGCGAGAACAAGGACTCAAAGAACTGAACGCTCGTGGTCACGATAATCGGCGCGTCCCAATTTTCGGCTGCCAGACGCCGGCGTTCGGAGATACTATCGTAGGGAACATCATTCTTTTCGCTTTGCTGCTTCTTGCCTGTCGGTTCAGGCTCATCTTCAACCTGGGAGTGGTGTTCCAGAACGACGTGGCCTTTTTCGGCTTCATCGCGCTCGAAAAGGTTCTGTAATTCCTTGGCGGTCTGCTGGATGATGCTCAGATAGGGAATGACGACAATGACACGGCGGAAGCGTTGGTTTTCCGGCACTGATTTCTTGTGATGGGCGGCGTGATGCAGGGCGAACAGCATGGACGCCAATGTCTTGCCGCCCCCGGTCGGGACGGTGAGTGAGAAAAGACCACGATCCTTGAGTGCGGAATCTCGGCAATGGGCCCCGACTTCCTGACGGACGCTCATGACCTCGACGGAGGCTTTCCCTTCAGACTTGGCCTCATTTGCCCGCTTCTTGAGTTCTGTCTCCAACCGGTCGAGCAAAGACTGGGGATCAAACCGCATCCATTGCCTCGCCTGTTTCTTCAGATCACCTTTGTCCGCATTCTCTTCCGTATCAAGACGATCTGCGTCAATCAAAGCGCTAAAAAGGAACCGGGTGAAAAGATCGGTGGCAAGCCAGCCCTCCCCTTTGTTGCCCGGCAGAAACTCAAGCCCCTTAAGCCATTCTGGCAACATCTCTTGTAACGTTGGGACGGCAAAGTCTGGTTGCTCACCGCGAATCTTCTCCAAACACGCTTTTGCCTTTTCGATGTTCTTCTCCGCGGCTTGATCGACATCTCCGCGATTGTGGAGTCCTGCATGATGACCGTTGACTGCAAGGGCGGCGGGCCATTGGGCGGGATCGCAAAGTCGCAAAGCATAGGCGGCGCCGTGGTGGGCGTGAGGTTGTTTCTCTCCTTCTCTGTCTTCTGTATTGATCCGCTTCTGGAATTCCGTCTCTGCCTTGCCGAGGTCGTGGAGAAGACCTGCAATTCTCCCTTGCTCTGCGGCACCAAAAGCTGCGGCAGAGATCTCCGCCCGTTGACTCACTCCGCCCAAATGTGAGACCAGGGACTGATCCTTGTGGGCCATCAATTGCGCCATGCTCATTCCTCCTTGGGATGGATCTCCCTTGTACAATGGTTTTGCAGGTATTTCAAGAGCCTATTCTCAAATCTCAATCGTCCCAGGCTGTCTTGAAAACACTTTCCGGGTCCAGAAACAGGTTCGCCAGCGAGTGGGCGTAGTACTTGGTGCCGACCATCCTCGTTTGCCGCTCCTTCTCCTGGGTTTTCTGCCGCGGACTTCAACGTTCGATACGGATTATTCATAACCGCTTGGCATGGGAAAAGTCAAGAACTTTGTTCGGAAACGAAGGGGCTGGGAATCCCAAAGGTCCGGTGGCGCGTCGGGTTGTCTTGAAAACGCCTCGCTGCACCCTGCGGAATCTTCCGCGCATAGGGCTGCGATCAGGTCCTCCCTCACGGTTGGGCTACTGCATGCCTTGTTTGTGGGCCTCCAGCCGCTATCCTCCAGTCCTCCCCCCTCCAGCCTCTAGTCTCCCCCCTCGGGCGTTCAGTCTGTAGTCCGTAGTCTGTAGTCTCCAGACTCAAGCCTCACGTCTACAGTCTACAGTCTCCCGTCTCCCCCGGGCGCATTTTGATGAAGGTACATCGGTAAGGTAGGGCGGGCGTCCCGCCTGCCAGGTTTATATGCCATGTCTACACGGTGTGCTTCCGTTCCGCCGCGTTTCCGGACCGGACGCATATTCGCAGGCGGGACGCCCGCGCTACTTTATCTGACCCCTGGATTTGGTAGCTTATCAAGATGTACCCCTCTCCAGCCTCAAGCCTCCAGCCTCAAGCCTCCAGCCTCAAGTCTCCAGTCTCCAGTCTCCAGTCTCCAGCCTCCAGCCTCCAGCCTGTAGTTCCCGCCTCCTTTTGCCTTGACAATCCCGCGGCGCAGACCTGAGATAGTAGGCTGGACTTTGGAGTCCGCCCACCGGCCGCCGAGGATTGTCTCATGTGCCCTCTGGATTCCCAAGAACAGCCCTACAAACCGCTCCGGTTGAGGCTGATCGCCTGCGAGATCTTCTACCGCGAGATCTGCCTCTGCGCCGCGCAGTCCCGCAACATCATAGACCTGCACTTCCTGACCCAGGGGTTGCACGACCTTCGCTCGGAGAAAATGGCCGAGCGGCTGCAGCGGGAGATCGCCGCGGTGGACCCGCAACGCTACGCCGCCGTCCTGCTCGGCTTCGCGCTCTGCAACAACGGCATCGTGGGGCTGGGACATCCCGCGCTGCCCCTGGTGATCCCGCGTTCGCACGACTGCATCGCGCTTTTCCTGGGTTCGCGGGCGGCTTATGACCGGTATTTCGGCGAGAACCCCGGCACGTTCTACAAGACGTCGGGCTGGATCGAGCGGGACCACGAAAACCTCGAGGAACTGCCGGCCGAGAGCGCGTCTCCTTTCGGCGCGCTGCGCACGTTCGAGCAATACGTGGAGAAGTACGGCGAGGAAAACGCCCGCTATCTCATGGAGACCCTGACGGGCCTGCACAACTACAGCCGCATGACCTACGTGGACGTTCCCGGGCTGTGTCCGCTGCCGTACCAGGAGGAGACCGTGCAAGCCGCCCGGAAAACCGGCCTGGCGTTCGACCTCCAGAAAGGCGACCTGGGATGGCTGCGGCGGCTCGTGGACGGCCCCTGGGACGATAGCGATTTCCTGGTGGTGCCGCCGGGGGGGCGCGTGGCCGCGGCCTACGACGGGACTATCATGAGAGTGGTTCCGGCCGCCGGGGGAACGGACAAGGAGGGATAGACATGGCCATGAAGCTGGTGACCGCGGAGGAAATGCGGCGGATAGACGCCATCACGATCCAGGAGCGCAACATAACCGGTTTGGCACTAATGGAGAGGGCCGGGGAGGCCGTGGCCGAGACGATCCTCGCCGAATACGAGCCGCGCTGCGTGGGGATCGTCACGGGCAAGGGAAACAACGCGGGCGATGGGCTGGTCGTGGCGCGGCTCCTGGCCCAAAACCATGTGCGGGTGCGGGTGATCATGCTGATCGAGAGCCAGAATCTCAGCGACGCCGGGCGGGCCAACTTCGAGCGCCTGCCCGAGGGGGTGGAAATCCTGGACCGGCACAGCGTCCCCCTCATGGCCTCCGCGTTCGAGGAGTGCGACGTGATCGTGGACGCGATCCTGGGCACGGGCGCCACCGGCGCGGTCCGGGGCTCGTTTGGGGAAGCCATCGCCGTGATGAACAGTCTCGAAACCCCCGTGGTGGCGATTGATATCCCCTCTGGACTCAATCCGGATACGGGTCTGGCGGAGGGTTCATGCGTCATTGCCGATCTTACGGTCACGATGGGGTTGCCGAAGCGGGGGCTGGTTCTTGGGCAGGGGCCGGAGTTCTGCGGCGAAGTCGTGGTGGCGGATATTGGCTTCCCTGAGGATCTCCTGCAGGATCCCGAACTCAAACTCCACGCCATGGACGAGAGCGATGTTTCCGACGCCTTGCCAATACGGCCCTTTGATGGACACAAGGGAACTTTTGGGTCCCTGATGGTCATTGCCGGGCAGGATGGGATGAGCGGGGCCGCTTACCTGACCACCGCTTCGGCGCTACGGTCCGGGTGTGGGATGGTCTATGCCGCTTTTCCGTCGGAAGTATCCCATGTTCTGGCTGGCCGACTCGTGGAAGCGGTGAAGATCCCTATCCCCGGCGGGGGCGGACGCTACCTGACGCACGACTCCTGGGACTCCTTTGAGCCGTATTTCGATAAGGCGGACGCTATCGCACTGGGGCCGGGAATCGGGACGCAGCCGGAAACCGCCCGGCTGGTGGACGAACTGGTTTGCCTGGATATCCCCATGGTCCTTGACGCGGACGCACTGAATTGCCTCGGAACCAAGGTTGAGTACCTGAGCAAGAGACCGGCGCCCACGGTTTTGACGCCTCATCCCGGGGAAATGGGGCGGCTTCTGGGGATTTCGGCGGGCGAAGTTCAGGAACGGCGTATCGAAACAGCGCTGAGGCTGGCCCAAGACGCACGGGTCGTGGTGGTCCTGAAGGGATCAAGGAGTATTGTTGCAGCTCCGGACGGCAGGGCGTTCGTCAATTCCACAGGGAACAATGGGATGGCCAAGGGAGGATCGGGCGATGTCCTGACCGGCCTGATCGGGGGGTTGCTGGCTCAGGGGTGTTCGGCGTTGAGCGCGGCTTGCGCGGGCGTGTTTCTCCACGGGCTTGCGGGGGACTTGGCGCGGGAGGAGCTGGGGGCACGGGGAATGACCGCCGGGGATATTCTGCGGCACATGCCCGAGGCTCTCAAGATGTACGAATAGGACGCTGCGAGGGCGAAATGGCGGACTTCGATCCAGAACCCGCAGAAAACCCTTGATTCCTTGGCGGGGAAGACCTATAAGCATTTGGGGCGTTTTGCGCGACGAGCGTTCTGTTTCACGTGAAACATTGCAGGGCTGGCCCCGGACCCACGTTTCACGTGAAACACCGTCAAGGCCGAACCTCTCCGTAGGATTTCCATGACCCACGTCATCGCTATCACCAACCAGAAAGGCGGCGTCGGCAAGACCACCACCGCCGTTAATCTGGCTGCCTGCCTTGCCGCCGGGGGGCGGAAAACCCTTCTGGTTGACATGGATCCCCAGGCAAACGCGACAAGCGCCCTGAACATTGACAAGCCGTCGCTCAAGCGAACCGTCTACCAGGTCCTCATTGATTCCGTTGAGCCGCACGACGTTTTGATCCCCACCTCCGTGGAGCGGCTTGATATCCTGCCCTCCACCATTGACCTCGTAGGCGCGGAGATGGAGTTGATTGATCTTCCCGATCGGGCGCGACGTTTGGCGCTTTCGCTGGACCGGATTCTCCCCGAGTACGATTACGTTCTGATTGACTCGCCCCCTTCGCTCGGCCTCCTCACGCTGAACGTCCTGACTTTCGCGAAGTCTGTTCTTGTCCCCGTCCAGAGCGAGTATTTCGCCCTCGAGGGTCTCAGTGCTCTGACTCAGACCATTGATCGTGTGCGGCAGTCCTACAACCCCGCTCTTTCCCTCCTTGGTCTGGTCATCACGATGTTCGACTCCCGCACGAATCTGTCCGTCCAGGTCCAGGATGAGGTGCGGCGGGTGTTTGGCGGTCGCGTTTTCAAAACAGTGGTTCATCGCTCGGTGAAGCTGAGCGAGGCCACTAGTTTCGGCAAGCCCATTATTCTCTATGATTTCCGGTCTCGCGGAGCGCTCAACTACATCGAGCTCTGCCAGGAGGTAGTGCATGTCTGCGAAAAAACGAGCGCTGGGGCGCGGACTTGATTCGTTGATCGGCGAACCCCAGATCCCGCCTGATTCTTCCCCGATTCCGCCGCAAATGCATGACGGCAGGCGGGTTGTGGACATATCGCTTGCCGATCTCCGCCCGAACCTCAATCAGCCCCGTTCTGTCTTCCAGGAGGACCATATCACGGAGCTTGCGGACTCGATCCGCGAGAAGGGGATTCTGCAGCCGCTCCTCGTGCGGCACACGGTCAACGGCTACGAGATGGTGGCAGGCGAGCGCCGGTTCCGCGCGGCGCAATTGCTTGGGCTTGAGACGGTGCCGTGTATCCTCGTGGACGTGTCCGACGAGGGTTCCCTCGAGATGGCGCTCATCGAGAACCTGCAGCGCGAGGATCTGAACCCGATGGAAGAGGCCCGTGCTTTCAAATCCCTGATCGAGCAATTTCACCTCAGCCAGGAACAGGTCGCCGACCGGGTCGGGAAAAAACGCCCCACCGTCGCCAATAGCCTCCGCCTCCTGAACCTTCCCCTGGATATCCAGGACGATATCCATGAGAACCGCCTCACGGCAGGGCACGCCCGGGCGATCCTTTCGTTGCCCGACGCGCCCAAGCAGCGTCACCTCCGAAACCTTATTCTCGCGAAGGGCCTCTCCGTCCGCGAGTCCGAGGTGCTTGCCCGCCGCCTCGGAACGCAGAAGAAGACCCGGCCGCCGAGGGCGGTCACGGTCGAGGCCCAAATGCGCACCCTTCAGGAAGCGTTTTCCCTGAAAATCGGTCTTCCGGTCTTCATCCGCCCGGTGACCGACAGCGCCGGCAAGGTTGAGATTCAGTATCACAATCTGGACGATTTTGAGATAATCACAGACTTCTTCGGGATCGAGCCATCATGAAACCACTATTCTCTCAGCGAAATCAGAACGACTCCAAGACCTCGTGGCCCCTGCTCAGGCCAGGCACGGCGATTCTTCTGCCGGTTGCGCTTCTCCTTGCCGCCCTCATGCTGGCTTCTGGTTGCGCCACCAGCTTCTCCTCAAGCGGCCTCACCCAGTGGCTCGGGGTCGACGTCATCAAGATGATCGTCCAGGCCGACTTCATAGGCAAGGTCTGCATGGTGGGGATTCTCTTCTTCTCTGTGGGCACGTGGGCCGTCATCGTGTATAAGTTCATCCATATCAATGCGGCAGTGCGCCAGACCAACCGTTTTGTGAACGAGTGTATGGCGGGTAGCGGGAGCCTCCAGGACGCCTACCGCAACACAGCGGCTTACCCGGACAGCCCTCTGGCCCAAATTCTGCGCGAAGGCTACCTGGAGCTTGAGATAGAAGACTGGTACAAATTGGGTTACAAGTTGAGTGACGAGCAACGGATCGAGGTGGCCAAGGCAGGCATCGAGCGCGTGTTCGAGCGGACCATCTCCAACGAGATCGCCCACCTCGAGAGCCACCTGATCTTCCTCGCCCTCACCTCCAACGTCTGCCCGTTCATCGGGCTCTTTGGGACGGTGTGGGGGATCATGGTCACCTTTCAGGGGCTTGGAAGCGAGGGGGCAGCGTCCCTAAGCACCCTGGCGCCAGGCATTGCAACCGCCCTGATGGTTACGGTCGGGGGTCTGGCTGCGGCCATCCCTGCATCTGTCATGTACAACTACTTTACATCCAAAGTTCAGCTTCTGATCAGCCGGATGGACTCCTTCGCCCTGGAGCTCTCCAACGTGATCCAGAAGCAGTTGCTCAAACACGAGATCTGAGAGACTTGATTTTGGAACCTTTACACGGAACAATCGTCTGAGTTATAATGGCACGCGCAGGCGCGCGGGGGGATTCTCCAAATGCGTCAGAGACGCCATCGCCAACTTCTCGAAGTGAACGCCACGATCAACGTGACAAACCTGTTGGATACCGCGTTCATTCTGCTGATTACTTTCATGCTCGTGGCGCCGCGCCTCTCGCAGCACGGCCTGAGCGTAGATCTGCCCAAAGTCGAACGTTCCGGTTCCACGAACGTGGATCAGTCCAAGATCCTCACGGTCGTGATCCAGAAGCCCGAGACCGGCGAAACCAAGGAAAAGGTATACCTGGTGGATCGCCGGAAGGCGGAACACCGTCTGGATCTATCGGATCCCAAGGTTGTCGAGGAATTTATCTCGACGATCCGAAACGAAAAAGGCAACGACCAAAGCTTTGCCGTCGTGATTGAGGGAGACATGAATAGCCGTTTCGGCGTCGGCGTCCAGGTAATCAGCGCCATACAACAGGCCGGCGTTACGAATATTGGTATTGCAACCAAACCGGAGAGTTCTGAAACGCCTTCCACTCCGGGCAAATGATCCCTCGCGGAGGCAACCGCCATGTCCCATTTCTCCAAGCACTACCCGCTCCCCTTCGCGATCACGCTCTTCTGCTCGGCGGGAGGCCACGTCTTCCTTGTGGTCGCGCTGCTTGTTCTTGGGCTCATTCCCATGAAGCCGCGCTCCGGCATCACCTGGCTGAACAAGCCCGGCCCGGTCATTATCCGGCCCGTAGGACCGACCATCAAAGGGACGTCGGAGAAACCCCTCGGAGTGGACCGTGCCATGGACGTCGCAAACGCCCAGCCTCCCAAGCCCAAGCCGACACCGCCGCCCGCCCCCGCGCCCAAGCCTGAGACGCCTAAGAACAGGATCGTTCTCCCTCCCAAGGAAACGCCGAAATCCACGCATAAGACGCCTGAGGAGGGCAAGAAAATCATCGTTGCGGCGCCCAAGGCCAAGGCGACCCCGAGGAAGGAACCCCCACTTCCAGTTATTCCTTCCCCTCTGGACTGGGGTTCGGGAAAAGACAAGAGGGTCGCGGCCGCGGGGCCAAGCCGGCCTCTTCCCCCCTTGCCTTCCGAGGGGGATTATAGCGGTGGCGGCCCGGCTCCGCTCCGCAAGGGCGAGCTGGACGGCTCTTTGGGCGGCCCCACCGGCTCGCTGACAACCGAGGGCAACGTTTTTCTGCCCTATGGCTACGGTTCGGACGCACAGGGCCGGATTCAGGCCAATTTCAGCTATCCCAGCAGCCTCAAGAGCAGGGGCAACGCCACATGCGTCCTGCGGTTCCGGATACACCGCAACGGCATGATTGACACCATTGAGGTGCTCCTGAGCACGGGTCAGTCCCGCCTGGATGACTTTGCCAAGCAGGCACTCATCCAGACCCAGGCTCTTCTTCCCTTGCCCGACACTGTCAAGCAAGACTTCATTTTCGTTACGGTTCCCTTCTCCTTTGGTGAGGAGGGCCAGTGAGACGATAGATAGTTCCGCGGATCACCCGGATCAATAGGAGAGACCAAGCTTTTCGCCACGGAAAGCATGGACAACACGGAAGAAGTATGATCTCCTCGTATTTTGCGGGGTCCGCGTCTTCCGTGGTTTTTTCGCGCTTTCAGTTCTCTGAGCTTTCTTCTTTCTGGACTATGCGCGGGATTTTGCGGATATCTTGAAACTGCCGCGGGACAGGAAGGCGCTGGGCTTGATGCGGCACTAGGAGTAAACATGAAGAATTACATCGCAGCGATAATCGTTCTCGGGGCCGTCGCAGTGCCAACACATCCGGTCCTTGGCCAGGAAACAGACCAAAGCAACACCTCGAAGAAGGCGGGCGAAAGTCCCGCGGGGGTCGTCAAGCCTATGAAAGATTATGGGTTGAAAAAGTATGTTCGTGTGTCCAAAGATCTGCCCCACTCGGAGAGTAAGCCGTGGAAACTGGTGTGCACGATGCCCTATAACTGCCATTTTCAACCATGGATCGAAGTCGAGGCCCCGGCGGACAAGGTGATCAACCTAAACTCGAGCAATCCACTCGTCCTCTACCTGACCCCGACGGAAACATACACGACAAAATCCGGCATCCAAGACTACGAGGCAAAGAATTGGGTGAGCGGTGAAGGCGCCATTTATACCATCCCCGCGGGCGTAACCGTGAAAGCCGTAAAGTATCGTGAAACGGGATACGATACGAGGTTTGCCGGTTCGTTTGAGTGCAACGATAACGACTATAACATACTCTGGAAAAAAGCGGCCAGGACCGCGTATATCTGCATGAGAGAATGGTTTTATGATTGCCCCGACCGTGAGAGGGTCGGGTTTTGGGGCGATGGAACCCCTGAGTTGAACCAGTGCTTTTACGTGTTTGACGCTGCATCCCATCGGTTGTGCAAGGATCTGGTGTTGAGGAAACTTGAACCTGGTTTTTATCCGGGTCAACACCTGGAGTTCCTCGGTGAGTATGGTCTATGGTTCTATTATCTACAGACCGGCGATCTGGAATCCATCCGTTCCGTCTATGACCAGACGAAAACCTTTCTTTTGGAGACTTATAAGTTTGGAAACCCGCAAACATGGTTCGATTGGGGAAAAGAAGTCAAAGATACCGCCGTCATCGAGACGTGTTTCTGGTATATCGACTTGAAAACACTGAGGAAAATGGCGCTGGTGACAGGCCATGAGGCGGATATTGCGGTCATTGACGCAAAACTCGACGGCATAAAGAGCACCTTTGACAGCAAGTACTGGAAGGGCAGTTATTACATGTCTTCGCAGGTCACCACTCCGGACGACAGGGCAAATGCGATGGCGGTCAATGCCGGCCTTGCGGACAGCTCGAAGTGGGACGCGATCTATACCAATGTCTTGACAATAAAAACCTATGCGAGCTGTTTCTTTGACCGCTGGGTCTTGGAAGCCCTTTGCACCATGGGAAAACAGGAATACGCCCTGCTCAGAATGTATAATCGCTACAAGACCATGATACCATGCAGTTTTACAACACTTTGGGAGCATTATGACCGGTGGTGGGCATCATACATAGATGCCTTTGACGAGGGCTCATCGCTCAATCACGGGTGGAATCCTCCGGTCCTTATTCTTTCTCAAAGCATAGCGGGGGTTTCCCCGGAGGCGCCGGGTTGGAGCACGTATCATGTTTTGCCCAAGGAAGCATTTCTGACGGCTATTAAAGTGGTTGTTCCCTCCATTAAGGGCGATATTACAGTGGATATGAAAAAAACCACATCTGAATATTCCTTGGGCCTGATCTCGCCCTCAAACACCAAGGCCATAGTGGGTATACCCAAAGGCTCATTCTCAAAGCTGAATTCCATCAAGGTAAATGGCGCCACCATCTGGAACGGGACCTATCGCGGCGGGGTAACCGGTATTGCATGGAACGGGGAGGACGCCGGTTACGTCAAATTCGGCGTGGAGCCGGGCACATGGAGATTTGCAGGCCTGGGAATACTGCCGATCACTTCACCCAAGCCGTTGCCGCCGCCTCCTCCGAATGACACAGCGCTCGATAAGAAATCATGGACCGCTTCCGCGTCGGTGGCCGACGGCTCGTTTCCTTTCAGCGGGGCCAAGATTCCGATAGACATATCCGCCGCAAATGCAATTGATGGCGACCATTGGACGGGATGGCGCGATATGACGAAAACCCAATATGCCGGACAATGGTTCCAGGTTGATATGAAGCAAGAGCAGACATTCTACAAAATAGTGCTCGATAATACCTGGGCCCTATGGGATTCACCGGACAAGTATTCCGTATCGGTGTCAAACGATGGCACGAACTGGGGCGACCCGATCGCAACCGGTTCCGGACAATTGGGAATGACCACCATTACCTTTCCGGCGCAGACGGCGCGGTACATAAGGATAACGCAGGCCGGAACGAATGCCACGTACCATTGGTCCATCTATGAGTTGGACGTTTACCGGAAGAATCCGGGGAAATAGTACCGATTCTTCTTGCCTTTTTCCGCCTGCCTTTCTATAGACCCGAATGGACAGTGTTGCTCGGAAGAAGGATCGCTCCTTGGCCGAACAGGATCCACGCGCGAGAAAATTCCCCGACCGCAAGCTCGGCACCAGCTGGTATGACTGGGACGGCGACGTCGCGCGCCATGAAGCCAGCCTCAACGAAGGCCCCCGCCTCTACTTCCTTCTGCTTCTGGCCGAACTCGTCGTGGTCACCCTCATTCTCGTTGTGGACGCGTGGTTTCTAACCCAAGTTGTTTTCCGCTCCGTCTCCATTGCCGCTTCCCGCGCCGTCCCCGTTGCAACCGTCATCGTTATCGTGGTGATCGGCGCTCCCCTGGTCAGCTGGTGGCAGGCCTGGTTCTTCTGCGTCCTGGCCGTGGCGGCGCGTAGCCGCTACCTCGCTTTCCCCTGGTTTTCGAGGTGGCTCACGCTCCAGGTTCCTTTCCTGGCCTGGTGCGCGAGGCCGTTCGGTCTGAGCCGCGACCGGATCGGCTCGTCCTGCGTCGCCATCACCAACACGCTGGCCCGGCTGCAGCTGCGCGCGATTTCCGCCGCGCGGCCCCTTGTGCTGTTGCCGCGCTGCCTGACGCCGGAGACGGTTCGCTCGATCAAGGGAATCGCCGCGGAGTGGGATTGCCCGGTCGTGGTGGTCGGGGCCAACAAGCAGGCGCGGGACAAGGTGCGGGAGTTCCGCCCCACCGCCATCGTGGCTGTGGCTTGCGAACGCGACCTGGTGAGCGGGCTGTATGACTTCGGGCACAAGCTGCCGATCCTGGTGTTGGCCAACGACCGGCCGTTCGGGCCGTGCCTGAAGGCGTCCGTCAATCTGGAACGTTTGCGGGAGGCGTTGCGGGATATTCATGCCGCGGCCCCGGAACATGGCGACAACAAGGACTACAAGGACAAAAAGGACCACAAGGACAAAAAGAACGAGTTATAGTGCCCGTGAGTCCATTTGTCCTTTCTGTCCTTTTCGTCGTTGAAGTCCTTTTTCAAGGCAGAAAGCTCACACGATGGTCGCCCGCGCGTTTGCAGACATCTGCCGGGACATTTACGACGCGATGCTGCCGCCGATCTGCTCGGTGTGCGGCGACCGGGTGCGCGAGCGCCACGAAGCGATCTGCGACTCCTGCCGCGGGGCTTTCCGGCCGGTGGGGCGGGCGGTGTGTCCTCTGTGCGGGGCGGCGGTGGTGCGGAGCGTGAAGCGGCGCTGTCCGCGGTGTCCCCCTGAGCCGGTGTATTTCGTGTCGGCCCGGGCGGCCTACCTGTATCAGGGCGCCCTTCGCGACGCCATTCATGCCTTCAAGTACAAGCGGCGGATGGAGCTGGGGCGGCCCCTGGCGCGGGCCATGTTCATGAACCTGGCCGAGTTCCGCCTCGCCCCGGAGAAGCCCGAAGTGCTGGTTGCCGTGCCGATGCATTTCCTGCGGCGCGTGCGGCGGGGCTACAACCACGCCGAGGAACTCGCGCGGGATCTGGCGGCGCTGTCGGGCGTGCCGGCGGAGCCGGGCCTGCTGGTCCGCTCGCGCCATACGCCGCGGCAGGCCCTTCTGCCTCCGGAGCGGCGCGCGCGGAGCATCTTCGGGGCGTTCGAGGCGCCTTATCCGGACGTGGTGCGCGGACTGCGAGTGGCCCTGGTGGATGATGTGTTCACGAGCGGGAGCACGGTGAATGAGTGCGCGCGGGTGCTGGCGGGGGCAGGGGCCGCGTCGGTGGAGGTGTTGGCGCTTTCGCGGGCATGAGGTTTTGCTTGAGTTCCGGGCGCGGGCGCGCTGTAATGGAGGCCGGCCGCCGCGGCTCGGCGCGCGTTCTTATGCCAGGCGGACGGAGGGAAGCCATGGTGAGACATACTTCCAAAGAAGAGAGGACGTGGGGGATGCTGTGTCATCTCGCGGCACTGGCGGGGTTTGTCCCGTTGATGCCCTTCCTGGCCGTGGCCGGCCCCTTGGTGGTGTGGCTGGTCAAGAAAGATGAATACCCGTTTGTGAACACGCAGGGGAAGGCGGCCATCAATTTCCAGATATCCATGCTCATCTACGGGGCTTTTGCGATTCTGCTGGCGCTGGCGTGCGGGTCGCTCGGAATCGGGATAGTCCTTTTCCTGGCCGTGGTGATTTCCGACCTGATCTTGACGATTATCGCCGCGATCAAGGCCAACGAAGGCGAGTCCTTTCAGTACCCCGTGTCGTTCACGTTCATTCGCTGAGTCCGGGTGTCGCTCGCCGCGGGTTGTTGCCCGTGGACCCTTTCATAAACCGCGAGGGTTTTTCGGGCGGTTTCGCGCCAGGAGAAGCCCCGGGCGCGTTCCAGACCTTTGCGGCGCGTTTCCACCTGAAGCTCCAGGGAACCCGCGACCTGTTTAAGCGCGCGGGCGATCTGCTCCGGATCATCGGGCGGCACGTAGATCGCGGCGTCGCCCGCCGCTTCCCGGAACGCTTCGGTGGCAACGACCGGCGCCCCGCAAGCCATCGCCTCCAGGACCGGAAGGCCGAATCCCTCATAGGACGACACCGCGGCCAGGGCGGTTGCGAGATTGTAGATCACCGGCAGAACATCATCGGGCACATATCCCGTGAAAAAGACGTCATCCTGGAGTTTGAGTTCGGCAAAGGCGCGGTGGATCGGGGACGTCTGGAACCCCTCGGCGCCCACGCAGACGAGTTTCGGCGGCTCCTTCATGATGCGCTTGAGCCGGGCCATGGCGCGCAGGAGACCCTCGAGGTTCTTGCGGGGTTCCAGCGTCCCCACGTGGAGGAAAAACTGGTTGGGTAGGTTGAGGCGGCCCCGGGCGTTCTCCAGCCGGCTGGGATCGGAAATGGGACGGAACATTTCGTGATCCACTCCGGAGTGGACCACGTGCACGCGCTCGGGATCGAGACCAAAGAGATCGAGGGCTTCCTGGCGCGTGAGATAGGAGACGCAGATAACGGCGGCGCACTGTTGGATGCGGCCGGGAACCGTTTCCCGCATGAGGCGGCCTCCAAGGGCGTGGCAGTTCTCGGGCTGGCGCATGAAGTAGCAGTCGTGGAGGGTCAGGACAAGAGGGGTTTCGCGGACGGGGGGGATGATCCCGGCGGGCGCATGGACGATGTCCGCCGGTCCCGCAAGGGTTTCGAAAGGAGGCCAGCCAAAGCGGCGCCAGGCGCGGTGCAGCCAAGCTCCGGGAATGTGTCTTCGGCGGACGTGGACCCCTTCGCGCAGCGCCTGGTTGAGTTCATCCGGCACGGAGCGGCGCAGGGAATTGAGGAAGAGGGTATAGTCGTTGACGTGGTCGAGGCGGAGCAGTTCCCGGACGAGGTGGTAGGTGTATCGGCCCACCCCGGTCCTGGGCGGCAGGAGGGAGGAGGCATCCAGGGCGATGCGCATGGCGCGCTTATCCCTTTTCTTTGCCGGCTTCGGGCTTGTCGGCGCGGAGGAACTCCTGGACCTCTTTGAGCCATTGGTCCGTGCGGCCCACTTTCTGGTAGAGGGCGGCGTTCTTGCGCGCGAGTTCCTTGTTGCCGGCCTGGTTGTAGATGCTGTAGAGCAGGTAGGGAATCTCCTCCCTTTGGGGATCCATCTTCTGCAGGATCAGGACCTGCCGCTTGGCCTCGCGCGGATCCCCCGCGAGGATGTAGGTCCGGGCCAACCAGGAGCGCAGATATAGATCCGCAGGCCTCTCCCCGAGTTTTTTCTCGAGGAACTCTCGCAAAGATTGAAGATCGTTGTGCTCGGTGTAGGCATACAGAAGCCCCTCGAGGGCCGCCCGGTTTTGCGGCGCGAGCTGGTAAAGGTAATGCCAGGCGCGGATCTCTTCCTGGTAGCTGCCGCCGTTGCGGGCTTGGTCGGCATACAGGTTCGCCAGGTTCTCCAGGATCTCGTTGCGCTGCGCGCGGATGCGGGAAGGGGAGACATACGTGTTTTTCCGGATGAGGTTGTCCCACCAGTCCACCAGGCGCTTGCAGTTCCGAACGGCCTCTTCCTCCGGGTCCATGGCGATCATGTCGGGAAAGGCGTCCGCCAGGAGGGCGCGGTTGAGCCGGGCGAGTTGCCGCTCCTCCTTGGGTTTGTCCTCGAGCCGCTCGCGGGTGGATTGGAAGAGTCTAACGCCCGCGAAGCGATCCTCCTGGTAGAGAGTGGGGGCCTTCAGAAGGGGATTGAGGCCTTCCGCCAGTTTCTGTGTCAGTTCCGCCTTCTCCACCTCGGAGGCGTTCTTGCCGCGGTAGGCCTGGAGCGCGCTCTTGGCGGGTTCGGGCAGGCTGTCCCTCACGTATCTCGAAATGGGATCGCTTCCCTTGCGCAGCTTCCGGGCCAGCGCGTCCACGTCCTCGATGTCGCCCGGCGCCAGGGCGGGAGAGCCTCTCTGTCGAGCCGCCTGCAGCAGGTACTGCAGAAATACCATGTTCGCGCTGTTCGAGTCGGCGTCAATGGTCATGTGAGCGGCGCGCCGGAATTCCTTGACCGCCTGGTCCAGCATGCCTAGCCTCAGATACCCCGATCCGAGATTGAGCCGGATTTGCGCGTACTCCGGACAGTATTCCTGGAGCTTCCTGTAGGTTTTCAGGGCCGTCTCGTAATCTGAACGTTCGGGACGCATCTTTGCGCCCGCGTACTGGAGGGTGCCCAGTTTGTAGTAATTGGTCGTGAAAGTCGGGTCGAGCGCTATGGATTTCGCAAAGAGGTCCATTGCGTTCTGCCGTTGCTCCTCGAAGCCGTTCCTGTAGGCCTCCGCCTCATCCGCTTTCCGCTGGCGGTCCTCGGGGGAAAGCTTTGGATCGCGGGCCGCGTTTTCCGCGCTCTGAATGACCGCGCCATAGAGGTCCATCAGCGTTTGGGACGGACCGTCCTTCATGATCACCAAAGCTTCGTTGTTCAGCATCGAGGCCTGGAAAAACCTTACTCCACGCACGCTCGTGTAGACGCCTCCCACCACGCTAAGCGCGCAGAGAACCAGGGCCGTCTTGCGCTGGAGCTCCGTCGGCGGTTTGAAGGGCTGGCGCGTGTCATCCCGCTTGCGGGGCCGGTTGATCATCCCCGCCATGATGCCGAGTCCCGCCCAGAGCTGGACCGCGCCGATGGGCCAGCGGGCGTTGGGACTGACGAAGTTGTTGACGAAGAAGCCGCTGAGCCCGGTTACGACGCCCACCGCCAGGATCCGTTTGGTGATATCGGGGTCCCGCCGGATCAGCATCAGGCACTTCCAGAACAGGAAGCCCAGGAAAGTCATGAACGTGGAGAATCCCAATATGCCGGTGTCGCATAGCAGGTCTAGCAAGTAGTTGTGGGAAGAGAGCGTGCGATGGGAGATCTCGAACAGGAAGTAGTCGGGGCGGCGGAACAGGGGGAACATGACTCCGTAGGTCATGGGACCGCTGCCGATGAAGAAATCCTGGATGCTCGACAGCCAGATACCGATGCTGCCGCCCCAGATGACTTGCCGGCTGATAACGGAGACTTTGACATCGTTCATGATGGCCTGCCAGCGCTCGGGCCGGAAAATGTTCAAGATGGACCCGCCGGCAAGGACAAAAGCCGCCGCCATCGCGAAGACGCCCAGGCCGGCAAGCGCCGCGAACACAGGCAGGCGGTGGCGCTGGGGCAGTCGCGCCACAAAAAACATCAGAAAAATGAACAGTACGAAGACCGCCGGAGCGCCCACGTAGCGGCTGATCTTGCACTCGGTGTATTTGAGGCAAGCGGCACCCAGAACGATGGTGAGAACGGCGAAGGCCTGGCCCAGCGCGGGAACGAAGGCCTTCCATTTCTCGCGTTGATTGGGCGCCGCGAGAAGGGGCTGGAGCCATCCCCTCGAGATGAGGAAGAACGCCACGGCCATCGGGATCATCAGCAAGAGAAAGGCGCCGTAAAATTGGCGGTTCAGAATGAAGGACATCATGTTGGTCTTGCCTTCATCGCCGTCGAAGGTGACCGCCAGGCGGTATATCATGTTTTCTTCTATCTTTTGAATCTTGTCGTCGAGGACTTTGACGGAGATGCGCAACTCCGCGAGCGTTCTTCTGGCCGTCTCGTCCGCCGTTCTGAGATACTTCGCCTTGATTGATTCGTATTGACGCTGCATCTTCTCGCGCTGCCGGTCAACCGCCTCCCTTTCCTTGTCGTAGGGCGCCCTCAACCAGTAACCCAAGCCATTGCGGGAGGGGACGATTCTCCCATTCTCCACACGGTTTCCCTCATAGCCGCGGATGAGGAGGCCGAAGACCGTGGAAAGAAGCCCCAGCAACATCAGGAACCCCACCACGCGCTTCAGCCACACCCGGGAGCCGCTGCACGAGAAAAAGGCCAGGAACGGGCCAAGAAGGACCCATGCCATCTGGATCCCCAGCCAGGATTGCCAGCGGCAGTAGGGCCGCGCCAGAAGGCCCGACACGATCATGACCAGGAAGTAGATTCCCAAGGGATACAGGACCCCGCGCCGGGGAACTTCCACGTACCCCAGGCCCACCAGCGCCAGGTAGGCGATGATCAGCGGGGGTCCCAGGACGTGGATCAGGGTGACCTTGATGTCGTCCAGCGAGTGCGTGTAAGGGGTCATCATCGTCATGACAATGAGCAGGTAAGCCGCGCCCAGGCAGAACATAATCGCGGAGCCAACGTCCTGTTTGCTCGTGTCCCCAAGATTCTGTTTGTTTGTATTCATAGTGATTTGCGCGTTCTACTCCGTTTCAGGATGCGCCGCCGAGGGGGCGCCCTGGCGCGCCAGCTTGCCTCCGGATCTCCCGCCCCGTTCCCATCCCACAAAAACGCAGAGCCCCCGCCCCGCCATCTCCTCGCAAGCCGACTGGAACACGTCGTCCCACGCCTCCGGCACGTGAATCTCCAGAATCCCCTGTCCGACGTCCGCCGTCTGGATCCGCGCGATCCACTCGTAGCTTTCCAGAACGGCGTTCACATAGCCGATCCGTTCGGTGGGGACCTGGACCAGGTACCGGTTGCAGCGTCCTTCGTATCGGGGGAGGAATTCCCAGCGGGCGCCCGCGTTTCCCGGTGGGGTTTTGCTTTCCGCCCCAGTCTTGGGCCCGGTAGGGGCGCAAGCGCCGTTTCCCTGGGCGGGGCCGCAAGCGCCGTTTCCCTGGGCGGGGCCGCAAGCGCCGTTTCCCTGGGCGGGGCCGCAAGCGCCGTTTCCCTGGGCGGGGCCGCAAGCGCCGTTTCCCTGGGCGGGGCCGCAAGCGGCGTTTCCCTGGGCGGGGCCGCAAGCGCCGTTTCCCTGGGCGGGGCCGGCTTTCCCCCGGGCATAAAATCCGTGCTGGTTCGTGACCTCGTCCCTCCTCCCTCCAAGGTCTTCCCATTGTCGTGACCCGGCTGGCCCTTGTCAACTACTACTGTTGCTGCCGCGCAGGATGGGCGTATCTCAGTTTCTTGCAGGGAGAGGAATTCCGGCCCCCACCGACTTTACGTCGGTGGAGCCGTGATTCTGCTCCAGTAACGGTCTTTCTTGTTCCTGCGCCCCCGCCGACTTTAGGTCGGTGGAGCGATGACTGTTCTTCCCGTAGAAATCAGATCCATCCCGTTAGGGGAAGGACGGAACACATCAGGAATCGCCGCGAAACATCAACATCTTCAGTCATCGCTCCACCGGTATAAAACCGGCGGGGGCGTGTGATATTTTCACCGATTCTGGAGCAAAATCACCGCTCCACCGACGTAAAGTCGGCGGGGGCGACTTCTACAAGAAAGTGAGATGCGCCCCGCAGGATCAAGGTTGCGAGAAAGTCTCGTTGCAATTGACAAATCCCCTGCTTGCGCCCAGAATAAGAACCGCAAATCGTGGAGACCCGTGTGTTCTGGTTTCTCCGCGTCCGCGCTTCACTCAGTCCACCTCGCACCACGGAATCCGGCATTTTGAAAAACCGTTTTCTCCTCTTCTGCGCCGCTCTGTCCCTCGCCGCCCCCTGCGCGGCGGACGTGGTGAAACTCTCGGGTGGCCGCGAAATCCAGGGCGTTGTCCAGAAACCCGATGCCGACCCCGTCACGGTCCTCACCGCGGCCGGAAACGTCCGCGTCAGCCGCAGCCGGATCGAGAAGATCGAAAAGGAGTCCGAGCCGGTCAACCTCCTGCTCCAGGCGGAGTTCCAGGTACGGTGCGACAACGCCTCGGCGGCGGAGCGCATGATGCGCGAGGCCCAGGCCGCGGGCGCTTCCCAGGACAGCGTGCGCGCGTGGTGCGAGCGGTTCGCGCCGTTTCTCCAGACCGCCCTCGCCCGCGCCGAAGCCAGGACACGCGCCGCCTGGGTGTCCATTGTCCGCGGGGTGAGCGGCCTGCCCGCCCCGCCTTCTTCCGCCAAGGACAAAACGTCCTCTTTCACGCCCCCGGACTGGACCCTCGCCGGCGACGAGTCGAGCTCCCCTTCCCTGAAGGGGAATCCGCCCCCGCCTTCCCCTGCCGCGAACATGGACCCGGGCAAACCGGGCAAGGACTTCTTTCTCAGCATGTCGCGGGCGTTTGCCGGTGCGGGCGAGGGCGCGTTCGCGCTGGACCTCCTGGAGCGGATAGATCCGGCCGCCCTCAAGGAAGCCGGACCGACCGAGGCGTTCATCCGGCCTATGATGATCCAGCAACTCGAGAGAATACTCGACGCGCATGATTTCCGCCGGGCCTCGGGGCTCGTGGAGTACATGGAGACCGCCGGGTTGGGCCTCGGACGAACCGTCCGCATTCTGCTGTGCCTGCGGTGGGCGGCTTTCGAACGCGCCCGCGGCAATTACTCCGATGCGCTGTCGGTGCTCGAGGAGCGCCTGAAACCCCTGAGCCCGCCCCTGGCCCGCGAGCGGCTGACGGCCACCCTCGCCGAAGCGCGGGACAACCTGGCACAGAAAGGCAAATACCCCGAGCTCATTGGGATCTATCGTCAGTGGGGTGCGGCCCTTCTCGGGAGGAGCGTGGAGGACACGGAAACCGATCTCTGCGAGGAATGGGGACAGTTCCTGCTGAAACAGGGCAAGTGGCCGGATGCGCGCAGGGTCTTCGAGGAGTACTACAAGCGGCGTCCGCCGGAACAAGAGGCGGGAGACAAACGCCCGCTTCTGGACCAGTGCTCGTTCCGGGAACGCATGGCAGCGCTGGACGAGAAGGACTATGCCGGCGCTTTTGAGGCGGGTGTGTGGGCGGCCGAACAAGGCCTTGCGCGCGAAGCCGTGACGGCCTTCGAGCGCGCGGCCGAACACGCCGCTCTCCGGAACAGCGCCCGCGAACGGATCGCCATCCTGCACAAACAGATCGCGCTGGAGCGCCTCGAGCACTGCATGAACGTTTACGAGAAAGGGAATCCGAAGGCCGCCCTGGAGGAACTCGAAGGCCTTCAGCCGCAGCCGACCGATCGCGACGTCGCGGAGCGTTTCAGGAAACTGCGGCAGCTTTGCGCTCACGAGCTGCAGCGGCTCAGCGAACTCCGTCCGATGCAGGCGGACACTCTATTGCAGGACGTTCGGCGTCGCCTTCTGCTGGGCCAGGAAGAGGGTGTCGTGCGCGATCTGGAGACGATCATCAGCACCCTCAGCGAAACCCCGGCCGCGCGCGCCGCCGAGAGACTGCTCCAAACCCTCGAGATGCGCAGAAACCTCGAGCGGCTGGAGGGGCCCGCTCCCCAGCCGCTGCCCAGCGCCCCGCGCGCCGTGCCGCTCGGACCCGATCTTGAGGCCGACCAGGAAATCAAGCGGATCCTGAAGGAACTCGAGAGCGCCAAAATCCTGAATGGCGAATGATGAATGGCGAATGACGAATAATGAAGGCGGAAGGATGAAGGGCGAAGGATGAAGGATGAAGGATGAATGATGAATGACGAAGGCGGGAGAGCCAGGAACGTATGAGCAAGGGTAAGCACTCAGTCCTCAGTCCTCAGTCCTCAGTCCTGTCTTCTCAGTCCTCAGCACTCAGCACTCAGCACTCAGCACTTTCTTCTCAGCACTTAGTCCTCAGTCCTCAGTCCTCAGTCCTGCCTTCCTGCCCCGACCATCTTTACTCCGCCGCGCTGGTTCTGAGCGACGTGGACACTCTGATCCCTCGCGGAGCAGTGCGGACCCACCACGGCATGATCACGGCCGTCGGCCGGCGCGCCGACTTCCCCACGAAGCCGGATTGCCCCGAAACGGATCTCGGAGACGTCGTCCTCGCGCCCGGGCTCGTCAATGCCCATGCACATCTTGAGTATTCCTGCTGCCGGGGAATGTTCGCGCCGGGACCTTTCGTGCCGTGGCTGAGGCGGATGATCGAGGCCAAGCGCCGCCTCGAACACGCGGACATCAACGCGGGGACCGCCGAGGGCCTGCGGGAGTCGGCGCGGAGCGGGGTCACCTGCATCGGCGAAGTCTCGCCGTTCGGTCTCTCGACCCTGTGGCTGGAGCAGTC
>Ga0315282_10003695_pt1 | contig 27319 bp, 23 predicted proteins | sample YL17G07_20_MG_FD_203693 | JGI IMG/M metagenome (GOLD analysis project Ga0315282, IMG submission 203693) | Sediment microbial communities from Yellowstone Lake, YNP, Wyoming, USA - YL17G07_20 | ecosystem: Environmental > Aquatic > Freshwater > Lake > Sediment | place: USA: Wyoming | collected...
GTAAGGCGAGCGCCCGCATGTCTCCCGCCAGATCCTGGGCCATCCTGCCTTTGCATGACTCACAATTGCATCTCTCGAACCTGATACTAGGGTCGGTGATGTCGTACTGGAACCCTCCCTTGAAGTAGGTGCCTCCCTTTGCCCCTAGGAACCAAGAGTGGTTAGCGTAGCTGGCTTTCTTTAGCCCTCTGACTGGGTACGATCTTCCATAAAGCATCAGATTGACGTTCAGTCTGTACTCCTCAAAGACGAGGAGTGCTGGCGCTAGGATGTTATCCAGAAGGTCGGACCGCGAGAGTTCCCTTGCTGGCAGGGCAAAGGTGCCATAACCCATTTCCACGAGTCGTCTTGTCGACCAACCAACTTGCTCTGGGGTTGCTCCCTTAATCAGACCAATCGCCGGAATGTCGAGTTCCAGAAATGAGAGCGCGTTTCTGACGAGCCGGATTGTCTGTGACCATGACAGGTACAGAGGGTCATCCATGTAGGTGTAGTTGTCCGGAACCATAGTTGCATCCGGCTTAAGGTCTCTTACGAACCTCAGGTAGTCTTTCGGCTGAAGCTCATCGATCAGCTCATCGGGCATTATCGTTGAAAGGACTATCCTGCCATCGAATCCCAGATGGTCATGGAGCCCCTTCCTAGATACCTCAGAGAGCAGGTTGGGTTTCATAATCAGTTCCGCCAACCTGACGATGATCATAGGTAGCTGGACATCGCTCCAGAACCAAGATCTTCGATCTGTGATGCTTGCGATCGGTATGAATCCGGGCAGATTCACAGTTGCTTTGGATTTGGGGCGGATCGGTGGGACATGCTCTGGTGCGGGTCTCCCTCTCCCGCCTATAGGGCAGTGGGATCTCAGCAGGCAGAAAGCGTGCGGGCGGGTTATCCCGGTGTACGACATCCCCTTAATGCAGTAGTCGACCAGACAGGCTTTAGTGGCGAAGCACCCTGAACAAGGCCCGTGGAAGTAGTCGCAAAGGGAACAATCTGTGCCACAGTTCCCCTTCGTCTGCTCTGCATTCCTCTTCTCGACCAACTAACTGAATGTGCCCCTCTTCAGACCTATCGTTACGGTCATCTGATTATAAGGGAGGCGGGCTTCCCATGAAGGCCCCATATTCTAAGGTCATACCTTGACGCCCAGCTCATGCTCGCCGAGTCGAATGGGACTAGCCAGAGGGGGGTAGAACTCAATGACGTGGAGGACTACTTGACCCGCTGGTGGGAGTTCGTCGCCCAGCTCTCGAATGATAAGGCGATCATGGGGATTCCATCCGGAGCAACCTGAGCCAAGTCGAGAGCGAGGGAGGATAGGCTCATAGCAAAGTAGATCAAGGAGTGCTTGCTTGAGGTCTTCTCCGAGGAAAAAGAGCTTGTCTTGGATGCTAGGCGTTTCTACTGGGAACTCAGCGGCCTCAGATGCAACTTCGAGCACGAGGTGGGGGCGCTTGCCTCTAGGGTATATGATATCAGATGGCTTGGGGCAAGTGCGGGAGATGTAAGGATCAACTATTGTCGGAACCTCAGGGTGAGACAGATAGACTGGCTAATGTGAAGCAACAGTTGGAGTAGCAAACCATGACGCTGAAAGCAGAGATCCGAGAACTGAAGGCTATGAGGGACATAAATCAGGTGGCACAAGACTACCTTGAGCTGGTCAGGAAATACTGCGAGCAATGCTATTGGTACTACACTACGTTGAGTTCACTACGCGAGATTCGAGAACTGAGACACCTCCGACAAGCTTTCGCCCCCAGTAAACTGAAGGGCAGAAAACGGAACACGACGGTCAACACTCCCTTGTTGTCATGGCATCAAATGGAGGCGTTTATCAGCCACCTGTGGCATTCGATTCATGATTCGCGTCAATTCAAAGTCGACCCTACTCTTGACTTCGGTTTCATCTGCTCCTTGCCTTGCCTTTTTCGTCAATTCGTCGAAGAGACCCGCCAGAACCTTCCTATCTTTCTCGGGCAAAGCTGTCACGTCCAGCACCGGAAGCTGCTCCAAGTCCCCTGGCTCGAACTTGTGCAGCCCTCCTCCATATTCTCTACGCATGACCTCTTGAACTTTGAGACATAGGCTAGAGTTCAGAAAAGCAAGGAAAGCCTTGACTGTAGTGATGTCCGCAAACCTCGGATACACGCAGTGGAATGCAGTAAGCGCTCGGACATTGGCTTCATTACGGACAAACCTCATTTTTCTGCGGCTAAACACAGTGGCAAGAATACCAGCTGGCTCCTGTTTCTCACTTGAATACCATGGTTTGCGATGTCTGGGGAGATACCTTGCAGGTATTCCAAGGCCTTCTCCGTGTCTGAGATAATGACGAAGGTTGAGGGACGGCCTAGACAAGCAGTAAAGTAAGAAGACCTTTTGCCCTTGTTCTCTTAGTCTAACAAAGTCCTCCCGGGTGTAGTCGTAGCCGGGCGCATGGACGGCGCGCGTTATGCATGGAACCACGAACTCATCTTCCAGTTTCCATTGCCTGACCTCATCCTCAGTTAGCGCAAAGTACTCATTTGCGCCTGTGGCGATTCCTCTGTTGACCGTCGCGATTGCTCTGAGAGGAACGAGTTTGCTAAGTATAGAACTTATCCCGTTGTTGTCGAAGTGGATGAGCCACTTCTCCCTCGGGTTCAGTTGCGATAACGGGATCAGAGAAACCTTACAACCCTCTGCCTCAGATCCTTTTCCATCTATGATATCCATTAATGCACTCTGATCTGGCCAGCCCGACACCTTGACAAGTCTGACTGTGTGTCCGGGATCAGGCTTACTCCGTCTGAGCAGAGTGATTATGGATGTCGTTAGGGCGCCCTTGAACGCCGTCTTCTCAAAATCAAACAGTAGTAGTGATTCGAGAGTGAAGTTTCTTAGTAGAAATGCCTTAAGTTCCTGGCCATACCTTGTGTAAAGAAACTCGCTCGGAGTTATGAAGGCTATCCGGCCTCCAGCGGAGAGAAACCCCAAGCTTCGCATGAAGAAGAGCGAATAGATGTTGGTAAGCTTGCTCAATCTTTGCCCAAGCCTATTTTCCAGCTTATGTATAGTCGCCCGGTCAAAATCATGAAAGTTGAGGTACGGGGGATTGCATACGATGAAGTCGAACTTCTTACCCGAGGGATTTAGCATCAGGAAATCTCCAAGTATCAGGTTTGACTTCACTCTAGGATTGACAAGCTTGGTTCGTAGGGCGCACACGTTCAAAGCCAGCGCATCCACATCAACACCATAGAGCTCTATGTTGTCGGACATCCGTAATGCTTCTTCCAAGAAGACACCTGGCCCGACGCTTGGGTCCAATATTGCTGAGACACCTTCTCTTATTCCCCACTGTACCATGAACTTAGCTATTGGCAAAGGGGTGATGAATTGGCCATACTTCTTACGATGCTCCAGCGGAACGAGCGTCTGGTAGATGTGGTCGAAGATCTGAGGGTTCGAGATGACATAGTCATAGTCAATCCGAGGAGGTAGCATGGTCTGTTTTTCTAGTTCGCCGACGACAAATGGAAGGTCGAAACCAACTCGCTGAGCCGTAGCCTTCAGAATTGAGAGAAGAGTGGCCCTGCCACTATCGTGCGAAGTGGTACCTAGGAGTTTAGAATGTTCCTTAGCCCCAGCTACTATCTCCTGCTCCTTCGAGCTCAGTATTGTAGCCATGATGCCGCCCGGCCTCCAACAGATGAATCGGTCTTCGTCCTTATTAGCATGGGGATATCCATTGGATATACCAATATTTAAGTGTATCCAAGGGATACACTCGGCCGTGCCTGTGAGATTTGAGACCCGTAGAATTTGAGATTAAGGTCGTAAAGGTGGGCAACAGCCTCCGAATCACGCTTCCCAAAGAGATCTGTAGGGCCGCAGGGATAGAACGAGGGGCGACCGTGGCTATTTCTGTAGGTGATGGAGAGGTGATAGTCAGGAAGGTTAGATGACAGGTTCCGGTCACAAAGCACTAGCCTAACTTATAGATGACTGAGCGCTAAACCTGTAGTGTAGGGGGATTGTGTTTGATTTGCTCTGCTTGCTCAAAAATCTTCTTCCATACGCACGGGATCGCCGTCAGTGTTCCTCCTGAAAACTCCACGTAGAATAACAGGCGACCACTGTCTAAATCCCTTCTCACGGCCTTGAAAGATGGGCTCTCCGTTATGTCGCCGACCTTTATTCCTTGTGTGAAGGGGATCTTCAAAGTTGTCTTGAACTGATTCTTCGCGTCCTCTGCAATGGCATAGGTCTTGTCTTCATTCGCCGGGTTGAGCACTATTTCCAACGCCTTGTGGAATTCCAGTCCGTAAACCTCATCAAAGGGAACCTGGACGTAAAGATGTGGAACCCCAGTATTCTGTATCCAATTCAGGACTACAACTATATCTTCTACCTTAATGGTAAATGATAGCACATCGAATGGGCTGCTCTCACCAGGCCGATACTTCTTGCTCAGGTAACTGCTCGATCTGACTTCTATTCCTAGAACGGCATTTCTTACAAGATCCATGATTTCGTCCTCATTGGCTCCACTAAGATCGTGATCAGAACGTGTATAGTCTTGCGGTCGGAAAACGAGCAAATCAGGGCGTTTCCCAAACCTGTCAAGTTCGTCTTGGTATTGCTTATAGAACTTCTTGAAACCCGGCTCGCCCGCGACGGTGTCAGCCGCCCGGCCATATTTCACAGGAATGTAATCTGTCGAAGACCTAATTGAACGAAAGATTAGATCTTCTCCCCAATCACCGAGACGCTTGTTGATCAAGAACTCAGAACTTGCTTGGGTCGGTACTGGAGGGTGTTTCCTCTGTGTAGTAATGTCAACGATACTAGTTGGTAATCGTTGTGCCAACATGCCAACGTAGCTGGCATAGGGGAGGGGGCAAGAGGTGGGCAACGCTGTCACGTCGAAACTCATCGACTCTCTTAATGAGTTTTCCGTGTATCCAATGGATATCTCAGATGCAATGATGCTTGGGACCCAGCGTACGCCTTGAGTTGTTGCAACCGGCGCATTCACATCAACTTCGGTTCAGAACCAATCGTTTCTTGCGCCAACCGCTTTCGTGTTCTTTCCTCCAACTTGTTGGTCTTGGCCTCCTGGTGGACAGGCATTGGTGTGAAAATCGTCTCTCTGAGGAGCGCACTCGTAACCAAAGAGTAAAACACGAACCTGAGAAGTAGGTTTCAAGTATCTCTTTTAGAGTCGGAAATGTCGCTATTACCTTTCAGGGTGGGATTTGAACCTATGGACCCCCTGAAAGCATGCGTGGGGGAGGAGCTGGACTGTGCCGATCTCGTCCGTGAGGCGAGCTAGAAGGCCTAGAGACTGTTTATCGCATGACTCTCCGAGCCAAGTTCACGATGCGCGCGTGGAACTTCAAGACTAGGACAGCGGTCCCTGCGAGCGTCAGAACCCAGCTCAGGCCGAGAAGATAGAGCCAAAACTCTATCAACACTACGACGCCGAAAAACAGTAGAAAAGCGACTAGAAACGCAACTGGCAGGAATGACACGCTGAATACACGTTTGGCCCATTTACGGAATATAGAAGCAGGTAGGCGAACCGATCAGGTCGCCCGAGACGGCGAAGACCATCAGGAAGCCATAGGCCGCCCAGAAGAACATGGTGGCGTCCAAGAAGAGGGTGAGAATGTCCACGCCTAGCTTCAGAAAGGCGAAGGCCAACAGGGCCATGAGTTGCGACCTCGCAGACATGTAGAAAGCAAGGAGACCGAGTATGTAGACCCCTCTTAGCTCATCTGGGTTCCACTTTCCACTCAAGGCCGCCAAGTTGACCACCTGATGTACTTGCATCCCCCCTTCACCAACGGTATCAAGGCGAAATCGTCTATCATTAGCAGGAGAGCGAACCGCTCTTCTTCCAGATGTTCCCTCATCTCGAGGATCTCCCTTGCCTGCTTGATGTACAGTGAATCTGGCAATGCGCTGAACATCTCCCTCAGGACTCTCTCGACTGCTGTGGCTTCAGATTCGCCATGAACCCGAGCCAGAATTTCTCCTTGGGACTTCACCTCGAAGTTGTTCGAGCCTGCGGATTCCACCCGAATATCGATCTCATGCGCGCTGAATTTAGGCCTCGTCACGACCGTGAAGACTTCCGAGTACCACCGCCTACCGAATGCGTACCCTATGGTTGGGGCGTCGGACGAGCTGGGGTCATAGGGCAGCACTGTCTTCTCCTTGGCCTCGTCGACTATCTCCTGATACAGTCTGAACCCCCTCCGGTCGTAATCCAGAAGGTGGTTCTTGAACCTCTCCCATGGTTCGATGATCTGCAATCCCTTGGGCAAGTGGTTCTTGAGGTCAGAGAAGAGAAGCTGCGTCTCGACTGGCAGGAGAAGCTTGCTCGGTTCCTGCCCAAGAGGGTTTCCGGCCTCTGAGATGGGATTGAGTTGGATAGACCAATCGTGCGCCAACTTCCTGAGGTCGTCGCTGTGTCTCTCGTAGCTCTTGGAAATCCTTTCCTGCCTAGCTCCAAGCCAATATCCGAGGAAGGCAAGGAGGAGTGGCAATGCGGGGGCTACGATACTATTCCACAGTTTCTGCAGGAATTCGATGACTAGCTCCACTTCCGAACCCAAGACATGTGACGAACTCCGCAGCGGCTTTTATGCCTTGAGTCAATTCAGTCTTTGGATGACCCCACTGATTCTGTGGCTCTCTCTTCAAGTTGACCAACCCTGGCCTTCAGGTGTACCAGCATCAGCATGAACATCGTCTCGCTCGGCAACGGCTTCGGCACAATAGATCCTGCATCCGACCTAACAAGGGGCATATTCGATGAAGCTACGCTTCGACAAGCCTCTTGGCGTTTCCATAGACAAATCTCATGAACCGGACAAGAATGAAAACCAGACCGGTCGAAATTCCGAACAAAACAGCCAGGATGATGAGACCGTTGATACGGAGCCAAAGCATAATTCTCTCATACTCAGCCCTGGCGGTCATGAGGGCATGGAGTGCGATCTCCTGCGCCCCTGAGAAATCGCCCTCGGAGTACTTCCTCCATCCTTCCTCAATCACCGCGTCGGTCTCGTTGAACTTCGGCGTCGTACCAGTCCTTTCGGAGATGCTTATCCTCAGGCTGTCTCTGAACTCAATAGCATCGCGGAGAGCCTTTGACGCGTTTGTAGCCAGCAGTCCGACATACTCTGGACCTACGAGAAGAACAATCGTATTGTTGTATTCCACAAGAGGGACTATTGACACATTGAGTGATTTGTCTATGAATACCGTCTCTTCGGAATAGGAAACCCTATCGGCTGGGACGCGAAGGGTAAGACCAGAGAAATGGTACCCATAGACCCCTCCGACCACCCTGATTATCCCACCTCCGCTGGTCTTGGACCCGTCAACATAATAGAGAACTAACCCTCCGTCATAGGGCAGTCCAGAGTCGTATCCAATCTTCTCCTTGAATTCACCCATTAACCATGTTCCACCTAAGCCTATCCTCAATGCGACGACACCGATGCCCGTCTCGATTGCTTTCAGCCGAACTATGGTCTGGGTACTAGGGAGGGGACATGCCACTTGACTATCATTGAGCCAACCTAACTGGATCTTCTCCCAAGCTGATGGTTGAGCAGGGATTGTTCCCAGGTCGCTAGGGTTCAGGTTTCCAGTACCCATGAGGAACCAAGCGCCTACAAGATTGTCAGACTCATATGCACGGTCTCGGACCGAGATGTTGTAGAGATCTGGAAGCCCAAACGTGTGAGCCACCTCATGAGCTAACACTCCCAAAGGACTGGATTCCGTTACCACACACACATATCCAATGATAGGTGCGGTGCGGTACCCAAACACTTGAGGGACGAAGTACGCAAAGGGCCAGAAACCTGTGGCATTCGGATGGATGGAAATGTCTTCTCCCGCGCAGAAAATGATGAACCTCATGAAGCCTGTTAGATTCATCGAGGCGCTTGCTGAGAGCAGAGACTCGTTCACGAGTTCCATCTGCTTCGGCCCTTCGAGCAGAATGTCTGAGTAGTAGGTGGAGTTCTTGCTGAGCTTACACACCTCCTTGTCAAAGGTGACATCTATGGAAACGCGACCATAGGATACATTGGAGAAGTAGTCACTCAACAGATCTATCCTTTGGGAGAGCAACTCTTGAGAAACTGTGAAATTCTCGTCTGGAAAAGAAACTCTAATGGCTGCGAACCTCTGAATCCCAAGCACGGGCTCAATTGGATACACGGGGGTCCCGTTTGTCAAGACCTTGGAACCTTCTGCACAGGCTAGCGATGCAAACAGAATGGTTAGAACGATGCACTCTACAGACCGTTGGACACATATGTTTCCGACTGACTTCTTGGTTACGTGCTTGCTGTTAGACATGCTCTACTCACCAAGTCCTCCTAGTGTCGTTGGTTGACCGCTTGCCGATGGTGCTTGGGGGGTGCCAGAGACCTGTCTGAGAACAGAGTGAGACAATCTCATGATCATCCTCTTGGACCGGAATGTGATCTCTCGCATGTCTTTCCTTCTCAACGTGACGACCTTCGAGCATACGATACAATGGGATAAATCCTCCGCTGCGACTCCTCCGGTCCCCTGCAAATTCAAGACAGATTGACGTACTGTCCTAGGATCTACGCCGCCAAACTAAATAGACCCCAATCAAGGCAACAGGAAAAGCAAGGATGGTGAAAACTGGGGCCCAGTCGCCAGCTATCCTTCTTATCAGATCTACCAATGACTCTTGAACCTGTTGAAAGTTGGCCGTTATTGATCCCGACGCATTCGCCACGGCCGTCGTAGATTTGTCGGTAGAATTCATGATGAGAATACTCTCAGAAGCACTCCAATGGCCGAACACGTAGCCGAAAGGAACCTCGGCGAGAAGACTGTAGGATCCCACAGGATAGCCACCGGATTGGCCATTCGAATAGGTGATTCCGTCGAAGATAACAAAACCAACAGCAGACGGTGATGTGTAGAAGTCAAGAGTGCAGGTTACCGTTGGGCGCGGGGCTACCAAGAGAATAGCATAGGCCTCAATCCCAGGCCATGCTGCGATGTAAGATCCATTGGAGTATGCTTCATCAAACTCCAGTCTCAAACCAACCTTATCGTTGGTCTTGAGGCTAATGTCGTGCGCGTCATCCAAGGTATCAAGGGGATGTCTCAGTTCAAACGAATAGTTGCCGATCCCCCTTGGATTCGTGTGGTACGAAGCGCCGAGAATGTCATTCGTTCCACCGCTATCGGTGTCAAAACCCCAGAATCCGCCCTCTTGAGCTAGGTGCACCCAGCCATCGGCCGCATAGCTTACGGCAAAGATACAAAGCCAATCGTCCCCGTTCTCTATATTCCGTCATTATCATTGTCGAATTCGAAGGACATGTCATCGCCTAGGTTGAAATCAACACTGGAAACTCTCACAGCAAGATAGAGATATTGATCATCGTTCTTCACCCAGAGGGTACCTGGATAAATGCTGGTATGGGATATGAATGAGAAGGATCTCGTATCGGCGTCGGTCCATTCTCCCGGCGACAAGACTCCGTCAATCACAGGTGTGACAAGAGCGTATGAGGAAATAACTCCGGGCTGCTCTGCGCATGGGGTCGTACGAGTGGGCGTGTCAGGCGCGTGGCTAGTTACGGCGGAGATCAAAGAAACAGCAAGCAGAAGAACGAATACTCCTTTTATCAACTGACGCCCGCTCAAACAACAAGCTGAAGGACAGCGTATTTAAGAATAGTCAGTTCATTGGGCGCGCTCTATGGTAGTCACTAGAGAACCAACATCACATCGTTGGATGACACTTCCTCTGCGAACTGTTCTTACGACCGTGAAGGGATCCTTCGCTTCGTTGTCGTGCCCTGAGACTCCCTTTCATGTTGGATTGTGGTCGCGTCGATCCCGAGACGAAAGACGTGGACGAAGATCTGAGACGGTCTTGGCGCTCCGCTTTTCCTGTTCAGCATGCTTCCGCTTCGAGCGAGGGACTGTTGGCAAGACATAGGAAGACGGAATCCAAGGATATTCGATTATTATCGGGTTTACCCTTATAAGTGAGAACACCCCTAATAGGAAAATGTATGAAAAAGGAGCATGTCGCACGTCAAGATGGCAAAGCTTTCAGGACTAACGCCGTGAGCGTAGAGGGAGAAGAGTACAAAGATGACGACTATACGATAGAGGTCTACAGTGGCAAAGATATCGGGGAAACCGGCTTGTTGGAGATAGGCGGGATAGTGCCTAGGGTTTCGGGCCTCCCTAGATTCCTACTTCGGTGGGATGAAAGGCAGGAGGCGCTTGATGTGGACATAGAAGGAGTGTCCCCTGAGGAGAAACTGTGCTTTAAGAGTGGTCAGAACGGTCACCGAGGTCACCATACCAATAGGGCCAAGAACTGCAGTGGGAGGATGTATGACATAGACATTGCACTCCCCGGTAGAGCCGTATTCAAGGGACGTGTTTTCGTGCCCCTGCTAAGGAAACTAGAGTTACGCGAGTCTCTCAAGCTAGACGACCAAGTGCGGCCAAGACAAGTCTAGCTGACATTCGCAGCAGACTCTCTGACTAGGGGCCCCGGGGCGCATCGATGAGGGAGGTGATTTCTTAGGTAACTTCACGCTTGTTTCTGCATCGGCTGGCCCACGGAGCATCAACGTGCTTCCAGACTAAGTTAGCGCATTTGACCTCGAGCTCGTACCAGACGGAAAGCTGGGCGGGTTATGGTGGCTTCAAGTGATTCCTGTTGCCTTGGGGGCCGCCCTAGTAGGTTCAGGAGCCCTTGAAAAGGACTAAATGGTACGAGATAGGAAAAATGCGAAAGTCGGAGTGGTCTTCTCGGCGGGAGCCGACACCATGACCTTCCTGGTCCCGGCTGTGATGTGCTTCATGGGGGATGGAGACAGACGGCTAGACAACGCGTGGAGGCTTTCCGACTTGATCCTCGGATTCGAATATCAATGATTGAGTCAAAGAATCTCACGAGAAGGTCGGATTCTCCGTTCAGGTCGTAGACTCAAACCCATTCCGGTATGGAAACCGCCCAGCCTACAAGCGCGACCTTGCTCACTCTGTCGTTCCGACTAGTGATCAACGGAAGAAATGGTTCCATGAGTATCTCATTCCCAATACGCGTGGAAGCTCGAAGGAAGCTCAAGGCGTTTCGTTCGGAGTAGCTCATGTGGATCCGAGTAGCACTGAAACCAAAGCCAAGAGTAGCTAGAAGTGGGTCTTGGGCCTAGTGCTAGGTTTCAGGAAAGCATCTCTCAGGTCTTGTTTGTGATTTGTATAGTTGTCGTGGATGTAGAGTCGAGCGACCCCCATTTGCTCAGAGAGTCTTCCCCACCTCGTTTCCCACACGTTTCTGTCGCGTACCTCCCCACTTAGATCCTTGAAATGAACGGTCGGCTCCTGTAACATGGGGTTGAACGCAATCATGGGCGTGTCTATGAAAAAGGCCTCCTCGGACAGGTTCTTGCCCTTGCCTGCCATGGCTTGCGACACTGATCTTGTCATGCTCTCTCCGTCGAGGTACTCGGCAACAAGCTCGTGCTCAATCTTCAAGGGCTTCTCCTCGACTGTTGAATATGGGTTCTTCCTGTCCAAAAGCATTAACCCAAGTTCAGATCCTGTGCTGACAATCTCGGAGTACAAGACATTCTCATCAAGTTTCGCGTATTCCGCAGGACTAGTGGTGTACTTGTCAAAGAAGCTTCGGTCATTGAGTTCCCTAAGGTACCGCCCTGCTATATGGTAGAAAGCCCTAACGGTTCGGTGATAGTAGACTGTCGTGAACATGAAAAGCCTGGCGAGTAGAAAGGAATCCAATGCATCTTCTGCTCTTGAATCAAGAACTACTCTGTTCTCGTATGGATAAGATAGAGCAATAAGTCGCCTCCAATCCACGGCTCCATACCCAGCTCCTGTGAACAATGAATCCCTTAGTAAGTAGTCTATTAGGTCAGCGCTGTACGGACCCGTAGCGACGTAGCTCAGGATTTGCTCGGAAATGCCACTTCCTCCGATTGTCCCGTTCATTGGCCATTCTTCTCCTGACTTCATCATGCTTGACAATGATTCTACCGAGATTCCTTCCGGAAGTTGGATGTTGGAAATCCTTGGATATTCTGACACTATTCTGGCACCCAGAGTCTCGTGATCAAGTTTGAGGCGACCCAAGACCTCATCATCAAACAGGTGGGAAAAGGGGCCGTGTCCAATGTCGTGAACTAGTCCCCATAGTCTCATCAGGTAGTAGTATTTCTGCCTCTCATCAGGCGAGATTCCCGGTATCTTATCCATGAGTTCTTGGGTGAAAACCCCTGCCACGTGCATGACCCCCAATGAATGGGAGAACCGCGTGTGTACAGCACCAGGGTATGCATAGTCGACCACCGTAAGTTGTTTGATTCGCCTCAAGCGCTGAAAGATCGGAGTGTCGACGATCTTCCTCTCGTAATCGTAGAGCTTGATGTAACCATGGACTGGGTCTTTGAGTATCTCGTGACTAGGCTCCATCAGTGTGATCCGGGCGTCGTCATACCGGACTCGGACGATTGGAGATTCTTGGCTCTAGCCACAAGTTCAGGTGTCTGGATGCTGCTGTACTCCTTGCATGCTTTTCTGATGGCGGAATCGATCTCCGTACTGAGTCTTTTCTTGGTCCCCTTCAGGATATCCTTGCCCTTGTCAGTGAGGGCATACTGATAGGTGAAACCCTCACGTTTCTCATCAACAAGACCCAGAAGACACAGCAGGTTGAGATCCATCTGCAACTCCTTTGAATAGGGGCCATGCAAGTAGGGAATGAACGTATACGGAACCGGCATCTCCTTTTCCGTCCTGAGCAGGAAAACTGTCTTCTGAAATCTCTTTCTGCCCTCCATTTTACCTTGGCAACCCAACACAGCTAGGAGAACATCTGACCCAGAGATCGTGCGCTTCATTCTAGTCTTGACATTGCTGATGTCATATTACCATATTTAACACTTGACGTCGCTGGTGCTAGTTAGGAGAGGGCAGTGGAACTGCAGAAGCCATGATGCTGAGCGAAACTAGAAACATGGCGCTCACGTGCTCTTTGCCCCTAGCCGGTTTCCTGTCTCTATTTGAGAGGACCAGTGGGACCCTAGGCCCTCATCCGACCTAGGTGTACGCGACAGCATGGGCTGCAACAAGGCAGCACGCGAACTGTTAAATCCATCAAACGCCACTGTACTTTGACTCGTTGAGTTGAGTTTTGTTCCAGTCCGAACCCAAGTTCAGCTGATCCCGACGAAGGATTTGACCGTGTCGCCACTAAATGTTAGGCGAACTCCTGGCGACGTCTCCGAACTACAGAAATCGATTGGCTCTGTGGGCCTACTACAGCCAATCGTCGTGCGCGAGGTAGGCGGGAGGTTCGAAGTTGTGCTCGGACAAAGGAGACTACTTGCATGTAAGGCACTGAAATGGAAGACCGTCCCAGCAATAAAGCGACAGATGACAGATCGAGAAGCGCTGGTGTTATCATTGACTGAAAACGTGCAGATTGACAGTCTGGATCCATTAGATCGCGCTGAGGGAACTAAGAGGCTAGTTGATGAGTTGGAGAAGGAGATGCCGAGGGCAAGGGCAGTCGAAGAGACTGCGCGACTATTGGGTAAGGTACCAGATACGGTGAACGAATGGATCCGTCTTCTCGAAACGAGCGAGGCCGTGAGAGCAATGATTCGAAAACACAAGATAGACACTGAGGTGGGAGCGAGACTTGCCTCTTTGCCAAGACAGGCTCAAGAGGAGGTTGCCGAGGTAATCGAGGAAGAGTACTTGCCACGACTAAGGGCAGTAAAGGTCATCGCTCAAGTCAGAGAAAAGCTAGAAGAGGAACCCAGCCTAGGAGCGAGAGCTGTCGCGAAGGACGCGATTCTCCAAACAGAAGAGTACTCACTGACGGTCAGCTTTTCAGGTTCATTGTACCGAGAGCTGAATGAACTCGCAAGAATCGAAAAGGTCACTACCGCGGAGATAGTTCGTAAATCCGTCAAGAAATACGTCTCCGAAGCACAAAAGAACAAAAAAACAAAGGATAGGCAGAAAAGGAGGTAGAAAGCGCCTCGGCTCGTGATCGCTTCTCATGAGAAGAAAAGTCCACGACTTCTTTTCTTCAGAAACCCACGAGATAGGAGGGCCGCAAAGGGGCACACGGATCGGGCTCAGCGAGTATGAACTGCTCGATCGGACAAGGAAGACCTTGGTAAAGCAGGTTGGAGACGGCTCGATCATCAAGAGGTTTGATATGACACCAGTCCCAAGAACCTCTACAGACATAGTCTGCCCCCACTTCTTGGAGTTCAAGTGGGCACTAGGTTGTCCGTATGACTGTGCTTGGTGTTATCTCAAGGGGTCATTGCGACATTATTCCCGCGGAAAAAGTTTCACACCAAAATCGCGCCTCACAATCAGAGAACACTTGATGGCCTTGTTCAGGGCCGAGTCCCGTGGGAACGAGGTCCTAAACTCGGGTGAAGTGGCTGACTCACTCGCCGATGAACAGTTTGGTGTGCCGTTCTCGAAGTTCATCATACCCATTTTCGAAACGCAGAGCAGATACAAGCTACTGCTACTAACAAAGTCGAACAACGTGGGTAACCTCTTGAACATCAGCCCTCATAGACAAGTCATAGTGAGCTTCAGTGTCAATTCCATTCCAGTAGCTAAGAGATGGGAAAGAGCCCCATCCGTTTTGGACAGACTTGAGGCAGCTAAGAAGGTGTTCGACGTTGGTTATGAAACCAGGATAAGGATCGACCCCGTAGTTCCCTATCCCACCGATTGGCAACCGCACTACAAAACCCTTGTCGATGAAATCTTCGCGCGATTCTATCCGGAACGGATTACGCTCGGTTCTCTACGCGGCCTGCAGAGCACAATCAATGAGGCCCAAGACAAATCCTGGGTGGGATTCCTAGAAGAGCCATCAAGATGGGGCAGGCGAATTCGCTTTGATAGAAGAAGAGAAACATTCCGGGTCATCAAAGACTATCTTGAAGAACAGTACTCATACGACAAGATTGCTCTCTGCAAGGAGCCTGTGGCAACTTGGAGAAGTCTAGGGATGGGTTGGAGAGGTTGCAGGTGCAACTGCCTTTGGTAGAAGACAATCGAATGCCAGACGGCACCCTCTTCTTTCCAAGCCAAACTAGATTCAAGTATCAGATACTTGGGCAATACCTGTACCCACTGAGTCAGATAATCGGAAAGGAGGGCCGCACTCACTATTTCATAGACGGTTGTGCTGGTTCAGGCTATGTGTTGATCGAAGGACGTAGATATGAGGGGTCTCCAGTCATAATGGCGAAGACTCGGGCCAAGGCCAAGAGACCATCACTGAGATGTGTGTTCATAGAAAACAACAAAATGACCTTCGAACGACTCAAGGAGGCTACAGAACCATTCTCGGAGTTCTGTGAATGCGTGTTCGGAGACTTCAACGAAGAGATTGACAGGGTCTTGGACAATGTCTCCGGTTACTTCGCCTTCATACTCATCGACCCCTTCGGATTTGGCGATCCAATCATAAAGCGTGAAGTTGTCGAGAGGATTATGGAGAGGCCCAACACCGAGATCCTGATGAACTACTCATGGGAAGGAGTGTCTCGTTGCGCGGGGCAGCTAGCCAGAGAGTCCTATGACCCCACCTCAAGAAGCACCTGCACGACGCTTGACTTGTTTCATACAACCAAGTGGAGAGAAGTGGAGAAGAAACAACTTTCGGCAGAGGACAGAAGGAGGGCTTACTTGGACCTCTACATTGAGGGCTGGAAGCGGTACTATGAGCATGTTGAGTACATCGAGATTCCTCCTATGTCGAAGAATCCGGAGTACTATCTGATTTTTACGACTAGGCACCCGCTTGGGAGGAAGATAGTGAGCGAAATCATAGGAACGGCGAGGAGACGAGGAAGTCGACCTCTTACCGAAATGATGTAGCAGTACTCGGAGCTACCCGAACATCGCACGCGATGTCTAGTAGTGCACCTCGGACGCGGAGGCATGAATCCGGTGCAGTGCCATTGAAGTTCTGCTCTAGAAGGGCCTAGCCTTCACTAAATCCCTCTGAACCTGAGCATTAGTGTCGACCTGCACGTTCACAATTCGGAGTCTGACTCCGATTTCCTCACGTCGTCATAATGCGCCGATCCGTCGGATCCGAAAACTCGCGATTAGGTCAAGGAATCGCAAGAAAAGTGCAGATCCACTGTTTTAGGTCGTAGACTCAAACCCGTTTGTACCTGAATCCCGCCCGGTCGGTTCGTCAGGTCTTTGCGTTTTCTGGGTTGTCACTCCTGAAGGTCTTACGGAATTCCGTAATGACACCACAGCTTCCTGCAACGGAGCTCATGTGGCCGAGGGCATTCCTGCCGCTGGATGATACAGACCTTCAAAGGCGCAGTAGCTTTGTGTAGTTACGCGGGAATGTCGTTGTGTCCTACCATTCAACTCTAGTTCTTCTTTGGGGTCTCCTTCTTGCCTTGAAACTCACTTTTTTGCCACTCGAAGTCTTGAACTTAACTGGTCTTTTTGTCTTCGTCTTTTTCTCTCTAGCGAGAAACGACGGCATATCCACTGACAAGAGCTGAACGTACTTAAGCCTTTGAATCAGTGCTTCGAGCGCACTCACCTAATTCCAGCGCATTTGTCTAAGTGCCCCTTTTATACATGATATCCGGGCGCGCTACGCGCGAGATCTGAACCTGCATCGAGCATCTTCCCACTGTGAGGCTCATGCCAGTATTGCGAATGCAGACTAGAAGGATCCTTGTCCCCCGTACGTGTCACTGCGTCGTTAGAAATGAACTAGCCAGTCACTTGAAGCCCAGTTCATCCAGGGCCTTGGTTCTTTTCTCTTTCTCCAGAATACTGCTGCCATGTGCCTCACTTAGAAGCTTAACGTTGTGAGTCTCAGCGTCCATTACATACACACCAACTCCGTTCGTTCTTAGCTTGTTTGTGAACGTTCGCTCGACACCTGCAAGTTTTCCCCATTTTCGGCCAGCCTTTAGTATGAGGCCAGGAGTGCACAACAAATAGGCCTTGTCAGAGAAGGCCAAGAAATCGCTCGCCTGGTTCAAGAAGTAGTCGAAAGCTTGTACGTCCACTTTAACATCCACAGACAACAGGCTCTTGCCAAGGAGTCCTCCTCCTACAACGGTGAAATCCGCGTATCTGACTCCGACCTTGCTCCTATGATCAAACGTGTCAATCACATCAGCGTGGGAATACTTGTGCCTCAGGAATCTGCGAACTAGAGGGTACAACTCCTCCTCGTTGTTGACATGCCCGAAAATGATGTTGAACCACTTAGCTGGCACCACTTCACTGACCCCTTCCAGAATGACTTCCTCCCAGCTATATCCTCTGAACTTTGTCGAATGACTGACATCTCCCGCTAACGCACGAAGCCCTTTTTGTCTCTCCGCCTTGCCCAAGCTCTCGTACGCCTTGCACTTCAACGATGCATCTTCACGGTGAAAGTAGTGATTGGCCAACTCACGATAGCAGGCCAAGTCATAACCGGACCTCAGCAGTCTTCTCAGAATCTCATCCAAGGAAAGGCCAACGAAGTCCGAACCCATGGTCAGCATCATGCGCACGTATCCTAATAACTCTTGAGCCGAATAACGCGTGGGCAAAGCCATATCTTCTGGAATACCAGGAGTGGCACTTCTAGACACAGGAAAAGTGACACTACGATGTCCAGAAACGCGCGCACGTCGAGGCACGATGCCCGCAGAGTTGCTCCGTCCGGAGTACCTCACTATCACTTAATGCTTTTATACAAATCAGCTCCATTTACGAGCAAGATGGACTTCTATGAACCCGTCTGAACTCATTCATGAACTCTATTCAGTCGACCTTTATGCTGAATGCAACTATTGTGACGAGGAGTTCAGACTCTCTGAGGCAGCATTGTTTGATGGATGCGGGGCATTCCCAGAGGCTGCGGAAGCCAAGAGGAAAGAAATGCTTGACGAACTGAATCTGAGGACTGAGGAGCTCAAGAGAAGAAGAATATCTGCCGATGTCGGTGCCGAGAAGAAAGCAATAGAAGTAGGGATAGGCAAGATCATAGAGAAGATTGTACCCGCATATGCGAAGTTCGGCATACCCCTAGGCGACTGCAGGCCCTTGTTTGAGCCGATTGATCTCATAGTCTTCAATGGCATGAGCAAAATGAGGGTGGATTCAATAACCTTCCTTGAGATCAAGACAGGCGAAGCCAAAATCAACCAACATGAAAGGATGGTACGAGATGCCATCAACGACAAGAAGCTGACCTACAGGGTGATGTGAACGAGCACCGACCTCCTGAGCATATTCCAGTCATTTAGGACAATCCTGTGTGTCTGCCCACGTTGCGGCCAGCTCACGCGCTTGAGCGACCTGCGTCTTAAGTACAAAGGTAAGGCACCTAGCACATGGCTCGACATCCACGACTTGAAGTCAAGACAACTTCAGACACGAGAAGAAAAGTTTGATGAGAAAGAGAGCAAGATCAGAGACGCAGCTCATGAACGGGCACGCAAGAAGGTTCCTCAACTGATCTGCAGGTGCATAGATAAGGACATAGCCCGCTTCGGGTACAATCCCTATGACATCAAACTACTGTCGCACCCAGTGGACTTCGTGGTTTTCGATGGGCTAAGCAGCGGGCAGAAAATCAAAGACATCGCCTTTCTGTCTAGGGGAGTAGAAGACCCCAATCTGAATCAGATCCGCAACTCATTGACAGCAGCAATAGACAATGCAAAGTATGACTGGCGAGTGGCCAGAGTGTCCATCGAAGGAAATGTCGAGATCGACTAGACCGAATGTGTCGAACACGGGATGACTTGTGTAACAGGAGGAAGTAATGTTGGTAACTCTTAGGTTCTATGGAGGAGTGGACGAGATCGGAGGCAATCGCATTCTTGTGGAAGATAGGGGAACACGAATCTTCTTGGATTTCGGCATGAGTTTTTCCAAGTGCGGCGAGTTCTTCGAGGAATTTCTGAAACCAAGGTATTCCTGCACGGGAATGAAGGACCTCCTGACACTGAGACTCCTGCACTACGTTGATGGAATCTATAGGCCCGATCTCCTCCGTCTGTTGGGAAGAACCCCGCACGCTCAGCCATCCGTTGAGGGCGTAGTCCTATCCCATATACATCAAGATCACTCAGCATACATATCCCTTCTGGATCCGAAGATCACTGTGTACTGTTCTGAGACGACCAGCTGTTATGCAAAGTGTGCAGTCGAGGCAGGTCAAAGAGGTCTGGAAACAGAGCTGTTCAACTTCAAGGAAAGGCCGTTGGTTGACACGAGGGCTCCAGCCATTCCTAGACAGTTCAGTACGTTGGCCAACGAAAGGTCAGTCGATATAGGCTCAATGAAGGTGAAACCATTCATGGTCGACCATTCAGTGCCTGGAGCAATGTCATTCCTGGTATATGCCTCAGACGCAACAATAGCCTACACGGGTGACCTCAGACTGCACGGTGCACATGGAGATCTCACCAAGAGGTTTGTGGACGAAGCTGCGAAAGATGAGGTGGACATCTTGCTTTGTGAAGGGACTCGGATTGACGAACAGGAGGGCTTTTCCGAGGAATATGTCGCTGAGAATGCAAGCAGAGTGGTCGATGGCTGTAAGGAACTGGTTATCGCCGACTTCGCGTACAAGGACTTAGACCGGTTTCTGACATTCTATAACATCGCAAGGAACAACGATAGGAAACTTGCCATTTCAAAAAGGCACGCATACCTGCTTAGTGAGTTGTCGAAATCGTCAGGGGTTGGGGGCATCCCTTCGTTGGATGATGAGAATATCGTCATCTACCTAGACAGAAAGGGCACCGGCAAGTACCGCCCAACTGACTACGCCATATGGGAACGTGACTTCCTCGGTCGGTCAAACACCCACGATGCGGACTGGATACATAACCACCAAGGCGAAGTAGTCGCGGCTCTAACGTTCTTTGACATGGGTGAGCTGATCGACATACAGCCAAATCCGGGAAGCGTCTACATTCACTCGTCCTCCGAGCCTTACAACGAGGAGCAGACGATAGATCAAGCACGGCTAGACCATTGGCTAAACTTCTTTGGACTGGACAAGTACCATTTCCACGCCTCGGGTCATGCGAGTGGCCAAGAGATACGAAACATCGTTGAAACAATCAACCCCAAGAAAGTCATCCCCATACATACCGAGAAGGCAGAACTCTTCCAGACTATGCACACCAACGTTGAAAGACCTCGACTGGAGGATTACTAGCCTCATTTTGGAGTAGGTAGGGGCAGAAGTAGACTTGAGCCCATTGCGCGCTTGGCCAGTCGCGAGACAACAAACAGCCACGTGAGCATAGATCACGCTCTAATCCTTTGCCCCCCTTTTCTCCATACTTCTATGCCCACATCATTTTATTCGCGCGCGTGACACGTGCTATGACGCCTAGAAGCATTGACGAGATTCCTGATGCCACACTCTTCAAGGCGATTCTCAGTCTCCACAGGTTGCGCGCGCCAACCCATATATCCCTAAATGTGTTCCATCCCCTAGTGGGAATGACAAATAGACATAACAATAGATGCTACTTGAGCGTGAGCGGGAACATCGTCCTCATACCTAATTACTTAGAGAACATCCAGCCCTGTTGTGAGGTGAGATAAATGATAGGTGAAGCTGTTAGAAGTCTCGTTGAACACCTCGATATCAACATGCCCGAGGAGGAGCTTGGTGACCCATTTCTCAGTAGCCACAACTATAGGGCCTATCCGTTGGACGTTGGCCACTTCAAGTCGATCGAGCCCGTCGATTCAAGCAGAAGGCTTGCCTTTGTCGACGGTGGCAACCAAGAGCTTGTTGGCGCACCGAACTTCTCCATTCAGCTCAACAGAGTCTGTTTCAACATATTCTCAGGAAGGCAGAGGGCTCAACCTCAGTTCGTTCCGGAGAGAATCGAATTCCTCTCGCTCACTTTCGCGAAGTTCAGGAATGAACAGATCTACTATGACACCTCACTCTTCCCGATGAGCGAAGAAATCGCAGGATTCCTTCCGGATCCCTCAGACCTTTCATTCAACTCGACAGACAGGAGAATGATGGTAGGCACTTCCCGTGCTGACATAGACCGTGTAGCCTCTGTAGCTAGGCGATTTGCCGAGTGGGAGTTCGCTAGACTGGTTATAGAGAAGGAGCTCAGCAGCGGAGATATCTTGGTGATGGATGGCACCCTCCGGACCGCATTCACACATGAGTCGAAGTACGCCAAAGCCGCATATGCAACAGCAAGGGCCAGGCGGGTCATATACACAGGCCTGTCAAAAACCAGCCGACTCTTCACTACAACAGGTCTATCGTTGTTGGGAGCCATAAGGAAGCTTGCAGCGGAGAGCGGAGTTGGCCCGGTGTGGTATTATTATCCAATTGCGGACTCTTTGAGCCCAGAACATGAAGCAGCAATCTTCACACTGAGGCTCAGCGCCCAGTCCGAGAGAGTCTTCAGGTTCGAAATCCATGCTGGGCAGGTTAAGGAGCTATCCACGAATGACTTGAACGAGCTGTTCAGTCAACTCTCCACGAATGCCTCTGATTTGACCTTTCCGGGCTATCCCTACGGACTCATTGACGTGGACGACAAATCACGCGTGAGGAGCGAGGAACTCGGGACGTATCGCGTGATACTTTTCTCAGAGATCTCCAGAATCGGCCTGTCTTCGAAATTGCAGCGCCACATGCAGTCGGTTGATGCTCATGAGACTCTTAACCTGCTGAGAGAGGTACCATACGTATGAGCATCTGTGGGCAGATAGTGGCCGGCGAGGTAGGCAAGATCCTCATTCGGGAGAAGAGTGGAGAAAAGATCGAATTGGGAGACCTCCTCGTGGTGGATGACAGCGAGGGCTATCTGATAATCCAAATCTACGATCTGCTTTATGGAAGTCAGATACCGCGCCTAGCAAGGGAGCAGATATCAGGTATGAAGCTGGAAGGCTTGGGATCAGGCCTAGAATTCTTCGAACCCCAGCTCAGGAATTACATTCTTGCCGAAGGCAAGGCCGTTCTGCGAGTGACGAACGAACCGCATGCACCAAAGGTCTTGCCCGACTTCTTTGGGACCGTAAGACACGTCGAGACGAAGGACCTGAAATTCCTGAGCAAGCCACGAAACCCAATCTACCTAGGAAAGGTTCGAAGCGGCTCTAAGATAGTCAATGTCAATGTGTATCTTGATGGCAACGAAGCACTGGTTCATCATGTCCTGGTACCATCGACGACAGGCAGGGGCAAGAGCAACCTTGTCAAGGTGATGTTGTGGAGCATCATAGGACAGAGCAGTTTCGGAGTCCTAGTGCTAGACGCCCACGACGAGTACTACGGGAGGAGTGGCAAGGGTCTCAAGGACCATCCGAAGGCCAAGGGGAATGTGCTCTACTATTCCATCACCCCACTACCTGGAACAAGCACTCTCACAGTAAACGTCAGAACAATCCTGCCCGAGCACTTTGAAGGAATCATCCAACTAACAGACGCACAGGAGCAGGCCATCAGGCGATACCATACTGAATTCAAGGAGCAGTGGATGGAGAACGTCCTGAGAGGGACAAAAGTCGAAGGCGTCAGTAACATAACGCTGGCCGTACTTCAGCGGATAATCAACACACGACTCTCTATCCAATTCAAAGAGGATAGGATTGCCTGCAGGAACCGAGTGTTTAGCGACACTTCGGGTATGGCTACCGTCAAGGAAATCGTTGACGCGCTTGAGAAAGGAAAGGTGGTTGTGCTTGATACCTCGAAAATCGGAGATGAGGGGGAGCTCCTCATCGGCAGCATGATCGCAAGCGAAATATTCAGCAAGTACCAGAACTACAAGGCAGAAGGATCACTCACAGACAAGCTCCCCGTCAGCGTAGTAATCGAGGAAGCCCCCCGCGTTTTGGGGACGGACACTCTTCAGTTGGGTGACAACATCTACAGTAGGATTGCCAGAGAAGGAAGGAAGTTCAAAGTCGGATTGGTAGCTATAACCCAGCTAACAAGCGTAATCCCCAGAGACATTCTGACGAACATCAACACAAAGATAATCCTTGGCAACGAAATGGCCACCGAGCGACACGCAATAATAGATAGCGCCGCCCAAGATTTGACCGACGATGACAGAACAATAGCGAGCCTCGACAAGGGGGAGGCGATCGTTAGCAGCATCTTCACCAAGTTCGCGGTGCCGATTCAGATCCCGCTGTTTGACGAACTCATTGAGGAGCGGAATCCTTCAAACGAACATATCGAGTATCCGGGGTGACCAGATGCACAGCTTCGCACATCTGTCTGACGTCCACATAGGTGCGTTCAGACATCCGCTTCTCCAGAACTTGGTTCTCAAGGCCTTCGAATCTGCCATGGATGTATGCATTAAGAGAGGAGTGGACTTCGTTATTGTCAGTGGAGACCTATTCGACTCGAATATCCCTGACATGGTTCTGGTTAACTCAACGGTGAGGAAAATCAAGGAGGTGAGGAACGAAGGTATAGGATTCTACTTAGTCTACGGCAGTCACGACTTCAGCCCCACCCAGACATCTATGGTAGATATTCTGGAAACCGCCGGATTGTTCACCAAAGTCACAAGGGGCAGGATGAAAAACGGAAAACTCGAGCTTGACTTTTGCATAGATCAGCGAACAGGAGCCAAACTCTGCGGGATCTCCGGAAGGCGACTAGGCATTGAGAAGGAATACTTTCAGATTTTGGACAGGGAGAGATTGGAAAGAGAGAAAGGTTTCAAGGTATTCGTTCTTCATGGTCCAATAAGCGAGTTCAAGCCGGAATACCTAGCTGAGGTTGAGTCAGTTCCTCTTTCCACATTGCCAAGGGATTTCGCATATTATGCTGGAGGGCACATTCACGAGAAGCTTATAGGGAAGGAACACGGGTACAACGTCGCCTACCCGGGTACCCTGTTCGGTAGTGATTACCTAGACCTAGAGAAGAGTGCCAAAGGGCAAGAAAGAGGCCTATTTGTGGTTACCTTTTCCGACGAGGTTGAAGATATTGAATTTGTCCCCATCAAAGTCTGCGACTACGAATCAGTGGAATATGACGCAACCGACAAGAATGCTGTCAAAGCCCAGAATGAGCTGTTCAAGTTGGTTGAGCAGGCACGACCTGCCGAGAAGATTGTTCTCCTCAAAGTCGGAGGAGAGATGTCGGGCGGAAGGACATCCGACATAGGTTTCCAAAAGATACGGAAGGTACTGAAGGATAATGGAGCTCTTGAGGTCTTACTGAACTATCAGAAACTGACATCAAAGGAATACACTGCGGTAGAGGTCGCAGGACAGAAACCAGATGAAATCGAAGAGAGGCTCTTCAAAGAGAATATCGGAGGGGTGAAGGTCTCCGATCAGAAGCTCAAGGGTTCCTCTGGAATCAAGCTTTCTCATGAGCTACTTGATGCCCTCAAAGAAGCGAAAAAGGAGAACGAGGCAAAGAGCAGCTACGAATCTCGGATCATCGTAGCGGCCGTTCAGACACTGGGCTTGAAGGAGGCGCTAGAATGATCCTCAGAGAACTCACGTTGGAGAACATAAGGAGCTACAGGGACGAGACTCGTGTAGCAATCTCTGCGGGTACTACCCTGTTCGAAGGAGACATCGCCTCAGGCAAATCAACTCTGCTCTATGCTATTGAGTTTGCCCTTTTCGGCCTTGGCTCTCTCAAGGGCTCTTTCCTGCTCCGGAATGGAGCCAAGCAAGGTCACGTATCACTGGCCTTCACGGTGGACGGAAGGGATTACGAAGTCCACAGAACACTGGTGAAAAAGGGCAAGAGCATACAGCAGGAAGAGTGTTACATTCAGGGACCCGAAGGGAAAGCCCTACTATCACCAACCGAGGTCAAGGAGAGGATTCTGCAGATACTGAAGTTCAACGAGCCTCCAAATCCTAAGGCCCAGAGTGTGATCTACCGCTATGCTATCTTCACTCCGCAGGAAGAGATGAAGGAAGTCATTCTGAAGGACCCTGACGATAGGCTGCAAACGCTCAGAAGAGCGTTCAGGATAGAAGACTACAAGATAGCTATTGAGAACTCTTCGGTTTTGATCTCACGTATCAAAGGCAGAATATCCTATCTGGAAGGCGCCACAGCAGATCTGCCTAGCGCGAAAACAAGGCTGGAGGAAGCAACTAAGACTGTTCAGAAATTCAAGGAACAGCTAGAACCGCTCAAACAAACAGAAAAGGAGTTGAAGGAGGAGTATGATAAGAAGAATGGCGAACTCAAAGCACTGGAGAACGAACGAGAGAGGATAGGAAAAGCCATCGAAAGAATTCCTTTCCTCACCAGGCAGATTGGCGAGAAGAACAGAATCCGCGAAAAACTCGCCGGGGATAACGAGAAAGCCCAGAGGAAGATTTCGGATGAACTTCAACCCAAGATGGCCGAGCTCGCGCGACTGAAGAAGCCGACCGGCAAAACCAAACAACAGCTGAAACAGGAGGTCACGAAGCTAAGAGCGGAGTCAAGAGACGCGGAAAGACAGAGAGCGAAACTCGACGAGAGAGCCGGCAACTTCGAGTCCATACTTACAAAGAAAGTCTGCCCAATCTGCGAAAGGCCAATAGACCCCAAGAAGTTCAGGGAGAAAGCCCAACACCTGAAACGGGAAAGATCAGGACTGGACGAAGCGATCAAGAAGGCCGACAAGCAGGTTCAAGAAAAAGAGGAGCTTATAGACAAGCTGGAGAAATACGAAGAAGCGCAGAAGGAGACCAAGGGGTTACGTTCTCAACTGGAAGAAGCAAACAATAGGATAGCTGAGAATGACAGGACGGTGGTCGAGCTTGAGAAAGATTCCAAAGATCTCGAGACCCAGTTAGCGTCGGCAGAGCAGGAAGCAAAACCGCTTGAGAAAGTGCTTCAGGGAATCGAAGGACTTGAGAAGAGAGTCAAGGAGTTGTATGACCAGCTAACTGATGTGATGAGAAAAATCGCAACAAAGGAAGAAGGAATCCGAAGCGCAGAAGAGAGTCTCAGGGAGCTTCAGCAGGAAATAGGGCTGAAGGAGAAACAAGTGAAGGTCAAGGACTCGTTGAGCGAGCAAAAGATATGGCTGTCGGACTACTTTGCGCCCACCCTCGAGAACATCGAGAAACATGTGATGGCATCCCTCAACCAGAGTTTCAACGAGCAGTTCCAGAGATGGTTCCGCATCCTCATAGAGGACCCGGAGTTGCAGGTGCGGGTGGACGAGAACTTCTCACCGGTCATGGAGCGAGAGGGATATGAACAGGAATTCCAGAGCTTGAGTGGAGGAGAGAAGACCAGTGTTGCCCTCGCATATAGACTGGCACTGAACACAATCGTCCAAGAGGTCGTGGTGGGCACAGGGTCAAACTTGCTCATACTAGATGAACCGACCGACGGCTTCAGCAAAGAGCAACTGTCTAGGATGAGGGATATTCTTCGTGAACTGAAGTGCCCACAGGTCATCCTTGTCTCACATGAAAAGGAACTCGAGGGTTTTGCGGATCGCGTAATCAAAGTAGAGAAGCGCGAGGGCATCTCACACATAGCGTAACAAGGTAGTAGCGCGTGAATCCTGGGGCTCAGGGCTCGGAGCGCGCACGCACGCACGTCGCTCAGATATTCCGCCATTCGGGCCCATTTCAGTCGTAGGTCCTCTCGCTGCAAAATCATGAGAGGTGTAAAACCCCGGCTTCCATTGCAGCATTTCACCAGAACTAAAGCGATTGACGGTAGAACCAACGAAATCAAAATGCGAATAGATTTCTCCAATTTGACGGACGACAAGCGGTGAATCCGAAAAAATCGAAGAGAGGCTCGTGAATCTTGAGGCGCGCGTGTTCACCGGTTCGAATCCATCGAGAATGCTATCGTCGGAGTGACTAATCACGGATTCCTCGGAAAACGCCTAAACTGGAGCTTGAAACCAAGCATTTCGACAGACCCAAACCCATTCCGGTATGGAAGCCGCCCGGTCCACTCACTTCACCACTTGGGACCTCTCAATCGCCGTCACGTGAAGGTGCTCCTCGTCCTCCTTTGTGTCAATCGCAATAGGGCCGTCGACCCTATCACGAAGCGTCAGTCAACAGTCTTGCGCACGAACGATTATAAGGGGGTGCAACCGTTCACTATCATCTATGAGTTTCGGTAGGAAAGGGAGATTCAATAGAGGGAGCTACGGTAGAAGAGAAAGCTTCGAGATGCATAAGGCTACCTGTGCCGAATGCGGCAAGGAGACCGAGGTCCCCTTCAAGCCAGATGGTT
>Ga0315282_10003697_pt1 | contig 27305 bp, 22 predicted proteins | sample YL17G07_20_MG_FD_203693 | JGI IMG/M metagenome (GOLD analysis project Ga0315282, IMG submission 203693) | Sediment microbial communities from Yellowstone Lake, YNP, Wyoming, USA - YL17G07_20 | ecosystem: Environmental > Aquatic > Freshwater > Lake > Sediment | place: USA: Wyoming | collected...
GTAGGAATTATTTGTATAGATTCTAAATTTCCTTTGGACAATTATCACAACATGTTACAAACAAATGACAGTCATAATAAAGAGAATTACAAAAAACAATTTATTAAAGATGTTAAGTCACATTTAGATAAAATAGCTTTAGATTACGTATGTCCATATAAAGGATCTGCTGAGTTTGCTTTTGGCTATATTCCATCAGAAGGGGTTTATTATTTTTTAATCACCGAAGCATTTGAAACATTAAGAGACTACACTAAAAAAGGAGTTCAGGTAGTATCACCATTAACATTATCTCAGAGGATTGAATTGATTAAGGCGGGTGTTCATGCAAAAAAGCTTTCTGAAGATGCAGAAAAAGTGAGAGGCAATCTTGCTAAACTATCAGGAAAATTCCTTAAGGTTGATGAAATATGGAGGATTTTTTATAGCACCCATTTTAAAAATTTAGAAGGTAAAGCCGTGGAATTAGATGAGGCATATAGAAAATTAAAAGACGAGTTTGATGAAATTTCTGAATTTTCTCAGGATTAAATAATTTGAGATTAATGATTTGAGGGAGAAAAATGAAAAAACAATTATTGTTATTTGGAATTGTTGTTTTGCTTGTTTGTGTTGGGTTGAGTGGATGTAATCAAATAAGTAATACATTAAATTCTGATAAAAGTAAATTTGTTGGAACATGGAAAACTGATATAAAAAATCAATATGGAGTTGGGAACTATACTGATACATACATATTCTTTTCCGATGGAACTCTTTCAACCACATATTTAGGCAGTGGAAGCGTAAACATTCCAGGTTCATGGGAAATAAAAGATGGGAAACTTGTCTTGACTGTTATGGTGCAGGCAGTGTATAATTACTCATTTTCTAATAACGACCACACTCTTACTTTAACACCTATGGCTGATGGTGAGAGTCAGCATTTCTACAAACAATAGAGGAAAAATATGAAAAAACAATTAGTAATCATTGGAATCGTTGCTCTGCTTGTCTGTGTTGGATTGAGTGGGTGTAACGAACAAACTGGAACATCAAGTGAAGAAAACAAATTTCTTGGAACATGGAAGGATAATACAGGAGAAATAACCGCTTTTTATTCAGATGGAACTTTTACTAGTAAATTATGGAATGTAACTGGAACAGGAACATGGGAAATAAAAGATGGAAAACTAAAAACAGTTTTTATAGGGGGAATTCTGCTAGATTATGATTATTCCCTTTCTAACAATGATGAAACACTTACTCTTACAAATGTAGATACCGGCTCAACTTATGTTTATACAAAACAATAGATGAATAACATTTATCTATCACTTCAATATATATTTACATGGGGTCTGGCCGTTTTTCGTAAGGAAATAGTCCTTACCTCCCAGACAAAACCAGACTCCTCAAGTTACATTTATAAGGATTTAATAGTTACATATTTCTGATAAGTATGAGTAAAAATACCTTAACGACATATATTAAAATTATATTGATTGGTATTATAATGCCGATTGTTGCCTATTTTTTGTTAAGAATTTTTAATCAGTTAGACAATCAACTTTTTGCGACTGCATCTCTTACAGGATTTTATACAATTTGTATATTAATATTTGTAAAAAGTATAATGAAAAAAAACTACCTGACGTCGCTCATATCTATTATATTATTCCCCTTAGTAGCATATTTTTTAATAAATTCAATAATTTCATTGGATGCAAATATTTTTGCAAGCATCGGTTTTAGTGCTGTGTTCGCTGTGTGTATTGAATTAGTTTTTGAATTGTTATCAAAATAAAACATGAGTAGAAAACCGTGTTAATGCTTCTCCGTGCTAACCTTTACACCTATATAAAGATATCAATTTGAAGGTTTTGAACTTACTCCTTTTAAATTAACTAACTAAAATTACTCTCATAATTCATAATAACCATTCATCCCTGCTGGAATATCTTGATAAGAAAAACCATCTATTTGGCCATGTTTTCCATTATAAAAACCATCACTCCATTTTGTCGTGACTTTTAAATTAGAAATTTCAACAGCACTAGAATATGGATTACTTAAATTTCCACCACTTGATTGTTGATTGCATCCACTCAACCCAACACAGACAAGCAGGGCAACGATTCCTATGATTACTAATTGTTTTTTCGTAACTTTCACTCCCTATATTGTAATATCTAAAACAATTATTTCTTTAAAAACCTATACAATTCGTTTCTTTTTCCACAGCACAACGGTCACAATACTAGCACATATAACTGCCACAATAATAGCACCTATGAATAAGACGATCTCAAAACCAGGTGACTTTGGTGGCTGGTACGGCGAGAGTCCTTCTGTTACATCAAACGTATACTCCCACTTGCCATCTCCATTGCTATCAATGAGATAGTTCGACCCTGTTTTACTCACGATAGTGTTTTGAGAGGTTGTGTCATTATGGAATGTGTCGTATGTTCCATCACCATTATCATCGGTAAGATAGCCGATGTCCCCTGTTTGAACTGCATCGATGTAGACGATGATTTTTGAAGAAGACTCTGTTTGGTTATCGGTGACCGTTACAGTGACGCTATATCGTCCTGCGGCTGCCCAGCTGTGATTCACCGTAAAACTTGACCCATTTGACAAGAATCCACTTGATTGAGAGACAGGGCTTCCCCAATCAAACGTGTACTGAATCGTATCATTGTCTGGATCTGTCGTAACGGCAGTATAGGTGTACATGGTATTCTTCGTACCGTTTGTCGGTCCGGTAATGATCGGTGTTGCTGGAGGTCTGTTCGGTTGTGCTATAACACAGGTTGTTGTGTCAATATTTGTTGCTCCTTCATTATCAGTGACCGTAAGGGTTACTGTGTATGCCCCTGCTTTTGAATAGACATGTCGAACCGTCTTTCCTGTCCCATTCGTGTTGTCACCGAAAACCCAGAACCATTTGGTGATGTTTCCATCAGGGTCATAGCTTCTCGATCCGTCAAATTTTATTTCTGTTTTCACGAAACCTTGATATGGTCCTCCTGCATCTGCGATAGGATTTTTGTTTGATGGTCCTGGTGGTGCTGCTGGAGGCTCGCTCCCGCCACCTCCACCACCACCTCCTCCACCACTTTCTGATGCGGTTGGGGTACCTATTATAGGATCTGATCTTTTTCCTTCGTTTCCAGAAGTGTCAACAGCGGAGACCTGATATGTATACGATTGTCCATTGCTCAAACCGCTATCCTGGTATGATATATTTGTGGTATTGGCGATAGAGTTATTATTCCGATATATTCTATAATCACCAACAGCAAGGTTATCCTGTGCTGGGTTCCATATGAGATTCAATTTTCCATCTTTGGCATCAGTAACTACTAATCCAGTTACTTTAGATGGCGGATCGTTATCCCCACCAGTTGTAAGAAGTGTAAGGTGCCATGCATTCACCCAACAATATCCCTTATACCCGCTCTGATTATAACTCGTATTAACACCTGTGTCATTGTAAAGCTCCCATTCTCCTGTGCTTCCATTCCAGAAATAGATGCCTCGTAGTTGACTTTCATTGAGATTGGAATTGTCTAAGTCCTCCTGAGAGTAATAAATCTTAATGTCAAGTGGCCATACGATAGCACTTTCATTGTCAACTGTTATATTGACATAATTTCCAACAGACGTGATATCGTGTGGGATATTTTCGTGTGTTGGATTTCCCGAGTACCGTTCGATCGTCAGATTCGCCGGAGAAGTCACATTCATGTAGAGGGATGTGCCGGTCTCGTTTATCATATCGATTTCGTTTTCTCCAGTCGTGACCTCTCTTTTGAAGACAGTTTTCGTGATAATCTGAATTGATGTTTCATTGGTGCCTCCGTCATTATCAGTAACAGTAAGTGTAACGGTGTATGTTTTCAAAGAGGCGTAACTATGCTGTGGGTCAGTGAGGTTAGACGTGTTTCCATCGTCGAACTCCCATTCCCTTGATATGACAGCGCCGTCCAAATCGGTAGAAAGATCCGTGAATTGGATTTCTTCATGTACTAATGGTATCGACGGTGAAAAGCTAAAGTGAACGGAAGGGAGGATATTTACTACAGTGATTTGGTGGGTTGTTTCATTCGTATCTCCATCATCATCAGTGACATGTAAGGTCACGTTGTAACTTCCTTTCTGAACGTACTGATGTGTAGGGTTCTGAATAGTTGAGGTGTTCCCATCGCCGAACTCCCAATACCATGAGGTCACACTGCCATCCAAATCAGTTGATGTATCATTGAACTGGATGGTATCTAGGCGAGTTGGGTTCAATGGTGAATAAATGAACATGACCATCGGTGGTACATTAGTCACGGACACGTTACTTGAAGCACTATCAGTGGAACCGTTTCTGTCACGGACTGAGAGGGTCACCGTGTACATTCCATCATTGACGTACCTATGGAGAGTATTCTTAGTGTAGGAGAAGTTTCCATCGCCGAAGCTCCAGGTCCAGTTGATGATATCACCATCAGGATCATATGAGGTGCTGTTGAACATAATGAGATCCTGGGTTGTTGGCACCGTTGGCTCGTATGTGAAAGCCGCAGTGGGCACATCATTCACCCCGGTAACAGTAACAAATACTGTCGCAGTATCAAAACCTCCATTACCATCACCGATGGTATAGGTAAAAGAGTCTGAACCGCTGTAGTTTGCCGCAGGAGTATAGTACACATAGTTCCCATCAGTCGAGGAATTTCCGTGATATGGCTGTGTCACAGAAATAATCGTTAGTGAATCACCGTCGACATCGTTATCATTACCACGGACGTTAATCTGGTTATTGATTGAATCCTCGGTCACTGTAGCCGTATCATCATTGGCTATCGGTGGATCGTTCACGGAGTTGACTGTGATCGTCACCGTCGCCATGTTCGAGTAGGCCTGTCCATCGTAAGCTTTGTACGTAAAGCTGTCCACCCCATGGTAGTTTAATGTCGGTGTGTACTTGAACGATCCGTTCGCGTAGAAGGTCAGCGTCCCATGTACTGGATCAGATTGCTTCACTGCAGTTAATGGATCGCCATCAGGATCAGTATCGTTCCCTAGTATTCCAGGTGCTGCAACGATCTTCAAGGTGTCCTCATTCGTGCTGTAGGCATCATTGTTTGCAACTGGTGGATCGTTGACTGCGGTCACCGTAATCGTCACGGTCGCGATATTTGAGTATGCAGTCCCGTCATACGCTTTATATGTAAAGCTGTCAGCCCCGTTATAGTTCAACGTAGGCATATACCTGAACGATCCATTTGTGTAGAATGTGAGAGTTCCATGTGAGGGATCGGACTGTTTCACTGCTGTGAGTGGATCACCATCAGGATCAGTATCGTTCCCTAGTATTCCAGGTGTTGCAACGATCTTCAAGGTGTCCTCATTCGTGCTGTAGGCATCATTGTTCGCGATTGGGGGATCGTTCAACGGAATCACCGATATACTCACCGTTGCCACATTTGAGTAAGCAGTTCCATCGTAGGCCTTGTACATGAAGCTGTCCATCCCGTTGTAGTTCGATGCAGGCATGTACCGGAACGATCCGTTCGGGTAGAAGGTCAGCGTCCCATGTACTGGATCAGATTGCTTCACTGCAGTTAATGGATCGCCATCAGGATCAGTATCGTTTCCTAGTATTCCAGGTGTTGCAACGATCTTCAAGGTGTCCTCATTCGTGCTGTAGGCATCATTGTTTGCAACTGGCGGTTTATTTACAATGTTTGAGTTATATGCGTTCCAAACATCTATTCTCCCAGAACCATAGAGGTTGTCTTTGCCGGGGCTGCCTAGGTCAATGGCTGTTGTTTCTAGGACGGTTTGTAGCTGGTTTGCAGTTAATGTGGAGTCTACGTTTTTGAGGAGAGCTGCAGCTCCAGCCGTATGTGGTGCAGATGCAGAAGTGCCATAGAAATTACTGGTTCCATAGGTGTACGTCGAAACGCCATCTGGTGCTGTGACATCGGGTTTTGTTCTCCCGTCATTCGTCGGACCTCTTGAGCTGAAACTCTCTAAATTATCATTCTGCCAGTAAGTTGCTCCAATAGTCAGTACTCCTGTCGCATCAGCAGGACATGATAAACTGGTTTCAGGATGATTATTATCAAGAAATTCACAGTAGTAACTGAATAGCTGAAAACGAACAGAAGAAGTTGCTGATGATTTAACGATAAAAACAAACCAATAATCATCTATGGGAGTGGTAACTCCGATATACTCTGTAGGTGGCTGGGAGCCTGATTGTCCATTTGTTGAATAGGCATAGTACCCTTGATAACTCATCAACCAAAGATCATAATCCTGATCTGACCCGGGCCAATCATTCCAACTTAGATATAAATCGATTGGATATCCGGCAGGGAGATATCCTAAAAAGAGAAGATTATAACCAGTATCAAAATCATGTAAGTCGTTATTATCACTGTCAGTATACCAACCACAGTAATGGCTTTCTGCGGAATTTCCTGCGCTAACACAAATTAACACTCCTGCTGATCGTGCACTGTTTACAGCATTGCAAATTGTACCTGTTCCGTCAAGGTCATTAACATTAAAAAATCCCCCAGAAATGCTGACAATTTTTATTCCCTTAGAAACTGCGTAACTCAGTGCATTACAAAACTCAACACTTGTTTCGACAACATAAAGATATAAATCTGCATGAGGAGCAACATCCAAAACGAGTTCTGCACAAGCGGTACCGTGTTCACTAACCTCAATTAAGCCATCAGAACGAAATGATTTTACTTCTTTAATACGAGCTGAAGGTATTTCAGGATTAGAGGAATATCCTGTGAATCCTCCATCGATTATTGCAACTTTTACACCATCACCATAATACCCAAGGCTGTGGAGATCATCCGCATTAATTACGCCTACACCTTCACTTGTAATATATGGATGAAATTCCACGGGTTTTCTGACATATTTCACAAATGGCTGCTTTGAGAGATGCTCTATAACATTAACAGGAACAAGAACTTGAATCAGATTTTCATACGAACACTCAATTTCAATACCGCTATCAAATGCCCTTAACGTGTCGATATCGTTTTTATCAGATAATAGTATCTCAAGTCTGACTTTATCGCCAACGAAGGTAAACGGATCTAACTGCTCATCAAAGTAATGCTCATCATGGTGAGTAAGAGAGCTTCCGTAATCTCTAACCAAGTTAGCGACATGTTGCTCCATCTTTTCATTACCGACTTTTTCATTTACAGTTAGCTGGGCGATTTTTTCGGTTAACAGATCGTAATTACTCCCTAAATTTGGATTTGCTATGGTAAAATTAGGAAGTGCTCCTAGCATCAATAAAGCGGTTATAATAGATATTAGAACCTTTTTCGATATTGCAATTTTTCGCATGTCTTGCCTCTCCCAAATATAGATTTCTTAGACCCTTAATACCAAGGGAGGATTTTAAATGTAACTGGAAGAAGAATTATTGTAACAACCGTAACATTAATACTAAATGAGGTTCGGGCAATTACTCGGAATTAACACCAGAGTTAATCTATGAATCAGGCTCAAAAAACATTTCATTCGTGATCGATTAAGGATTCCCAGGAGCAATATGTGATTTGAAACAATCGACGGTTGACCGTGGGAAAAACTGTTTTTCAAAGGGAGGTAAAAATCGTTTTCTAACACGTTTTTTTCCCTCGTACATATTCGTTTTGCTAAACCGATCGCACATGAATAAGATTCAGTTTTCTGGTTGTGAATTCTTTTCTTTGGTTGGGACATACCTATTCTTCCTCACATCGCTTGCTTCATAACATCCATTTCTTTTAGTAAAAGGAAGCCAAGGAGCGGTACACCGTGTGATCTACCCGTTGGATGCACAGTTAGTGTTAATGAGAGGGCTGGCCCCCCATATCTGAAAAAGAGGTAAAGAGGATGTCTTACGAAATCTTTCTCAGCCTTAGTTCACCAACACCGATAGGTTCTATACTTAGTTTATCCCCATTTTTGAAACCATAAAGATCACAAACCTGCTTAGGAATGGTAACCACGAGGCTGCCACTTATTTCACGAAGTTTACGTTCCATATAGAAAACCATATGGAAAACAATATATATAATCTTAATGATTTGAATGAAAAATGCGAATCAAAATATACTGAAAATGGTTACTAATCAACAGATATAAAATACTATAATCTACCAGTAAAATGAAGCTCGAATCTCCCTCCCCGCGTTAATTATTAGCACGGTTGTTTAACAGAAGGAAAACACAATTTTTACTTGTACATTGACGCTCAAATCCCGACGGGAGCACTTATCGAGCATTTAAGAATAAACACGTATGCTCTTGACGAGCACTATTGTCAGGGGTTCAAATCCCTTCCCCCCTGCACTAAAAAACCTATCCTTAGAACAGTATCTATCGGACAAGCATTAACACGATTTAACTCAGGTTGTGTGTATGAATCGATGAAAAAAGAGAAAAATGATACAGAAAAGAAACTTACCTTTTTGGTAAGTTGATACCATTCTACGTTTAACTCGACTTTAAAGGTGATAAATCTAGAGAGAGTTTTAAGATCGGGAGTTCTATTTAAATTCATTAAAATATTCTTTCAATGATTTCTCTAAAACAATATAATAACTTTGTGTTTCCTCTGTGAAGACTCCACTATTTATATAACACGGGGAGGTAACGATAATGTACTTATTTGTTTCATTGAAATAGATAGGAACACACCAAGAGTAAATAGATTCATTGACTATAATACCCATAATTTCTTGTTTTTCCGAAATGTTGTAAAAATAGAGCCAAAGTGATAGATGCCTATAATCACCGCCTGCTACTTCAAAATACACTGATGGATTGGTAAAATTTACAATGGCTACTGGTTTCCATAGGCCATGAGGTCTTGGTATTTCTTCTAAATTTTGAGTAAAAACTGTATAATTCCAGCCATGTGGCACAGCTTCTCCTATATTCAATATTTCTAAACCCAGTTCTTGGTTCGATGATTTGTTAGAACTCTGTTGCATACATCCGCTGAAGAAAACAATGAATATTGAAAGCGATCCGATAATAATAAATAATTTTGTCTTTATATTTTCCACCTAATTTTCGTTTTATTGAAGGAACGGGATTTTGATAATTAAAATAATTTAATCCTTCTTTAAAAACATATCCTACTGACGTAGATTTAGAGAGACCCAGTAGGGTTCATATGCCAGACCTTTGCTTCCTCACTCCTGGGGGAAGCGTACCTCCAGTAGGTAATCCCGACGGGAGCACTTATCGAGCGTTGAAGAATAAACACGTATGTTCGAAGTGAGCATTACTGTGAATGGCTAAAAGCCGTCCGGCGGCTCTCTCAACCGATATCCTCCCCTGTGGGAAACTCTCGATAAACGAAATCTCACAAACGATTTATTGGTTTGGATTAAACATTCTTTCTCCGATTGGAAAAAGAATGCTTTCTGATACCTTCCTCTACCCTTATCTAAAACCTGATTTTACTTGGCTACGAAGAATGCTACGATAATCAGTATTCCTTTTACAAAATATAGGCACCGGGTCTTGTTATTTTTGCCAAGGCTAAGATTCATCCAGCTCTTATACTAATTGAATGGATCCCAGATAATTTTATATATTCATTGTCAATTTAAAACTTAACAACTGTTAAACTTTGGGGGAAAAAATATATGAAAAAAAATTTATGGAAAAAAGGTATGATCTACGGAATCGTTGTATTGTTTATTGTCGCATGCATCATACCAGCTAGTAGTGGAAACACACAGAATTTGTTAGGCGCTAAAATAAACTCTTCTATCCACCATTCTGTTAGTAATGGGGCATACGAACGCAGGGCTGAGATCATATATGTTGATACGTCTGCAATTGATGCCAGAGCCGATTTAACTGCAGCACAAAAAACCGCGTTAAAAAATCGTATCCTCCAGCATATACAAAATAACTACGACAATGCAGTTGGAGCTGGAAAATTTACCGTAACCAACGATCCAGCTCAAGCTGGCTCAGCCGCAAGAACGGTGAAAATTCAGCCGGGAAAGGACCCTAGCGGAAAGGGAAACTGGGGCGATTGGCCATATAATAGTAGTACCGTCAATGTATATTTAGGGGAATTTATGGATGATGGAGCGGTGAACGGGTCATTTAAAAATGCAAATGGCACATGGAATGCAACGAAGCTGGGCAATGCCATAGGCCATACCGCTGGACATGAAGTTGGGCACAGTTATTCAATCGGCCATAACCATAAAACCGGGCCTAAGGAAAAAGCGGTTGATAACCGCAGTAAAATGACCATTGGGAAAAACATTAATGCAAGTGATCGCGCAAAGGGAGAATTTCTCTTTGATAACCACTCGAAGGATGTGCTGAAGAATAATTCAGGGAAACCGCCTTGTGTCTCTGCCCCAGACTATGATGAAAAAGTCCTTAACACTCATTTTTGGGGCGAAAGCCTGCTCCCGGGTAAAGAAGAGGAAGGAGGCACGTTTGATGCGACGTTTCTTTGCACGGTTCAATATCCAGGGTGGTACGAGCTGGGGTTTCTCGGCCGAGACACTGACCATGGTGTAGTTGATGGAAATGCTTCTTTCGATTTTGTTTATAAAACCTCGTTAACGATGAACCCTAATCTTGATGCAGAGATTATCTCATTTCTTGCGGATCAGCAGAATCACACCTCTTGGTTATTGAGAGGAACCTCTGAATCTCCGTATCCTGGGCATTGGTTCCCCTTGGCCCACGACGTGCTCCTTCAAGATTATATAACAAACCCGGCAGGTCAACAAGTGGCACGTGAAGTAACCATGATGTGGCCGGATCAAGGCGTGTCTATCCTCTTTGATGCATTGTCGTTTGGTGAGTACAGCAATCCATACAATGGGTTTACCTATGATTACATACCAACACCGCCCCGTATCTCTGGGCCATCTTCAGGAGAACCAGGATTAGTATACACCTTTACCGTAATGTCCACCATTGCCCAAAGAGCAGATCTGCTGTATTACATTGACTGGGGTGATCAAACCATTACAGGATGGTTTGGGCCATTTCCTTCAGGTCAAGAGATCACAGAACCTCATGTCTGGTCTGAACAAGGGGTGTATACGATTCGAGTAAAAGCGAAAGCTGCCACCGGAGAAGAGAGCTTCTGGTCAACATATAAGGTAAATATCTCAACACCTGTGCCACCGATTACTATTGTTATCAAAGGAGGGATCGGGGTGAGTGCAAAAATTAAAAACACTGGTACTGAAAATCTGAGCAATGTTCAGTGGAGCATACACCTTGAGGGAGGGATAGTCCTCATCGGGAAGGAGAAGAATGGAACAATCGACCTTACAGCCGGAGAAGAAAAAACAGTATCGTCTTTTGTCCTTGGATTTGGACCATCAACCATAACAGCCACTGCTAGCTCAATCAATCAGACAGCAAACGGGTTTGTATTCCTTATTTTTGTAATAAGAATATAACACCCTTCTCTATTTTTTTCTTTAGTAAATTTAAGAATTTTAGCCTTTTCTCCTGTAGGTTTTTTAGTTATCTTCTGTAATCCTTCCAGCGATTTTCTATAATTAAGCTATTAGGATAGAGTAACCAAATTTCTCAGCGGGCATTATTTTTTATGGCTAAAAGTCCTTCCCTCTGGGGCCAGCGTAGGATCAGCACATATTCCCGGCGGGAGCACTCTAACGCCTCCACTTTTTTTCTCTTTGGTTAAAAAATGAAAATAAGTCATGTGCGAATTACCCGTATCCGCCGATTTTCATACTCGGATCTCCAAACAGGACCCACTCCATGATATTTTTCGCAATGATTGCGGAACCGTCGACCGTGGTGTCGCTCCAATTGATCGGGCATGCCGTAAGCACAGCGGTGACAGACCTCCGCCATGTATCCCCGAGGATGTCGGTGTGGTTCCGCCCGTACTCAGCGAAGAACTGCCGGTCCAGCCATTCGATGCCGCCCACGCCCAGGGTAATGTCAGGGGACTCATAGCTAAACCCGGTCGAGCCGATGGTCGCGATGCATCCACCATGCCGCTGAACCACGAGCGCCCAGCTGAGGCAGTACGGCGTTGGAAGTCCATGCACCCACGCCGAATTTCCCAAACTGACATTGAACATGCTGTTGAAGCAACCGCTCCCGGTGATACAGACCGGTAGTTTCTCTCGGTTACGCATAAACGGGAGGTTGCGCAGGTGAAGCCCGTAGATCCACGTGTCGTTGTCGTCTGGCGGATGGGTCCCCCACAACTTGGGATTCCCGTGACCAGACAGCCAGATAAAACCACAACCCTTGTTCACCGCGGATACGACATCCCTCCAATTTTTCAGGGTGCCGTCAGAGGTCCACAGTTTCACTGGGCGGAACCCGGTCATCAGGTCAAGGCCCTGCTGGGTGTACACCTCGCCGTCGTAATAGGGAGTACGACCTGGATAAGTGTCACCAGCGGCGACGACCATGGTCTTGAACCAAGAGTCGTCACTGCCCTCGTCTTCGTACCGGATGATTTTCCGCACGACGATGCGTACCTCCTGTTCGTTCAGACAAGGAAGCCGACCGAGGCTGACATCGGGAACGAGGTCAGGGCGGTCCACCGCTTCCTCTCCTTGTGGCCATTCCCCAAACACGCCGTTGCCATTGTCATCCCAGCTTGAGAACACACCGTTCTTATCGTAGATATCTGCGAAATAAAGGTCGGAAAGGAACTTCGGCTCCTGGAATTTCTCGTAGGGGCGGTTGAGATGACTGTACCGGACAGGGACCCACCATTGTTCAATGTGTCCTTGGTTTCTCCGCCCGCCGACGAGGAGTACATACTGGACACCCCAGGTTTCAATCGCGGCTTTGATGAAGTACTTCACCTTCTCTGCATCATCCCTACCCTGCCAGAACATCTGGTCGTACACCTCGTCTGTGTCGACGAGGATCGTCCGTATGCCAAGACTGTTCTTGTGGTTCACAAGGGGGATGAGCTCGCTGCGGAATTCCCTGGGTGCTATGATAAGCAGGTCATAAACGCTCCTTCCTTGACCAGTGCGCTGTCTAGCGGTCTTCCATAGGGCAGCTGTGTCCGGGAGAGCGGTCGACCACGAGGGGAGGACAAGCATAAGCACCATGAGGACTAGGCAAAATTTCCTGATCGCTGACTGATTCATAATACCATATAAATATATTTATCATTATTATATAATTTTTCTTCCTGGGGTTCTCCGCTTTATTATCCTTGAACAATGCCTCATCCTTAAAATGCTCTCAAGGTCTTTTTTCCCTGCCCTCATGAAGGCATCGTAAAGTAAATGGCTACACCAATGAGGACGCTAGAGACCCAGGTGACCATGGTGCTGCGCATCAGCCATTTTGCCTTCATATTAGTGAGCTTGAAATCGTTGCGGGCCCACCGTATCACGAGGACTGCGCCTAAGGCCATCTCAGCGGCTCCAATGGGGATGTGTATGATGGATGCCGTGTCGAACACGACGGTAGCCGGGTCAAGAAAGGTGCTGTAATTCATCCAGAGACTGGGTATCATGACAAGGAGGAAGGAGATGAGTATCATAGCGAACCCCATGGTCATTATCTGTCCGTGCCAATGGAATTTCCTCATCCTGAAAAAAAACGTATCCGACGACCACCAACAGGAGAATTCCCATCTGGATCCCCAGGTTAAAGGTCTGTGTCAAGGTCGCTATCAAAAGATAATTTCACCAACAAATCTTACCATTAGCATCCGATTATTTTTTCTCCTCAACTGAATAATCACTGAGTGCGATGGGGTAACGACACAATAATGGAACATTGCGCTTTCTTCACGATGTTCCGCTCCGCTTTTTTAAGGAAACCATACTTTTTCTCAGACCAGGACCCCTCCATAATGATCATATTGATTTTCCGTTCCTCCACAAAATTTGCAATTCCCCGACTAATATCCTGAACAAACAACGTTAGGGGAGTGATAGAGCGCCTGAGCGCCCGGACAGAGGAGCGCCTCAGGATAGAAAACTCCCTACTTTTCACGACCAGCGACTCAGGATAATAACGGGAATAGAGCTGAACGGTCGACGGGAACTCCATCACCCTTGCAGCGATGATATCGACATCGGGGATAACGGAGCTTGCGGTAAGTGATGCGGTGAGAGTGAAAGGTTCCTCATGAAACTCGTGAAGCACGGGGATGAGAATCCTGAAGGGCGGATGAAGCGGCTCACGAATTTTTGCAGGGTTGCTCATAAGAATTATCTTTTTGTTGGGGAACTTTTCCACCCAGGTAATGAATTGAGCGGTATGACCACCTCCATAAAAAACAGACCGGGGGACAGAGATGATAAGGGTTTCCGCTTGGGTTTTGTCAACAATTTCCATTATGCTACGTTCAATTGTTTGTGGCGCACGGACATCAATGTATTCACTGGGAACATCTGCCTCCTCTGCAGCGTTTCTTAGAAAACGCTCCATGGTGTAATCCGTCGAGGTTTTCAGCTTTTCTGTTAACATCCGCAGGACAATCAGACGCGCTCCTGTGTTGCGCGCGAGAGCCAGAGAAATCATTGCTGTGTTTTCCTCTCCGCTTTGAGAGGTGAGTGACAAGATGATCGGGTGACTACGTTCGATAAATTGGGCAGCTGCTGGTACTTTTTTTTCTACAGGCAGCTCAAGTTCACCGGCAACAGAAGGTGCTCTCTGGTAAAGAGGAACCGCTGTTGCAGGCAGGAAATATTTCCGCAGCAGCAGTTTTCGTGTCTCCTCAAAAAGGATGACGAGGGGAACGATGGAATACAAGAATAACCAGTCTATGGGGGGTAAGGAGATCGTGTTGAAGACAGGACCAAAGAATGGTATGTAGACGACAGCAACTAATATCAGAAGTTCGATCAGGATGGAAAATAGTAACCATTTATTGTGACGCAAACTGACAGAAAACGTGGACTTGACATTTGTCCTGGTCGCGATCAACATCCCAAGTTGTCCCGCCATAATACCTACGATCACCATCGTTGTACCCGTCAGATATATCGCATGATCGGTTATCGATAATTGACCGATGCTCCATCCGCCTTGGGACCACGCATAAAAACACCAGAACAAGGCGAACGTCCCTATGAACAACCCGATGTATCCTGATCTGGCGAGTGACTTGATGTTGAACAGACGATTCTCTTTTTTTCGCGGTGGTCGTTCCATAATCCCGGGTTCTGGCGGCTCAAGGGTAAGCGCTAACGAGGGCGGTATGTCCAACACGAGGTCTATGAGAAGGATTCCGACAATTGCAAGCGGTAGCGGGGTTTGAATGAGGACAAAGGCGATGAAGGTAGCGAGCTCCGCCCAGTTATGTGTGAAAACATAGACGTTGAATTTCTGAAGATTATCAAAGACGGAGCGCCCCTCTTCGATCCCGTTGACGATCGAGGCGAAATTGTCATCCATCAGGATCATATCAGCGGATTCGCGTGCGACATCGGTGCCGGTGATCCCCATGGCAATTCCGATGTCTGCCTCGAGGAGCGCGGGTGCATCGTTTGCGCCATCTCCGGTGACCGCCACTCTCTCTCCTTTGGACTTTAAGATACGGACAATCCGCAATTTTTGCTCAGGGGTGATGCGTGCGAAAACGATATCCGGCACATCAAGAAGCGTATTGAGTTCTTCATCAGACATGTCCGCGAGTTTGTATCCCGTGGTGACCACATATGATTTTGATGTGATGATTCCGACTTTTCGTGCGATGGCTTCTGCAGTCAGTTCATGATCCCCGGTCACCATGATGATGCGAATGCCTGCATTTTGTGCTTTTTGAACCGCCTGCGGGACATCTCTACGGGGTGGATCATAGATTGCGACAAGCCCGATGAACGTTAGTGCTGTTTCTACTGTTTTCGCGTCATATTTTTGCTGATCCTTGGGAAGATCTCGAATAGCAAGTGCTAACACTCGATAGGCTTGCCGGGCAAAGTAATCAATCTCGTTTCGGATCTGCGCTAAGAGTTCCTCAGAGAGGGGGACTATTTTTTTGTTCCAATAGATCGACGTACATTTGGAGAGAATTTCATTACCAGCCCCTTTCACATATGCGGTCTGTGTTCCATCCGTGCCTTTGTGGATGCTTGTCATCATCTTTCGCGTGGATTCAAAGGGTATCATCCCTACCCGCGGGTTTTGAAGAAGCTCTTGTTTGTATTGGATCCCAGCTTTTGCCGCGAGGACCAATAAGGCCGCATCTGTTGAGTCGCCAAGTGCGGTCCATCGTGATTTTCTTTTATCGAGAGGCGGGACCAGGGTCGCTTTATTATCCAGAGCCGCCACCTGACATAATTTGTAGAGATCTTCTCGAGCGGAAAAACTGACTATGTTACCGCCCAAAAAAACAGAGCCTCCCGGTTCGTATCCCGCACCGGTAACATCGAAGGTGTCCCCTCCGATCCAGATTTTCCGCACGGTCATCTGTCCTGTCGTGATGGTGCCTGTTTTGTCACTGCAGATTACTGTCGCAGACCCCAGCGTCTCAACGGATGATAAGCGTTTTACGATAACGTTCCGTTTCGCCATCGCAAGACTGCTAAGAGCAAGTGAAAGCGTTATCGTAATCTGGAGGCCTTCAGGGACAAGCGAGATCATGACCCCGATCATGAACAAGATGCTTTCAGAGACTCGGAGATGGAGGAAAAAAAGCGCGATGGTAAGAAAGAGAATACCGATGCCGATTGCTGCACCAAAATTTAACTTCGCTGTGTAGTCAATTTCCCTCTGGAGTGGACTTGGTGGTTCCTCGATCGTTTGTGCGATGGTGACGATCTTGCCAAAATGGGTGTTCGACGCAGTCGTAAGGACAAGCGCGGTCGCTGACCCTGAGGCGACGGTGGTTCCAGCGAATACAACATTCCGACATTCTATAATTTGATTGTTCGATGAGCACAGAGGTGTGTTGGGGATTCGAGCCTGCGGTTCGGATTCCCCGGTCAAAGTTGAGTTATCAACAGAGAACTCGTAACTGCTCAGTATACGCGCGTCCGCCGGAACTTTATCGCCTTCTTCCAAGGAGATAATATCCCCGGGGACAATATCCTTTATAGGAATCTGTTTGATGTGACCATCTCGCAGTACCCTTGCATTCATGGGCACGAGGTTGCGAATTGCCTCAACAGCCCGCTCAGCCCGGCGTTCTTGAAAAAGGTTGAATAGAACACTGAGAATCACGACACCGACGATCGCGACTCCCATCTGGATCGATCCTGCATCATGGGCTGACAATCCCGTGATAAATGAAAGCAAAGCAGCAATGAGAAGAAGAACGTTGAAGAGATTTTTGAACTGTGTACCTAGTTTTCGAAGGAGACGATGTTGCTTCTTCTCCGGAAGAATATTATACCCATAGTGTTTGAGTCTTTCATCGGCTTCAATAGTAGAAAGCCCGGCAGGACTCGTTTGTAAACTATCGTACAATTGCTCGAAGGAGCAGCTCACCCATTTCTTAATGTCGGGATCACAGAGAATTTTTTCCATCTGTGCCTATCGCCTTCTAAGACTATGGGTAGTCTACCGTTAGAATACAGGCTACCGGTCATTCATGCGGCAAAGCAGGAACTTGGATATCAACATTGTGGTGTTATATACCCTATATTTTTATCTCCTGGAAAATAGGGGTAAGAATTGCTATTGTCATAAAATCAGCAAAAGCGCACACGCTCACTTCTTTTGCAAAGGTTGTCGGTATGCAGATAAGCTATCCGGGATAAGGACTACTGATCATACGTTTTTTTGATTTCTTGAAGCTCCTTGACGCGTACAGACGTCCTGCCTCTTAAAGGGAAATGCATCACGTAGACATTGGAGACAAACAAATCTTTTTGCCAACCGAACGCAAAATGGGTATGACCGATGAATTTTGCATACGTTATTTTACCGATGAAACAAACCACTCGTGGATTGTACTGATTAATCACTGTGTTGATTCTCTTTACACCAAACCGTTCTTCATCTTTTTCCAGCTCAGAGATCGTTCTCGTTGGTCGATTGATTAAATTAATGAAATTCAGATTATAGAGTGCGACAAATTTTTTCTCATAGATCCTCTTCAGTAAGTGATCTTTTTTAAGATCGTCGACATTTTCATGTATAAGCCCTGATTTATTAAGTAAGTACCAAAACATTTTATTATTGGAGAAAGGAACTCGGCGGCGATACGAACCAGGATGGGGATTGATCCCTACGAACAGTATTTTCGCATGTTTTGATATCTTGTAATGTATCATAAAAGCACCAAATTTGAAATGAGGACGAAGCATAGTATTAAACCAATAGGCCATTATTCGGGGATATATTTACTCTACTGTATATACGTTAGAGGAATAATTGGTGAGTAAGAAAGGTGAAGGTTACCGAGTAATAATGAGTGAAATTTTTCTATTACCACCTATTACTTCATTTTTTTTCTCCTTGGATTAGATGTAGTATTCGAAGCAAATAGAATAGTGCGCGCTCCATAACACCGTGGTATATAATAAATCAAAAAAAATAGTATCTCCTCTAATACAATTAAAACTAAGAAAAATATTGAGAAGAACTCAGGCGACCAAAGAAAAAAAGAAGAGGAAAAAAAGAGGTGGTTTACCGGTAACCACCGATGAGTAATGTCGGGTCACCAAGCAGTACCCATTGTTGAACAGTTTTCCAATGGCCAGCAGCTAAATCAGTCATGTCAAACGTATTGAGATAACTGGTGAGCGTTTGCTGATACGCCTGCCCTAGGATCGCAAGTCCCTCATGTCCATACTGTTTGAAGAATTCAATGGTGATCCAGGAATCTCCCCCACCGGTCGTCAGCTCAATACCAGGCATCCCGTACCCGAGACCCGTGTTCCCCATGGAGGCGATCGCACCCCCATGGGGGTTTCGGACCAGTCTCCAGCTGAATGCCTCAGGCACTGGGTACCCAGAGCACCACATGTGTATCTTGGGGAAACGCGGGAAGAAATAATTGAAGATATCAAGAACCCCGTACACCATCGAGACATTAAATTGGCTGTTATGACACCCACCAATCACCGCGACAGGAAGTTTTTCTTCGTTTCTGAGGCTGTCAATCGGGAATGCCGGTTTGGTGACAAAGGGCGGCCAGGGTTTGACGGTTGTTACTTCAAGTCCGGTTATGCTACCGTTCTGACGGTTCCCAGGAACACCAGGGTAGTGATCAGCCCAGACATTCGGGCTGCCATGACCGGAGAGGAACATAAAACCAGCGCCTTTGTTCCATGCGGTAATGACATCCTGCATTCCCGTGAATTTCCCATTTGACGCCCAAACAATGTCTCGTTCGAACTCTGGAGGCATGTAATATAACGCACCTCCTCGGCCGAGTAATTCGCGCTCACCGGTGCCGTATTCTCCCTCGTAATACATCTCGGTGTTATTGCGCCAGTCTTCAAACACTGTTGTATTTGAACTATTTTTTATCCAGACGTGGATGCTGCTGAGGTTCCCGTATGGCTTGGGGTCATAGCTTTTCCCTCGAATGGTGAGAACACCACCAAGGTAGCTGATGTTTGCCCAATGGTAGAACTCATTACAATATGCTTGTTTTTCAGTGGGGGTGTAGGTGTAATCGGTATTGCCAAGGATATCTCCCTCTGAAACGGTAACGATATCAGCGATTGGCGGCCCGGGGTACGTATGAATGCGTAAATTATCGTTATGATGGAAGGTTAATTTCGTTTCTTTGGTTTTATCAACCGTTATATTGATGATTTCAATCGGTCCGTATTCCGCAGAGGGATTGCTGCTCTGCGCATAAATGGTGCACGCACCATTCGGAAGCGCGTTCGTGTCCCATTGAATATTTAGATCCTCCTGGTCAAGGAACCCGTCGCCACTAATCACCGTCATTTTCTTGAACCAGTCTGTGCCATACGTGGTTGTTTCATAGGTGATGATTTTATTGACCACGGTCCGCACCTCAGCAACGCTCGTACATGCAAGCCTTCCGAGGGCGACATCAGGATACATGTCAATGCCGGTGTCGTTTTCCACCCCGGGCTTGCCCCAGGCAGCAAAAACTCCGTCACCATTTGTATCCCAGCTGGAGAACACCCCGCCGGCCCCGTAGATGTCTGCGTAGTATAAATCACTGATTACGCCAGGGTCAAAAAACACTTCTGCAGCCGCTAACGGGAATTTTGGGTTGTCATACAGATTCGTGTATCGGACCGGCATATGCCAGCCTGAACTCCCCTGGTTTTGATCATCCCGGGGTTTCGCCATCACAACATTATTTAACCCGCCAACGAGCAACACGGAAGTGATTCCTTTGGTCTCAATCGCATCTTTGATGAAGTATTTGATTTTCTCGGGTTTGTCAACACCAGGGTATTCCACGTAGATATCTTCGGTTGTTTTCAAGAATGTCGCGACACCATGGTTGTTCTTATGATCAATGAGTTTGGAGAGTGCACGTTGGAACTCTTTCGGTGCGATGATGACAAGATTAAACGCAGCGGTCGCTGGAAATGGGGTATACGCTGGTGGTGTGTAGGTCACAGTGACCTTGGCGGTATGCGCAATCATTAGGGTCCTTGTTGCTGGTGTGTATCGTATCGGATAATAATGAATGGTGAGAAAGGTGACATGCTGGTTGTTTTTATTTAAACCGACACCGACGGATGTTGTATACCAGGTTTCAGGGTAGGGCGTTGTCATCGCATACACTTGATCATCTTTCAGGGTTGTTTGAGCAGCGATCGTTTCGTACTCCGGGATAAGTGGAAGCAACGCAGGTGCTGGTTTGATTTCCTGTTGAATAGGTTGTGTCGTGATATCACCTGGGGTGAGGGTTACGGTAATATCGGTTGCTGCAAAAGGAAGTTCAATGGTGCGAACCATCATTGGGAGTTGCGGACAGCCTGCGGTTGTGTGATAGGTCGCGGTGTCTGATAGCTCGAGTAAGAGATATTTTCCGCTATCAACCGGTCGCATCAGCATCGGTGGTGTGACGATCTGATCGGAGAACGTCATCGTTGATTGCTGATTGTTTTTTATTCCTGCAGCTCCTAGTGCGGAACTTACAAGGATTCCTACCATACACAGCATTATGATTTTCTTCATATTCTTCTAAAGCCCCCTATTTTAATAATTTATATTATACTTCAATAGTAATTAAAGATTTTCTCTCAGCTGAATGAATCGTTATACCTGATTTAAATATGGTAATGGTGATGTGTACATAAAAAATTCAATAGAATCACAATGTATCCGGGGATGTAGAATGGAGGTAAATTCAAATTCCCTTCCCGGCAGGAGCACTATTTCCTCACCGAGATAGGATAGATATCATTATTTTTTAGTGATTAAAAAAAAGGCTCATATTTTTACCGTATGACGCTACCTCTGACTATACATTTCTTTTCAGCAGCGCTGGTACTTTTTTCCCTCCAGGGATTTTCTAACCAGCTACCGTTCACTTCGTTTAACTAATTTAGCGATATCATGGGGAAACAGGTAAAAAATTTAATCTAATACCTTTTTATATCAATAGCAGTCCTATGAAGATAAAAGTAAAAATATTACCACGAAACGTGCTGCAAGAAGTTGATGTTGCAAACGGTACAACCGTATCGGAGCTTCTTCAAAAAATGCATTTAGGACCTGGTGCGTTCGTCGTGTTAAAAAACAACGTACCCATCCCAGTTGATTCTATCTTGAAGGATGATCAGGAGTTGAGCATTCTGCAGGTCACTTCTGGTGGATAGGAATAATTAATGTCGCAGGATAGTAATCTTTCGTGAAGCCTTTCCAAGGTTTTAACTCGGGTTTCCATCTTCCGGGGATGAGCATTCAACAAGGAAAGTTTTACGCAAATGCACAGTGGATATTATCAAATACAACGATACCATGATGGAAAATCATCTGTGAAACTGACAGGACTAAAATGGTGATACTCTTAACGAATGAGAAAAATCTTTTAACAAGATTAGTATTCTATTACTACCGTTCAAATGCGCGGTAGGAAAAATGGTATGTCTACGAAAAAAGAGATCGAAGATGCTTTAAATATTGTCAAATTAAAATTTGATGATCCTAAATTGAAACCACGTTTTGTTGGTTTTTCAAAAAATATGCAGTTTACGTTTCCGGATCTTAAAACATCATATTTGATTAAGGTGAATAACGGCGTGGTACAGTCACTTTCAGAAGAGAGTATCCCTGCTCCAGACATCCATGTGACAATCGATAGCGACATATTCATTGGGATCATGAATAAAAAAGTAAATCCTATGACCGCCTATCAAACAGGTCAGCTGAAAGCAAAAGGAAACCTTACTGATTTGTTAAAATTACAAAAATTATTGTAGAAAACATAGTAAATGAAAATAGGACGATTGGGTATTTATCCATTTGTTTGAGATGACACAATGAAAGCATTTATCACAGCTCCGTTTCATGAAGCAGGATTTACAATACTTAAAAAATATATGAGTATTACATATGAGAACTGGCGAGAAACCGGCATTCTCTACCGTGATTCTCATGAGTATATTGAGAAGATCAACAAAGAAAACGCTGATGTTCTCATCACTGAGGGAGACATGATTGATGGAGACGTGTTGTCCTCATGCAATATAAAAATTATTGGTATTTGTCGTGGGTACCCTGATAATGTTGATATGGATGTTGCCACAAAAAAAGGCATCCCTGTTTTTTTTACACCTGAGAGAAACGCTGATGCTGTGGCTGATCTCACCATCGGTTTAATGCTTTGTCAGTTACGTCATATCACCGCTAGCGATCGGCTTCTACGATCAGGGACTTTCTTTGTTGACACGGGTGAGGGATTGGCTGATCTCTACCGACGTTTCATGGGATGGGAACTCGGAGGGAAAACCGTTGGCATCATTGGTCTCGGTGGTGTTGGATACCGTGTTGCTAAACGGTTGAAATTTGGATTTGATGCAAAGATTTTGGTCTACGATCCTTATATCGAAGAGAAAAAAATAAAAGAAGTTGATGGAAAAAGAGTGGATTTGGAAACACTACTTAAAGAATCTGACCTTGTCACGCTCCATGCAAAGGTTACTGGAGAAAACGTCGGGATGATTGGCGAAAAAGAACTTACACTGATGAAACCAACCGCCTATTTTGTTAATACGGCCCGCGCAGCGCTTGTCGATGAAGATGCGCTATTTGAGGCTTTGAAAGAAAAACGTATAGCTGGAGCTGGTCTTGATGTTTTTGGATCAGAACCGGTTGATTCCGATAACCGTTTTCTTCCATTGGATAACGTGACGGTAACGCCTCACGCTGGTGGATCGACATTTGATGCTGAGATTCGGCAATCGCTGATGATCGCTGAGGATATTGAAAGCTATTTGAAAAAGAAGAAACCAAAGTTTTTAATAAACCCTGAAGTTCTTAAAAGGTGAAAGGTCTTGAGTCGATACGTTGTCGCATTGGATTTTGGACATGGCGGAGCAAAGGTTCTTTTTTATGATCTTGACACCGGTCATCGTATTTCTTCGTATCAAAGATGGGGGTATTTTACCCCAGAGAATGATGAATATCGGAAAGAGTTTCACCCCTCTGAGTTTTTTACGATCTTTTGTCATCTCGTAAGTGACGTTCTCCACAGACAGAAGATCAAGCCTCATGATGTTGTGGGCATAAGCATTGCATGTATGCGACATTCGTATGTTTTTTTAGATGGTAAGGGGAACGAGATTTATGCAGGTCCAAATACGGATGTCCGGGGAGTATTTTATCAGGATGTTGTCGAAAGTGTTCCTCTTGATTTGTACCAGTTAACCGGCCAGGGCCCCCCTCTGTTGTTCATGCCCGCTCGTCTCTTATGGTTTAAAAATGAGAGGCCTGACGTGTTTAAACAAATAAAGTATGCGGTCACGACTGGTGACTGGCTTCTGTATAGACTCTCTGGTGTGTTTGCGACAGAGCCATCGCTTGCTTCGACGACTCTTTTATTTGATTTAGAGAAGAAGCAGTGGATTCCTGAGATCATGGAGGCACTTGGCATGAGCGATGTGAGTCTTCCTGAGGTTCATCAAGCGGGGGAGAAGATCGGTGGGTTGACGCGAGATGCAGCGAAACAACTGGGGTTACCAGAGGAAACCCCTGTCGCTGTGGGTGGGTCTGATTCGCAACTTGGTCTTCTCGCCAGTGGTGCAATAACCGAGGGGGATCTGGGGGTTGTCGCGGGAACGTCGATACCGGTGATGATGGTGCTTTCGAAACCTGTCATTGATCAGAAGAGAAGGATTTGGACGAGTTTTCATGTGACCCCTGGGAAATGGGTTCTTGAGGGGAATGGTCAAATGGGGGGTCTCATCTACGACTGGTTGAAAAATAATGTTCAGGGGATGGTGACAAAGAACGATCAAGAGACGTACGCGTATATGGAATCGTTAGCACGAAAGATCCCTGCAGGGTCTGACGGTGTTCTTGCGTCTCTTGGATCGGAGATCTTTGATATCAATACAATCTCGATTGTGAGACCAGGGATGTTTAGGTTTCAGCAGCCAGTACATCCGATGAATACTACCCCTGCGACGTTTGCTCATTTCATACGAGCGGCACTTGAGAATGTTGCCTTTGCGGTGAGAGGGAATATTGAACAAATTGAGGAAATAACAAATAAAAAAACAAGTACACTGCGAGTCACTGGTGGAATGAGTAAAAATAGTCTATGGACTGAAATTTTGGCACAAGTAACTGGAAAAAATGTGGTGGTCACGAGTATCGAGGAAGGAACTGCGATGGGGAGTGCATTGTGTGCTGCTGTTGGTGCCGGGATGTATAAGACGCTTGAGGAGGCATCTCGAGATATTGTTCATTTACAACGAGAGATAACACCTGATGATGAGACTGTAAAGATCTATAACCGGTGTTATGAAACCTGGCGGGAATGGTATGCGAAACTCGCGGAGATGTAGAAGAGGGAAGAGGTGAAAAGTAATGGAGTATGAGGACCTCAGAAAGCAGGTGGTTGATGCTGGGTTGAAGATGTATCAAAGAGGGTTAACGCATGGGACTTCAGGGAATATCAGCTGTCGTGTCCCAAAGAAAGAGAAAATGCTCATTACACCCAGTAACATCCCCTATGAGGAGATACAAGAGAAGGATATTATGCTCGTGAATTTCGCTGGTGAAGCGGAGGAGACCGGCCGGAATCCTTCTTCGGAGACACCGTTTCATTTGATGATTTATAAGAACCGGGAGGACATTGGCGGGATTGTCCATAGTCATTCGGTGTATGCGCTTGCTGTTGCCGCGAGTAGGAAAACCGTTCCCGTGTTCCTCGATGAGATGTTTTCTGAGATCGGCGGCGAATTAGAGGTGTCCGAGTACGCACTCCCTGGGAGCAGTGAGCTTGCGTCAAACATACTTACAAAATTGGGGGATAAGAACGCATTGCTACTTGCGAATCATGGGACGGTGTGTTGCGGAAAAAATTTAGAAGAAGCGTTTGAGGTCGCGGAGACCGTGGAGAAAATCTGCCGAATTTTCGTTCTGTCCTCCCTGCTCGGTGGTGTTCATCCACTCCCAGAAGAGGGAGCGGAGTACCAACGCATGATATATGAGATGAAGAAGGAGTTGTAACCCGTTCTATTCTTTTGACCGCATGAGTCGTATCATTGAAGGAAGACCTTTTAGTTTGGCTGTGATTTTCTCAGAGAATAAACTCTGAAAGGTTGTGAGGAATCGCTGATATTTATCCGCTCTGAACGGGTACCAGTTGATATCCTTGGGTTTCTTTCCTTTCTCGATAATCACCGCTTTGATGTTGGAAAAGGTACGGAGGCCATACGGACCATGGTATCTGCCGAAACCGCTCTGTTTTACCCCACCATAGGGAAGGTTGAAGTTTGCTTGCACCATGAGTGCGTTGTTGACTGAGACTCCACCGGTGATAATCGCTCGTGAGACTCGTAATGCTTTCTCTCGATCCTTCGTCCACACGCTCGCATTTAATCCATACATAGAGTCATTGGAGAGTCGTACGACTTCTTCTTCGGTAGTAAATTTCATAATACTCACGACAGGTCCGAATGTTTCCTCTCTCATGATTTTCATGGAATGATCCACGTTCACTATCACGGTCGGCTCAAAAAATAAGGTTTTTCCTTTTCGTTTTCCGCCGGTGAGAATTACCGCCCCTTTTTGTACTGCATCGCTTATATGATCTTCAACGATTTTAACCTGGTCTTCCGAGGCCAGACATCCGATATCGAATTCTCCTTTGGTATCCCAACCCTGTTTGATGTTTTTTACATTCTCGACAACTTTTTTCACGAACTCATCGTACACCGATTCCTGCACGTAAATCCTTTCCAAAGCAACACAGACCTGACCGCAATTGAACAGACTTCCCCATACCGCTGCATTCGCCGCTCGCTCGATATAGGCGTCCTCGAATACAATCATCGGGTCTTTTCCACCGAGTTCCAGTTCCACAGGGATGAGATGTTTCGCTGCCTTTTCCATGATGATTTTCCCAGTTGCAGTGCTTCCAGTAAAAAAGATTTTATCAGGCTTCCCTTCGATGAGTGTATCGCCGATCTCGCTTCCTTTTCCATAGACGAAGGTGACGATACCAGGCTCAAAACCGCTTTCTTTGAAAATTTTTTCTATAAGCATTCCACTGTATGCGGCTATCTCAGAAGGTTTGTAAATTACGGTATTTCCTGCGAGAACCGCCGAGATGATAGGGAGGAGTGAGAGGGTGAACGGGGCGTTCCATGGAGCAATAATGAGAACGGTACCAAATGGTTCATAGAAAACATAGGATTTCTTCCCCATCAACGCAATCGGTGTCTTGATTTTTTCATCAGCGAGTATCGATGGTGCGTTCTTCTCATAATATGTTATACAATCAAGGACCGGAAAAATTTCGATAAGCAGCGCTTCGCTTTTTGTTTTTCCCAGGTCCGCAGATAACCCTTCAACAAGGGATTCCATATGGTCAACGATGTATCGCTTGATTTTCCTGATTTCTACTATTCGCTGCTCGATGGTCGTTTTTCGAAACGTCAGTGATTTCTCACGGGCCTTCTCATATGCATCGAGAATATGTTTTCCCGACCATGTTATTTTAACACCGAGTTCTTCTCCAGTTGCAGGGTTCACCATCACAATTTTAGACATAGAGAACACCAAAAATGAAGTGTTATTTATATCTTATTGTTTTCGGCAGTAGATGACCAAATCTTTTCCAACCATAAAGCTCGTGGAGTCAAAACACATGGTCTTGAATGTCTTTTCTAGCAAACGAACCGGTAACAAAAGCGTCCTATGATGACAATCGTGAT
>Ga0315282_10003698_pt1 | contig 27304 bp, 21 predicted proteins | sample YL17G07_20_MG_FD_203693 | JGI IMG/M metagenome (GOLD analysis project Ga0315282, IMG submission 203693) | Sediment microbial communities from Yellowstone Lake, YNP, Wyoming, USA - YL17G07_20 | ecosystem: Environmental > Aquatic > Freshwater > Lake > Sediment | place: USA: Wyoming | collected...
CTATCCTGCCAGAAGTGACCTGTCCATCCGTAATGTTTTTTATAGTGATAGAAATAGGATAGATTCAGTTTCTTCATGAATGTGGAGAAATCAGATGCGTCTTTAGTTCTTATCAGGAAATGAGTATGATTGGGCATAAGACAGTAATGAAACAAATCAAAAGGATGTATCTTTTTATATTCACTAATCAACTCTTTATATTTTAGATAATCATTATCACAGCGAAATATTCTATTAAGATTATTACCGCGTGTCATGACATGATAATAACTCAGAGACAAAAGCAATCTAGGAGATCTGGGCATATGAATATATTACTATTCCTCCTGTTTTTATCAATATGCTATTCAAAAGAGAACCGTCCCCTATTCTCTATGTTCCCGCTTGTAATGGGTACCCCACCAACTCCAAGGGTGAAATGGATTGGGCTGGATAGTAGTCATGGTAACTCCTTTCAAGGCAGACCGTTTATTCTACCTTAAAAGTGTCACCTATGTTTCTCAGCCTACTCAATAACTTGTTGTGATAAGATAAATGTGAACCAAATCACTTTTAATCGCATCATTACATTTCCCAATTATTTCTAGTATAATTTTTTTATGAAAATTCTGATTACAGGCGGCGCCGGATTTTTAGGCCTTCACCTGGCTGCCTTTTTAGAGAAAAAAGGGTACGATTTGACACTGGTTGATATCCAAACTTTTGATAAAAAAGAATATCCCGGCAAATATAAATTAGTAATTGCCGATGTCAGAGACAGGAAAAAAATACTTGCTTTGTGTCGCGGGCAGGATATCGTTATACACGCCGCCGCCGCTTTACCCCTTTCCAAAAAGGAAGACATCTACTCGGTCAATGTCGAAGGTACTCGAAACATGCTTGAAGCGGCCATCAAAGCACGTGCCAAACGCTTTATTCAGATTTCTTCAACTGCAGTCTATGGCGTACCCAAAAAACATCCCATTTTTGAAGATGATCCATTAATTGGCGTTGGACCTTACGGAGATTCAAAAATTCAAGCGGAAAGACTATGTCTTGCCGCCATAAAACAGGGTTATCCCGTAACCATTCTTAGACCTAAAACTTTTGTCGGCGGCGGAAGACTGGGCGTCTTTGAAATACTTTTTGACTGGATACATGATGGTAAAAGGATTCCGGTCATAGGAAACGGCCAAAATAGATATCAATTGCTTGACGTTGACGACCTGGTCTACGCTATCTGGCTTTTTATTGCCAAAAATAATAAAAACTACAATGACGTTTTCAATGTCGGTGCAGCTAAATTCAAAACCGTCAAAGAAGACCTTCAGAAGCTTTTTGACTATGCCCGCTCCGGCTCAAAGATTTTTCCCACACCCGCTTTTTTGGTAAAAAAGGCACTTTTTCTTTTTGAAAAACTTGGTGTTTCTCCTTTGTACCAATGGGTTTATGACACGGCAGACAAGGATTCTTTCGTCTCTATAGAAAAACTCGAAAAAACACTTCACTGGTCACCGAAATACGGAAATAGCGACGCTCTCATCAAGGCATACAAGTGGTATCAGAAACATTATAACGAAATAAAATCAAAATCGCCCGGCATTACTCATACTGTCGGCTGGGACCAGGGAATATTGAAGGTTTTTAAGAAGTTTTTGTAAATGTATAAATTTCTCTTCATTTCAATTCTGCTTCTGGCGCTTTTCTTCAGAAGTTTTGGTATCGACTGGGATGAGGGATACCATCTCCATCCTGATGAACGGATGATCATCATGGTCGCCGACCGCATACACTTTCCCCAAACGCCCACGCAGTGGCAATTGATTTTCACTCCCCAAAGCCCGCTTAACCCCAAATTTTTCGCTTACGGCAGCTTTCCCATTTACCTTCTCAAAATATCAGGCTGGCTCTTAGACAGTGATAATTATGATGGCCTGCTTTTAATTGGCAGACAACTTTCCATAGTTTTTGACCTCGGCACGGTTATCCTCGTGTTTTTGATAGCGAAAGAATTAAATCCAAAATCCCAAGTTCAAATATCAAATCAAGTTCAAAGTTCAAAATCAAAAAGAATAAAACATTGTTCTATGTTTGGATTTTGGAATTTGCCTGCCTACCGACGAGGCAGGGATTTTATTTGTCATTTGGATTTTAACATTTGGATTTTCCCCCTCCTCTCTTCTTTTTTCTACGTTTCCTCCGTCCTTCCCATCCAGTCCTCCCATTTTTTTATTTCCGATATGCCCCTTACTTTCCTTACTACGCTAGTCCTCTATCTTTCCCTTCGTCTTATTCTTAATTCTCAATTCTTCATTCTTAATTCTATCTTCCTCGGCCTCTCCCTCGGTCTTGCCCTGGCTACCAAGATAACCGCTATCCTCTTGGTTATACCTATACTTACCGCGCTTCTTATCTATTTCCTCTACACAAGAAAAATCAAGTTTCTTCTCTTTTCTTTATTGGTAATATTGTTTTTTGCCATAGTTACGTTTGCCGTCACCATGCCTTATGGAATAATTGATTTCGCAACCTTCAAAGCTCATACGCTTGAACAATCCCGTATGCGGGTTGATCCTTTTATTTTTCCTTTTACCCTCCAATACGTCAATACTACACCCTATTGGTATTTTGTGAAAAATATGGTTCTTTGGGGTATGGGATTGCCGCTTGGATTAACAGCAGTTGCCGGCTCAATCTATGTAATAATTTCTCTCCTTCGCCAGCTTATATCAAATCTTAAAAGAAAGAACAAAATAACTCATCCGTGGGATAAAATCTCCATTTTGACAATATTTTTTATCGTTTATTTTCTCTTTATGGGAAATTCTGCCGTCAAATTCATGCGTTATTTCCTGCCCATTTATCCCCTCTTTTGCATCTTCGGCAGCATTTTTGTTTATCGATTACTAAGCGAATGGGTGACGCGAGGCGGGGGGCCCCAAAAACAGGGTTCCCTTGTGGATGTTTTTGGGGCTGCCGAGCGGCAGGACCCTCCGAGAATGAGATCCTGTAACAGATTAATACCTTTTTTACTTATCTGCTCAATTATGATCATCTGGCCGATTGCTTTTACCAGTATTTATACCCGGACCCATACAAGGATCGCCGCCAGCCTCTGGATTTATGAAAATATTCCTATGGGAGCCAAACTTGGTATTGAGCATTGGGATGACAGCCTGCCCTTACTTATGCCCGGCGAAAACAAAAGATTTGTCTTTGTGGAATTTCCTCTTTATGAGGCCGACACTCCCCAAAAATGGGAAATGATGAATGAAAAGCTTAAAGCAGTTGACTACATCGTGATTGCCAGCAACCGTCTTTATGTACCCTTAATGAAGCTTATCGATTGCCAAAATTTGCCAGTCGGAAGATGTTACCCACAAACTGCCGATTATTATAAAAAACTATTTGCAGGGAGTTTGGGTTTTACTAAAGTCGCCGAGTTCACTTCATATCCTTCTTTTTCTCTCCCCTTAATTACTCAATTACTCAATTACTCAATTACTATAAATGACGACTCTGCCGACGAATCCCTTACCGTCTACGATCACCCAAAGATTATGATTTTTAAGAAAATATAAAGATTCTTATGACCTATATTTTCCAGCACAGGAAATTAGGAATACTTATAGTTTTTGTCTCCAGTCTAGTTTTTAATTTGTTTTCTGTTTATTTGCATTATAAAGTAGATTTTGTAGCAAATGCCAAATTTACTTCGGTGGCATCATTTACTTGGTTTACTAGTCTAGTTTTGTTTGGTTTATTGATTTTTACTTGTTTCAAGGATAAAAAAATGCATGAGGATAAAAAGGTCGCCTTTAATAATTATGAAAAGTTTTATATTGTCATTATTTTAATTTTAGGAATCTCTTTAAGACTATATAAAATAAATTTTCACGGAATCTATCTAGATGAATGGTATTGGTTATCTCAGGCTAGTGATGTGCTTAACGGAATTGTCAAAAGCCCTTTTGGGTTTATCGGCGATCAGCCGTCGAATATGCCGGTATATCCGGTAGCCTTACTTCTTGCTTTATTGAAAAATACTTATCTGGCCGTCAGATTGCCTGGCGTTTTATATAGCTTGTTTAGCATTTTGCTTAGTTTTTACTTTTTAAAAGAAGCATTTAACAAAAAGATAGCTCTGATTGGTTTAACCCTTCTTTCGACTTCAATATGGGATATTCACATGACTCAATTGGGTTGGAATAATGTCAATCTGAACCCATTTTTAATAAGCGGAACAATTTTCTATCTTTATCGAGGACTCAAAAGAGAGTCTACCGGCGATATTTTCATAGCCGGTATTTTTTTGGGAATTAGTCTCAATCTATTGTATATAGCTGTCTTAAACATTGCTGTTGCAGCCATTTATTTTATCTATAAACTAATAACTCTTAAAAAGCAGCGAGCATCGATTTTGTATCTTTTCTTGGTAATGATTGTTACAATCTTTATTACCTCATCTCCTACATTGGTAAAAATAAATAAATACCGTCAACAATCATTAACCAGACATAAAAATTTCATCGGTGATAATCTAAATTTTTCAAAAAATCAGGGAGGCATTTATTATTATGGGGAACAAATTAAACTAACCATCAAAGATTTTGATTTTGATGAAAATAAGTATAAAATTATGGGGCTTTGGGGGATAACCCTGGAGCCGATAGTTGTTTTGTTCTTTATCATAGGACTAGTTTATGCTTTAAAGGTCTTCTATAAATCCGAGTCCATAATTATTTTGGCAAGTTTTGGCGTAATGTTTGTTCCTGTGGTTTTTTTATATCGCACTACCAGCGTTTGGAGAGAGTATGGTTTTCTTCCCTCCATTTATATGTTGGCGGCAATTGGCGCTTATTCCATTAGTAAACTATTAGCTAAATTACCAATTTTAAGCTCTTTGGGTCGAAAGCTTCTGTTTTTTGTCCTGGTTGTTTATCTTTTATCATTTGGCTATTACTTTAATCGGTATCGGAATAATACTCTTCTCCATGAGGATGACATTTATGAAAACTATTGCAAAAAAACAGCAGTATATATTAATAATAATATTCCTGAAAATACTTTAATATTACTCCCAAATGAAATGTGTCGTGAGTTAATTTCTATCGTACTTTGGCAAAAATATAGATATGCAACCTACGATAGTTATGAGGACATAAATCGCTATCTTAAAAAAAATCCAAAAATAGCTATTGTTAAAATCTCCGATAGTTCTTATTCCAGCCAATTTGCTAAATTAAATCTCCTGCCAGTTTTTGAAGAAAAACTATCTAATAATTATAGTTTAAAATCATATATCATCAGGGGAGAAAATGGGAAAATCTACTCAGTTTTATTCCAATAAAAAAATCTTAATCACCGGTGGTGCTGGTTTCATCGGTCATCATCTTCTAGATAAATTAATTCAGTTGGGAGCAAAGGTAACTATTGGTGACAATTTATTTTCCGGAGATATCAAAAACGTTCTTCGCGTTTGGAAAAAAAACAATATCAAATATGTCAAAAAAACCTGGGGATACCAAACCGCAAACGGACATAAGTTTATCCTTATAGATTTTAATGACTATAAAAGAACTCTTGAGGTCTTGGATAAGCATGAGATCGTATTCCACTTAGCGGCTAGGTTTGGAGGAAGAGGCTATATTAATACTCACCCGGCAGACTGTTGTGACAATTTTTCCATCGACCAAAATGTTTTTAAAGCCGCTCACGAAGTAAAAGTTGATAGAGTTCAATTTGCCTCAACCGCCTGCGTATATCCTTCCGATTTACAAAAAAGCTATAATTCAAAATACCTTTTGAAAGAAAAAGATGCCTTCAAAAACGAGTGGGGTAATGCTGATCAAGAATACGGCTGGGCAAAGCTTATGGGAGAATTGACTCTCAAAGCCTTTAATAAACAATATGGGTTAAAGAGTTCAATTACTCGATATGTGACGGCCTACGGTCCCTGGGAAAATGATACTCACGCCATCATCATGCTCATACGAAGAGCGATTAATAAAGAAGATCCTTATCTAATCTGGGGATCAGGTAAGCAAGACAGGGATTTTACTTTTGTTGCTGATATTGTTTCTGGGACATTAGCCGCATGTCAATATATTCCCAATGCCGACGCGGTTAATCTTGGCACTTCAAAACGATACACCATAACCGAAGTTGCTAATCTGATCTTTGATATCATGGACTGGCGACCGAAAAAGATAATCTTTGACAGAACTAAACCAGAAGGAGTAAAAACCCGTGCTCTTGATATTAAAAAGGCAAAAAAAATACTTAACTGGCAACCAAAATATCAGTTGAAAGAAGGATTAGAAAAAACGATCGAATGGTTTATAAAATTCAAACCAAAGAGAGTCGAAACTATAAAATAGCCTTATGGATGATTTAAATATTATTTTGCCTGTATATAACGAAAAAGAAACTATAGAAACTGTACTTAAAGAATGGAGCAAAGAATTGGAAAAATATAAAATGAGTTATCATTTCATTGTTTGTGAAGATGGATCAAAAGATGGAACAAAAGAGTTATTAAAAAGTATAAAAGAAAAATATAATCTTATTCTTAATCAAAAAGAAAAACGGAGAGGCTACGGAGGAGCAGTAATCAGTGGCATTAAAACTTCCCAGTCAAAATATATTCTTTGTCTAGATTCGGACGGCCAGTGTGACCCAGACGATTTTCCTAAATTTTGGCAAATAAGAGATAGCACCGATGTTGTAATGGGTTGGAGAAGAAAAAGGATTGATTGTGTGCAAAGAAAAATTTTTTCTCTTTTTTTTAAATCTGTTTTCATGATCTTATTCCCTACCAGTATCCACGATCCCTCTGCTCCTTTCGTGCTTTTTAAAAAGAAAAATATTACACCATATCTTAAATATCTAACTTTTCTAAATGAGGGATTTTGGTGGAATTTTGTTGGTTTATGTGTCAAAAAGAAACTTTCTATCGCTGAAATCCCCATCAAACATCGAGAAAGAAAAGGTGGCGGTACGCAAGTTTACCATCTTCATAGAATACCCTCTATTGCTGTACGAAATTTATGGGGAGCAATACGTTTAAAATTTGTTTCTTAGAGATTAAGTTATGAGAAATAAAGTTCTATTTATCTTATTTTTAATCATCGTTCTTTCTTCTGAAACAAGAATTTATCAGTTGGATACAAATCCTGCTGGCTTTTTCTGTGACGAGGCAGCCATCGGCTTTAATGCTTATTCAATACTGACGACAGGCAAAGACGAATACGGAAAACCGTTTCCAGTATTTTTCCGATCATTCGGCGATTACAAAAACCCGGTTTTTATCTATTCCGCCATTCCCTTTGTTGCCGCCTTTGGTTTAAATGAGTACAGTACGCGGCTTACCGCGGTTGCCTATGGTATTTTCTCCATCATCGCCATCTATTTTTTGGGCAAAGAACTGTTTAATCGAAAAATTGCTCTTTTAACCGCTTTTTTGCTTACCATCTCTCCTTGGCATATTCATTTTAGCCACGTCGGCTTTGACATCATCGCGCCGGTGCCTTGGATAATTCTCTCTCTGTTGTTTTTGCAAAAGAGTCTTAAAAACTTCCTCTGGTATCCGCTTGCCTGCCTGTTTTTTATAATAAGTTTTTTAAGCTATACCTCGCCAAAGCTTTATCTGCCGCCGCTTTTTTTATCTTTTCTTTTAATTAATTTCAAAACTACATCGAAATGGTTAAAAGATCGGCGTTTTTGGATCAGCAATTTTATCATCGGCTTTTTCTTTTTTCTTCTTATCGGCCCATACATTCAAAACGGGACGTTTTTCGCCCGCTGGAATCAGGTAAAAATAAATAATTTTGATCTGAAGACCATTTCACAGGGATACTTTAATCATTTTTCTGCCGATTTTCTGTTTAAAAAAGGAGACATTGATTTTACTGGACAAAATGTTACCCGTCATTCAATCCGAGGAATGGGAGAACTTTACTGGTTCCAACTGCCATTTATTCTCATCGGTTTAAGCACAATTCTCTTTGTAAAGAAATACAGACGTATTCTGCTATTTCTTCTTGCTGCACTGCTTCTTTTTCCCTTAGGATCAATCTTTACCGGGACTGCCCCTCAGGCTACCCGGTCAGTCTTTGGCCTAATTCCTTTAATACTTTTTACCGCTTTAGGAATACATTATTCTTTTAAATTGATTACTGGGAATCTATTAAAAATTTCTTCATCTATAATAACAATTTCATTCGTATATGTTGTAGCCGTATCCTTTTCAATCTTTCTTAATCTTCTTTTTCGATATCCCTTATATTCATCAGACTTCTGGGGCTGGCAGTATGGGCCAAGGGACATCATGAAATATTTTCTGACTGTTCAAAACCAATATGATGATCTTTATATGAGTGGAGAATACAATGGCGCAGAAATTTTCCTAAAATTTTATGACCCGGAAAATACCTGTTTAGGCAAATGTAAAATCGGAGACCTTTGGCGTAATCCCGCTATATATGACCCTTCCAGACGTCAACTTTTTGCCCTAAGTCCTGACTATTTAAACCAGTCAAAATTCAAAAATAATTTCTCAACAAAGAAGATCTTATATTACCCCAACGGAAAAGCGGCTTTTCTTATCGGAGAAGTCGTACCGTAAAGCTTAACTTCTGATAATCTGTTCTAAAAATTTCCTCAGATGTGGATGTTTATGTTGATAGGGATTCCCTCGCTCCAAAAAATTATAGACCCAGTGGATCTGTGTCTTAAAACCATTTTTTTTGTCTTTCCCTTTCTCGATAAGATATTCTACAATCCCCCAGTTGTCATCAACATAATAATCAAGCTCCAACTTTCTGATAATCCTCTCTTTGAACATGTGGGGTTTCTCGTTTTCTTTATTTAAAAAGTAGCCGCTGAATTTTTTGTCAATTCCGTGTCTTTTAAGCCATTTATAAAATGACTTTTCCAAACAGGCATAGCGGGAAGTCAAAAGGTAACCCTCTATTGTCCCGTTTTCGAGCATTTTTTTAAGTTCCCCAAAACCAGCTGCTGGAAAAAAGCTCGTTTCATGAAGAGCGATCCAAAATAGTTCTTCCACCTTCGTCCTTGGGCAATAAGTCACCACTTTGTCCTTTTTGCCGAATAATAATTCTCCGAATAAACTCACCGGCAATCTGGCAAAACGCAAAGGATTGTAAGCGATGACGCCGTCAAAATCAAAACCGACCCTTACTTTTCTTTTCATGTGGTTCGCATTATATCAAAGATATACTTCTCAAGAAAAGGAAAAGAATTTATAATATAAAAATCATAAGTATGTCTGACGTTTCTTACATCCTAATCTGGTGGCTCCTGTATTTTGTCATCAGCACTGTTTTTTTGCCGATTACCCTCTCTCTTTTTAAGAATTTTGCCGACCGGGGATATATCTTCTCTCGCATTGTCGGTATTCTTTTTTCAGCTTACGCTGTCTGGCTTTTAGGCAGCCTTCATCTTCTTGCCTTCAACCGCACCACTATTGTGATAGTTTTAATACTGGGAACGCTTATCAATCTTTGGATCTTTAAGGATTTAAAAGAAAAGAATAAAGGCAAAAAACTGCCTACTGCCCTCTTTATCCTTGAAGAACTGCTTTTTTTTGTCGGTCTTGCCTTCTGGTCTTATATCCGCGCTTTTGAACCGTCAGTACGGGGCCTGGAGAAGTTTATGGATTTTGGCTTCGTCAATTCAATCCTTAGGGGAGAATATTTCCCGCCTGCCGATATGTGGCTTGCTCAGTCGCCTGCTTACGACGGCGGGTATTTTATCAACTATTACTATTTCGGCCATTATATCGTCGCTTTTCTCACTAAACTTTCCGGACTTGATCCGGCAGTTACCTACAATCTGATGCTTGCAAGCCTTTTTGCCTCAACTTTCACTCTGTCTTTCTCAATTGGCTTAAACCTTTATCATCTGTTCCAAAAAACAGCCAGCAGCCTTTCATCTTCCTGGACGAAACTATCCAAATCACACGTCGTCACTGTCAATCTTAAAACGGCTATTTTAGTGGGACTACTTGCCGGCTTTTTGGTTGCCTTAGGCGGCAATCTCCATACCATCTATTCGTTTACTTCCGGCTATCCAAATGAGGAACCTGTTCCTCCCTGGAAACTGACGCTTGGTTTTCATCCGGAACGTTACTGGTATCCTAATGCCACCAGATTCATACCTTTTACCATCCATGAGTTTCCCATCTATTCTTTTGTGGTTGCCGATATCCACGGGCATGTCTCTGATATACCGTTTGTTTTCACTACTATTGCTCTCTTACTAAGTATCATCATAAGTGACAAATATAAAAAAGATGATGAGACTAAACAAAACGGCGGCGCACTAAACGGCTTTCTTGCGGAATTTAGGGAACGGACTTTTGTCCCCTTTCCTCAAATGCTCCTTTTGGGCGTGCTTCTTGGCGTCTTATACATGACTAACGCCTGGGACGGAGTAATCTATATGCTCCTATCCGGTTTTATCTTCATCTATCTTTCATTTATAAACCAGAAGGCAGCATCCTCCCTCAGGGAAAAACTGGTCAATACCTTCTACAATACTCTTTCAGCTTCCCTTTTCCTCTTGTTTTTCTTTCTGATGACTTCCTTGCCTTTCTCGCTGCATTTCAAACCGTTTGTCTCAGGAATTGGCGTACTTTGCGCACCAGCATCCCTTTTGGGCAAAACTTTCGGACCGATCATGTTTGAGGCGGGAAAATGCCAGAAATCTCCTCTTTATATGCTGATGATTCTTTGGGGATTTTTCTATTTTAACGTCATCGGCTATTTTGCTTTCATCGTCATCCCTTATCTTAGAAAAAAGTGGACCATACGAAACGTACACGGCGATATCCAGGCGCGAAACGAGAATTTTCGACCAAACAGGTCAAAAAATCAGGTTGGTTTCCTTCAACAATTAACTCCAGTTGATGTCTTCGCGATCCTTCTTATTCTCCTTTCTTCATTTCTTCTTATCTTTCCAGAATTTTTCTATATCAAAGATATTTATCCGGCACATTATCGTGCCAACACAATGTTTAAGCTCGGTTATCAAGCTTTTATGATGCTCGGACTTGTGAGTGCTTACAGCATCTTCCGGATAAAAAGTCTTTCTGTGATCGTCTACAATGCCCTTTTTATCGCCCTGTTCACTCTTGTGGCTATCTATCCATTCTTCGCCATCCCCTCTTATTACGGCAATTTGCGTGACTATCATGGACTCTATGGTCTTAACTGGCTGCAGACTGAATATCCGGATGACTATAACGCCATCGTCTGGCTCAATAAAAACGTTTCCGGACAGCCGGTAATCGCTGAAGCTAATGGTGACTCATACACTAATTATGACCGGGTCTCAGCCAACACGGGACTACCTACCATTGTCGGCTGGCCGGTCCATGAATGGCTTTGGCGAGGTAGCTATGATGAAGCTGGAAAACGGATTCCTGAGGTGGCTGCTATCTATGAGTCAGAGGATCTGAACCAAATTAGGGAGATATTAAACAAATACAACGTGGAATATATTTTTGTCGGAAGCCTGGAAAGGGAGAAGTATAAAAATCTTAAAGAAGAAAATCTGCAATCATTGGGCAAAGTCGTCTTCGAAAGCGGAAATACGAGGATATATAAAGTTATCTAACTTTCACCTGCATCACCACATGTATACTGGAAAAGCATATCATTTGAGCTAATAGGGCCGACAAGAGTTCTGCTGGATACACGCCCACGCTGGTCTAAATTTAATTCCTTTAACAGGTCATGGTCTATAACCATCGAGGAAGAACCATCTTCTACAAAACACAGCTTTTCTGCTTTATCAGCAGTACAATCATCCTTTCTGCATACTTCAGTAATTTGTGCAATCGGCCTAAAATAATTTCCATCTTCAGCGCATATCAAAGTTAAACCAGCACCTCCTAAACCCCTTGTATGTAGCCAATCATGAGGATGCTCTAAAATTGTCATAATAAATTTTTATACTCTTGATTCCCTAGTGGGAGATCGAATGCCTGCCCTACATCCGATCCCCCACTAGAAAATCAATAAGCCTTTACACTAAAAAATCCGTCAGGATTTTTCAGTGCTACATCCGATCCCCTTCAGGGTAACCCCCCAACTTATAATCAAATTGTATATGTGCAATCTTACGTCCTAAACCTTCACACTGAAAATTTCAGGAATTGCTATGCAATTCAGATGGAATATAATTTCATCTGAAATTTTCAGTGCACAAAAAAACCCTGGTTCCTACCATCTTGAGGATAACCAGAGTTAATAAATGATCATCTTCTAAAGCCTTTTGACAGGGCAAGTTTTTCATAAAATTTCAAAACTTATCGTTCTAGCGGGGCATTTTAACACCGACTAAACTTCGTGTCAAGAGACGGAAGGCAGTATCAATCCGATTAAAACTAACACTGCGGGTAGTGGAAAGAAAATAGGTTGGACACTAAAAATGTCACGGATTTAAAATATTGATATGATGCTGCATCTATCCTTTTTTACGGCTGAAGTAATTCTTGACAGCAAAAAAGATTTTATGATAAAGGAATTTATAAGGCGTTGGCTATTTCCTGCCTAAGTTGAATGGCCAATACCATTATAAAAGAGCATTACTAATCGTAGCCCTTCCCTTGCTAGCGTTAGTGATGCTCTTTTTTTTATAATGTCACAACTGGTATACTCAAACCTTTTTTCTTCAGTTTAATAAACTGTTCTCTCGCTGACTTTTGAAATCTCTCCCACTCAAAATCCCTTGGTTTTGTTTCTTTCTTTTTGTTCCTTAAGATATTTTTGAAAATTCCGCTAACCATATTTTTGAATCTAATTTGATGCTAGCATGGCTAAAAGTTCTTGTCAAGTACCTATAGTATATTTTAGTTGTAAATTAATAGAACCTATAGTTTTAACAATAAATTATAGAGTGTACTAACGCCCTAAAATATTTATACACAATGGCTGTGGATATCAACGTTGACAAAAAAAGTGCCAAAAAGGGGATATATCTCGCGTGGTCTTAGAAGAGATCTGCAACTATTTGTGTAAGATAACGGTAGTCTTTTGGAGAAATTATCTTGTCAAACCCCAATTTCTTCGCTTCCTTAATCCTTCTTTCAAGCCCAATGACATTTCTTATCTCGCCTAAAAGCCCTACCTCTCCTATCGCAACAGTTTTTGCCGGTAAAGGTTTATTCTTAAATGAAGAAATTATCGCAAGACAAATTCCCAAATCCGCTGCCGGCTCAAAAACTCTGATACCTGAGGCGACATTGACAAAGATATCGAATTTATAAAGCGGCAATCTCAGATGCTTCTGGAGTATCGCTACCAACATCTGTAATCTGTTGTTGTTTATCCCGTTCCCTACTCTTCTGGGCATGGGAAGCGGCGAGGAGACAGTCAATGCCTGTACCTCAACTAGAAGAGGTCTCGATCCTTCCAATGTGACAATTATCGTTCTTCCTGCTTCACCCGCCGACTTGTCCGCCGTAGCTTTAGCGGAGGAGGAAGCCTTGGTGTAGGCGTACCCTTTACCCCTTGAACTCTCTCCTATAAACAACTCTGACGGATTCGCCACTTCCACCATTCCTTTTTCTTCCATGGAAAACACTCCCACCTCGTCAACCGGCCCGAAACGGTTTTTGCTGGTACGAAGAAGTCTCAAAGATTGGAATCTCTCACCTTCAAGATACAAAACTGTATCGACAATATGTTCAAGCGTCTTTGGCCCGGCGATTGTACCTTCTTTGGTCACGTGGCCGATTAATATCACAGCCAGATGTTCTTTTTTGGCAAAATCAAGAAGCTTAAGGGTGCTCTCCCTGACCTGGCCTATTGCTCCCGGAGTACCGCTTAACTGCTCTGTCCATAAAGTCTGTATTGAATCAATAATCAAAAGTCTGATTTCTTTGATGTGACGCCGGGATTCTTCTATTATCGTCTCCATATTGGTCTCGGGCAATATCAGAATATTTTTGGGATTGATTTTCAACCTCTCGGCTCTAAGTTTCACCTGTTCTGCCGATTCTTCACCCGAAACATAAAGTCCTCCGACATTTGAGATAATCTGCAGTGTCAAGGTAGATTTACCGATCCCCGGATCTCCGGCAAGTAGTATCAGCGATCCGGGAACCAATCCCCCGCCCAATACCTGATCAATTTCCTTTATGCCTGTTGTTAACCTGAATACTTTGGCGGTTTGAATGTCTTTGAGTTTCAAGGCGACTATGTCATTTTTCCTCTCCCGTTTATTTACTTTCCCCCAGGCGGGAGACTCTTTTTCAATTGTCTCAACCAAACTGTTCCAACTGCCACAATTTGGGCACTTGCCCAGATATGATGGACTTTTGTATCCGCATTGTTGACAAACGTATTGTGAGCGCACTTTCATAAACTTATTATAAATCCATCACAAACAGAATAAAGAATGGGTGACACGAGGCGGGGAGCCCCAAAGCGCGCCGCAGCGAACACTTGAAGCGAGCACGATTTGGGGCTGCCGAGTGGCAGGACCCTCTGAGAATGAGGTTTAACAACAGATTCATATATCAGTTGAGTTTACAAATATAGACTATGTCTTTTTGGATAATCGGTTTTCCGCCACAGCTTACCTGGGCATTTAATTTTCCGTCAGAGACATAATAAATATTTTCAACTTTCGGATAGGTATTTTTAAAATTCACTACATCCTCCCCCACCATCTCACCCAAAACGTTCCGCTGTAAATAATACCACATCATCGCATTTGAGTCGTAATTGGTAATAATCAAATCATGCAAATTTGTATTTCTTCTTACGGTTTCCCACATTTTTGGATAGTTGTCAGAAAAATAAATCCAATCGGCAAAATATGTCTTGTAACCGTTTACGGAAGTTGCCGGAATTACCAGAATATAAACCAAAGCAATAATAAGAGCAATCGGCCAGGCATCTTTTTTGGCATACTTTCTGACTATCTCCTGACAAACATTAAAACTCCAAACAAATATCAAGGTAATGAAAAAAAATATCAGCAGATAGGCAAAATCATGTTCATAAAGATGATTGCTAAGGAAGATAAAATGAAAAAGGGGGGAGAGAAGGAAAAAAAAGAAATACAGAAGGAATTCGTTCTTTTTAAAAAGCTTTACTTTGAAAGGAATTGCCAAAAGCAAGAGGAAGAATACAATCGGTAAAACGATATAAAAATACTTACCGAAGCCGATACCCGCATGAAATACTAACCTATCGTAATAATTCTTGAGAAAATCCGCACTCGCGCTCGTATTTTGCGTGAACAGACTGGTATTTGTCCGGTATAAAAACCTGTTTAGGAGTTGATTATACAGGACTTTCTGATCAATCCTGTTTAGGAAAATGAGGTAAGTTACAACCAGTGATAAGATGGTATAACAGGCAAGGTTTGCCAAAAACATCATCCTGTATTTTGCACTCCAGGCAAATCTTTTCCCGAAAAAAAGGACCAGGATGGCAACTGCGGCTGCCAGAAACAATCCCATCCATACGGAAAAGGAGATGATGAATATCAAAACAAAAAAGCCCAGGTAATATTTTAGCTGATTCGGTTTGTCTACTAATTTCTTAAAACAAATGAAGCTCAAAAACCAATAAGAAAGAATGATTCCGTCACACATAATAAGACTGCCCAAAAAATAGGCAGATATCGGAAAGAGTGAAAAAGCTCCTATACCAACTAATGTCGCCAACTGTCCATATCTTGCCGATAGATGGAAGTAGAGCAAAAAACAGGTGATAATAAAAAGCACCAAACTTACTATCCTAATTGCGGTAGCATTTATCCCCAAAAAAAGCAATTTTGCCAGTAGATAAAACATGATATGTATTCCAGGCGGAAAACTTACATAATACATCCGGCCGTCTCGACCGAGGATACCAAATCCTTCTTTAAGATTTATATCAGAGGTATAAGAATAGACGGGCGCAAAAAAGTAGGTGAAAATTCCTTCCTTCTCCCAAATTGAGGCAACAGTCAATGTCAAACCATTTGTTAAATCATGATGACCAATAAGAGGTCTTCTTATCGTCTGCCCGTGGAGAAGAAGGGTCGAAATAATTAAAACAGCCCAAATAATTAGTAGTAAATATTTTCTTGCCACTATTATTTACCTGTATCCTACCGGTTTTTCTTTGGGGACGATCGTTAGAGAAATTTTGCGCTTGGCGGTATCGACGTTTTCTACCATACATTCGATACTCTCGCCTATTTTAAGTTCTGTACCGGAGGGAATTTTACTGATATGGATAAGGCCTTCGATTCCGGTTTCAAGCTGGACGAAAACTCCGTAAGGAGCTTGCCTGACCACTTTACCGGAAACGACTTCATCGCGCGGATAGCGGTCAAGGATATTTTTCCAAGGATCAGGAGTCAGCCTCTTTATCGATAAATTAAGTTTTCCTTCATCTTGATTGACGTCCATCACGACCACCTCAACCGCATCTCCGACTTTATAAAAATTGGCTGGATTCTCGACTTTCTCCCAGGCAATTTCCGAAATGTGCACCAAACCCTCAAGCCCGTCAACATCCACAAACAAGCCAAACGGTACCACGCCGGAAACCACACCTTTTACCGTATCATTAGGCTTAATCTTTTTAAGCTTGTCTCTGATTACGCTCGGAGAGATACCCAGTGTTGAAGCTTTCTGGGAAAGTACCAGTCTGTTGACTGTCTGATCAATTTCTAATATCTTCGCCTGTATGTGCCTACCGATTAATGAAGCAGGATTATTGGAAACAGTATGATCAAGCTGTGTTGCTGGAATAAAACCTCTTAAGTTCTGCCATTCAACTAGCAGTCCCCCTTTAGCAACCTCGATACCGATGACGTCTATGTCTTCACCCTTCTCCTTCTTTTCGTGTAATACCGTCCACCTTCTCTCGGAAGAACTTTTTCGCAGTGAAAGAACAATAAATCCCGCTTCATTTTCGGGATTCATCACTTGAGCGCTGACTTTATCTCCTACCGAAAGAGTAACGGCGTAATCTTTTACCTGCTCAAGTTCCCATTCAGCGACGATGCCAAAACTTTTTTTGCCGATATCAACGTATATTTCTTTAGGGGAAATGGAAACGACAGTCCCACTTACAGTGTCGCCCTTTTTAAGACCGAACTGTACTCTGCCCATTTTTGCCACCAGTTCGTCCATTGTTTGAGGATCAGAAGAACCTGTCACGAATCATTTTACCGTCCTTTCTTTATGATATTTATTTTTATTGTATATAAAAAGCACTCCCTAACACAAGCTTCTTGAGAACAAAAGCATCCTGGCAATGACTTATTTTCGCAATCCCTTGCGGGATCACTATCGTCAGCGCTGAGCCGTTTTACTTCTGAGTTCGGTATGGCTCGCAACGAGTTGCCTCGCCACGAGTTGAATCAGGTAGTTCCAACTCGCCCTAATTACCAGGATACTTTTAAAGTTCTCAAAACGGGTTTACACTGAAAATTTTCAGAAATTTGCTTTAAGCAAATTTCCCAAAGCAAACGCTTTGGAAATGAAAATTTTTAGTGCTCCTTAAAAAGTGAACAGAAAAGGTCATCTTCAGCCTTATAATTTACTCTCGACCGATTAGTACGGATGGGCTAAATCTCTTACGAGACGTACACCTTCCGCCTATCAACTCCGATCCTTACGGATCGAGAGTCCCGACTATTGTCGGACCTTGTATTCTACAAGGGGTCTTAAAGGATACCTTATCTTGGGGTGGGCTTGGCGCTTCAGATGCTTTCAGCGCTTATCCCGTAGGAATGTAGCTATCCAGCTTGCTGCATCCCGCTCAGCGGGACACAACTGGCACACCAGGGATTCCTCCCTCACAGTCCTCTCGTACTAGCAAGGGCTCCCCTCAAGTATCCAACGCTTGCACCGGATAGAGACCGAACTGTCTTACGACGTTCTGAACCCAGCTCGCGTACCCTTTTAACCGGCGAACAGCCGGACCATTGGGACCGTCTTCAGCCCCAGGATAGGGTGAGCCGACATCGCTTGATATCCTACAAATTCTCTTCGTAGGTTAGACTATACCTTCATCCCGATTAAATCGGGAGCTGGCGTATGAAAGAAAGCAAAATATAGCTTTCCTTCTCATCTCAACGAAGTAACGTCGAGACTCAGTCGTTACGGGGTTATTACGGAAGTTTATAAGAAAAACTTGGAAGAAGATAGGGTCTTACTAATTCTTGAAACCTTTCCATACTCTCCAGCCTTATTCTCAACCGAAAATAAATTTTATCCTTGTTAAGAGTTGATTTAATCCCTAAATCTTTCCTAAGTCTTTTCTGTAAAAAAAATTGCTCTCTGGAAGAGAATTTCTGGGTATTCAGATAGACACTCTTCCAACTTTTGGAACCATCACCCATGAACCAAAAGGCAAGTATTCTACCTGTAAGTTTAAGATTTTTAGGTACAATCTTCTTTCTGTCACGAAAGAAAAGATTATAAATTCTGGTAAAACAAGGTAGGCTTTTAGTGGTAAACCTATAAGCAGTTCTTACTCCTTTTCCTCTTCTTTCTTTAGGAGGTGTACTAATAAATCTTTTAAACTTATTAAAAAAGGAAATCAACAAATTTCTTTTGGCTTCTGGCATGATTAATCTCCAAAAGCGCATTCGTTTTTTTCCGCATCGTGGCGTCTCCTAAGAGACATCCAATAAGAATCTCTTTTTCTTCTTCCGTAAAACTTCCCTCGGTGTTACCCATATAATTTTAATTTTACCATACGTAGGGTTTCACCGATATGAGCCAGATTTTTTAGAAACCGAATTACTTCGGATGCACCCCGATGTCAATTTTGAGGTGCCAAACCGGGCCGTCGATATGGACTCTCGGGCCCGATCAGCCTGTTATCCCCGGGGTAGCTTTTATCCGTTAAGCCCGGTCGGCAACCACTGCCGATCCGAGGATCACTAACACCCGCTTTCGCGTCTGCTCGACATGTTTGTCTCGCAGTTAAGCCGGCTTTTGCGTTTGCACTTTCATCCCGATTTCCATCCGGGATAAGCCGACCTTTGTACGCCTCCGTTACTCTTTTGGAGGCCACCTCCCCAGCGAAACTGCCCGCCAGACACTGTCTCCTTGCCAGTTATTTATGTGGCAGAAGGATAAGGGTCACTGATTTTAAAGAGTGGTATTCCATTGATCCCCGACTCGCGTCGGGGTCCCACCTATTCTCGACAGTTAAAACCAATTTCCCAATGCCAAGCTACAGTAAAGCTCCACGGGGTCTTTTTGTCCAGGTGCAAGTAGGCCGCATCTTCACAGCCATTTCAATTTCGCCGGGCAACAGTTCAAGACAGTCGCTTACTCGTTCTGCCTTTCGTGCGGGTCGGAACTTACCCGACAAGGAACTTCGCTACCATAGAACAGTTATAGTTACTGCTGCCGTTCACACGGGCTTGAATCCCAAACTCACCCTTGCGGGATCATCCAGGATTCTTAACCTTCGTGCACTGGGCAGGCGTCAGCCCCTATACTTTGCCTTTCGGCTTTGCAGAGACCTGTGTTTTAGTTAAACAGTCGATAAGCGTCTTTTGCTGCGGCCCCGCCGATGAGGCGGGGCAGGGCATCTCCCATAGGTTACGCCCAGCTTTTTTGCCGAGTTCCTTGAACTGTTTTCTCCCGATCGCCTTAGTCTACTCGACCAACCCACCAGTGTCGGTTTGCGGTACGGAAATATCGAAAGTTTCCCCCGATAAATCGGGGGAACCAATGAGATTTTTCTTGGAATTTGAAAAGTGCCAGAATTGCTCGCGACCTTGCGGTTTTGAACTCTCCATCATCATTCAATTAATCGCAGTAATGGTTTTTCCGATTACCACTATCTTGTGATTTAGTCCCGATACTATCGGGATCTGCTTTCCAAATTCGTTATCCCCTTGGCATTCTCAATACTGTAGCCGAATTTCAACGGCTTACACATCGAGCTACCCCGCCAATTGGCGGACTCGCCTTAGATCCGACTAACCCGTCCTCGATGAACGTTGGGACGGAAACCTTGGGTTTTCGGCGGGCCGAATTTTCATCGGCCTTACGCTACTCATACCGACATTCTCACTTCCTATCGCTCCAGCCCAACTTACATCAGACCTTCACTGCAATAGGAACGCTCCCCTACCATCCACCATCCCAATTTTCGAAAGAAAATTGGGGCGATAGATCTCCAATTTCGGCACATGGCTTATCCCCGTTCATTTTCGGCGCAAGATTTCTCATCCAGTGAGCTGTTACGCACTCTTTGAAGGGTGGCTGCTTCTAAGCCAACCTCCTGGGTGTTTATGAAATCTTACTTCCTTTACAACTTAGCCATGATTTAGGGGCCTTAATTGGGAGTTTGGGTTTTTCCCCCACTCGACCAGACTCGCTTAGCCGAGCCGGACTGACTATTCCGATAAAAATTCTGGTATTCGGAGTTTGATTGATCTCAATTGCTTACGCTCTCGAGACCATCCAGTACTCTACCCCCAGCTATAATCGGAACGCTATACCTAAATATATTTCGGGGAGAACCAGCTATCTCCGGGTTCGATTGGCATATTACCCCTAACCACAGATCATCCCACGTCTTTGCAACGACGACGGGTTCGGGCTTCCCCCCGACTTTCGTCGGGGTTCACCCTGTCCATGGTTAGCTCATCCCGGTTTCGGGTCTCCCGATAGCGACAAAATAGCTCGATTAGAGCTTGCTTTCACTACACCTTCGCTACAGAGTAGCTTAGGTAAAAGCCGCTAGTCGGGAACTCATCGGTTCATTCTTCAATAGGCACGACGTCATCCCGATCTTGCGATCGTGGACTTCGTCTGTTTGTTAGTCGACAATTTCAGGTACTATTTCACTCCCCTTCCGGGGTACTTTTAACCTTTCCCTCACGGTACTTGTTCACTCTCGGTCGGTTCTGGTATTTAGTCTTGGATGGTGGACCACCCAGCTTCCCACAGGGTTTTGCCGTGCCCCGTGGTACTTAGGAATCCGCTAGGGCAACTTTGGGTTTCGAATACGAGACTTTCACTCTCTATGGTCGTCTATTCCAAAATGTTCTTCTACCCTCTGTTGATCCCATATTGCAGACCCTGCAACCCCCCTCGACTCGGCTTCGCCTCGCTCGGGATAAATCCCCTTTAGTCTCACTCGGGCTCGCCTTGAGTGAGACTTTGCGGAGCAAAGTCGAATCGAAGGGTTTAGACTCTTCCGCTTTCGCTCGCCGCTACTGACGGAATCACAAAATTTGTTTTATTTTCCTCATCCTACTTAGATGTTTCAGTTCGGATGGTACCCTCTAAACTATTACCTATCTACCCGAAGGTAAATCATTCATAGTTTAGTTCCCGATAAAATCGGGACGATTACTCGATTCGGAAATCGCCGGATCACAAGCTGTTGACCGCTTACCCGTCGATATCGTTGGTATGCAAACGTCCTTCTTCGGCCAAAACCGCCTAGGCATCCATTGTCGACTTTATAAGTAGCTTATAAGACTCAAAGATGGCCTTACTTACTAATTATTCTGTTCACTTTTTAAAGAGCCCTTCAGCCGCTTCGCGGCTTCAGGGTAAACCCTCTGTTTCCAAAGAATTTACCTTGAAACCGTTTTTTTATTTATTTCAATACAAAAATGTGCTTGTACTGAGTCCCGATGAAATCGGGACGAAGTAAACCCGGGCGGAATCGAACCGCCTACCTCTTCATTGGCCCGCAAAAGGCCTTAACTGGTGGACCTGGGGGGAGTCGAACCCCCTACCTCTTCATTGCAAATGAAGTGTTCAACCAGCTAAACTTCAGGCCCAGGGGCCTGTAATCACCCACTCCACCCAAAGTCGTAAAGATTATAAAGAAGAATCAACCGAAGGGCGTTATGAAGTATCAGTGTGATGGAATAAAATATATAAGGTTTTTTTCATTATACTTCAAGTTCTTCGGTTTATCTTCCTTAAGTTACCAATCATATGTTGGCAATATTATATTCTACCAATAATATCGGCTTTGTCAACGGGTAACTAGAACTAAAATAACTCGCTTACTTTAAAGCACTATCTACAACTGCCTGCATATCTTTAAAACTATATGCCCCAGCATAGGCAGTTGCATTTATAAAGAATCCTGGAGTACCTTGGACACCAAGGTTCGAAGCTAAAGTCATATCTTTCTGCAATCTATCGTCATATTTTCCACTATCAAGGCACTTCTGCATATCATTTGCACTCACTGCGTTAGCTAAGAAAGCAGCCAAATCTTTTGATTTACTTTTGTCATTTCTTATATTCTCATTCATAAGCGAATATCCTTCGGCGCTCATGAGTTTATCATGTACTTCCCAATATTTCCCAAGCTCGAATGCACAATATAAAGCTTTTGTGCCCATCTCTCCGTTACCATGTCCTGGTGAATAAAGAAATGCATATGCAGCTTTACCTTCAGCAACTAACTTTTTCATCTCAGGTACAGGAGCGATATAAGTCCCACCATCGGCAACCAGCGTAAACCGTGATCCCGCCTCTTTATTCAGTTGTGGATTCTGTCCGGCTGCTATCTGACAATAAGGACAGCTTGGATCGGCAATATCAATAAATATCACTTTTTTATTCGTATCACCGAATTTGACCAAACTGTTACTGAAGGTATCCTTTATCTTATCTATCGTAATCGCCGGAGGTTTTGCAGCGTTTTGTTGCTGAGTTGCTGTATCCTGTTGATTTTGCTGTGTTCCTAAGGTTTTTCCCTGTTCCAAAGCTTTATTTTTCGTATAAAGACTACCGATGATAAAAGCGGCAACAACTAAAAGCCCGACTAAAGCATAATTGACGTATTTTTTACCTTTCATAAGTCAACATAAATTAGCAAATATCTATTCTTCTGTCAACACTTCAATACTTCCCCAAACGCTTTGCGTTTGGGGACCCCGAATTACTTTTTGCTTTCTTGGAGGATCCTTCTTATTGCTACAATAAATGCGCCAGTGCGCAAATCTGTCTTTTGCTTTTTTGCCTCATGCCAAACCGCAGAAAAAGCATCCTCCATCTTGGCTTTTAATTTCTTATTGACTTCTTCCTCTGTCCAATGCTCGCCTTCCAGATTTTGCTTCCATTCAAAGTAAGATACGGTCACTCCGCCTGAATTGGACAAAACATCAGGAACGACCCTTATGCCCTTTTTATAAAGCATCACGTCTGCCTCAGGAGTTGTTGGTCCATTAGCCATCTCCAAAACTACTTTTGCCTTAATTTTCCCTGCATTCTCACCGGTGATCTGATTTTCCAAGGCGGATGGCACCAAAATATCAACCGGCAGCTCCAAGAGCTCTTTATTGGAAATTGTCTTACCATTTCTCAAATCACACACCGAACCCACACAGTAGCAACCGCTTAAAGTCCCTTTTTCTTTCTTACATTTTAAAACCAAATCAGGATTAAAGCTGTCTTTTTCGAAATTTTTAACAACTATCGCGCCTTTGGAATCGGATAAAGCCACCACTCTCATCCCGGCCTCATATAAAAACTTGGCTATATAATAACCGACATTGCCAAAACCCTGCACCGCCACTGTCAAATTCTTTCCGTATCTGCCCTTAAGTTTTAACTGTTTAAGAAGCGCTGCCAAAACGTATGATCCTCCCCGACCAGTTGCTTCTTTTCTCCCCAAGCTTCCACCGAACTCAACCGGCTTTCCCGTAAACGTCGCCAGTAATTTGTTCTTTTCTTTTTCTGTAACTTTGAACTTTGCCTGCCCTGGCGGCCAGGCCAGGGAACTTTGAACTTTGATATGCTCATCCACCATCCACTTCATAATCTGCGGTGTTGTATTCACATCTGGAGCCGGCACATCAGTATATGGCCCGATATCGCTTCCTATTGCCCGCACATAAGCCCTACTTAATCTCTCAAGCTCTTTTGCAGATAATGTTTTAGGATCAACTCCAATCCCACCTTTCCCTCCACCCATCGGAATATCACAAACAGCACATTTTATAGCCATCCAGAAGGCCAAAGCTTTTACCTCATTCATGTCAACCTGCGGGTGGTATCTGATGCCACCTTTGTATGGACCGCGGGCACTGTTAAACTGCACTCTGAAACCATGAAAAAGTTTTTCCTCATTGTTATCCATTTTTACCGGAAAATTGACGGTAATGACTTTTTCAGGATTACTCAGTCTTGCCACCTGGAATTTTGTTAACTTTAAATGTTTTATGGCCTTGCCAAGCTGCCTCAAGGCGTTTTCGAAAGGATTTTGTGTAGTCATATGAATTGATAGTCTACCCTACTGGTAATTATTTGTCTAGGGGATTTTCCATCCCAACTTCTCAAGCGATTTTTTACCTATAAAACTTAACTCTATTCGTCCTGATTTTATCTCATAGTTTAATTCTTTCTGAGTAAAAAATTTACCCTCGATTATCTCCTGCGTATTCAGCTTAAAAGGACCGTTGGAAAACGACTTATAGAGCATGGTTATCTCTGTTTCTTGCCGAGTGTGACAGATAAATTTGACAACCGGTGTAATTTCCAAATCCACTCCTAACTCCTCTGTCAGTTCCCGCCTTGCTGTCTCTTTATAGGTGTCACCTGAAATAACATGGCCTGAGCAGGAAATGGTCCACTTTAACGGCTCTGTATCTTTGGTGATTGATCGCTTTTGCAGAAAAATTCTTCCCCGATCGTCAAAAACCGCTACTCCGACGCTTCGATGAATCAGTTTTTTATTCTTATGCACCTGCCTCCTGGTAGCTCTTCCGATAATGTTATCGTTTTCATCTACAATATCAAAGAATTCATTTTCCATAACTGCCAAATAAGAACTTATGCTACATATTATAACTCTTGACACTCTCCCCTTATCATTTTAGACTTTACTCAATGAGGATAATTGCCTGGATCAAAACCCATAAACTTACGGCCGTCCTTACTCTTATCGTCGTCTACTTCTTAAGCCGTTCATTTTTTGGCCTCAATTTTTCTCCTTTAAACATACCACGTTCCACAAGTTATGATGCAAACGTGCAAATGAAAACTCTGCCGGCGGTAGGCGGCGGACAACCCATGGGCATAGGCGGTGGCGGAGGTGACTATTATGGAGAAGCGCCACCGGCACCTGAGGTCAAAGACCGCATGATTGTCAAAAACTCTTTTCTCTCCCTCCAGGTGAAAAAAGTAAATGAAACGCTAAAAGTTATAACCGACTACACCACCTCAATCGGCGGTTATATGGTTGAGGCTAATCTTTCATCTCCAGAGGAAGCTCCATACGCAAGTGTCACTGTCCGCATCCCGCAGGAAAAATTAGAAGGAGCGCTTTCACATTTTAAATCTCTTTCCGTCAAAGTCATTTCCGAACAGGTTTCTGGATATGATGTTACCGATGAATATGTTGATATTGAAGCCAAACTTACTACCCTTGTTGCCAACCAGAAGAGATTTAAAGAAATCATGGATCAGGCAACTAAGCCTGATGATATTCTTAAAATCCAGCAGCAGATATTTGATTTACAAGATCAGATTGACAGACTCGTCGGCAGACAAAAATATATGGAGCAAACGGCCAAGATGGCTAAAGCCACCATTTATCTTTCCACTGATGAGTTTGCTCTTCCTTATGCTCCAAGCGGATCTTTCAGGCCAGAAGTCATCTTTAAAACAGCTGTGAGAAGCTTAATCGTAAATTTGCAAAAATTAGCTGCCTTCATCATCTGGATCCTAGTCTATGCTCCTATCTGGCTGCCGATTCTCATCTTAATCCTCTACTTCATCCGCAAAAAAAGAGCTGCAGGTAAAGTGGTATAATTGCCCATATGATTGTCCTCGGTATTGATCCCGGGATTGCTATTACCGGTATAGCAATTGTTTCTGAGGAAAAAGGCAAACAAACTCTTATCCATTCTGAGGCGATCACTACTTCGCTATCCCTATCTACTTCACTTAGGTTACTTAAGTTATTTAAGTCACTTAAGTCTATCCTGAAAAAATACCACCCTGATGTGGCCGCCTTGGAAAATCTTTTCTTCAACACCAATACCAAAACGGCCCTTATCATAGGCCAGGCAAGAGGCGTTGTCCAGGTCGTAATGGCCCAACACGACGTTCCTATTGCCGAATATACACCGCTTCAGGTAAAAATGGCCTTAACCGGCTACGGCCGGGCTGATAAAGTACAGATTCAGCAGATGGTCAAAAACATACTTAGGTTGCCAAAAGTTCTTTCTCCTGATGATATTGCCGACAGCGCCGCTATTGCACTGACCCACTGTTTTTCGTATAAACTAAGGGAGCGATTATGATTTCCTATCTTACCGGCACTATCAAATTTAAAACAGGTAGCTTTCTCACTCTTTTGGTTGGTGGTGTCGGTTATAAAGTCTATGTGCCTACCAATGTCATTGCCGAAACAAAACTTGACGAGCAACTCTCCTTTTTTATCCATACCCACGTCAAAGAGGATGCGCTTGATCTTTATGGATTTCCGACACAAGAGGACTTAACATTGTTTGAGCTTTTTTTAGGCGTTTCCGGTGTTGGTCCCAAAACCGCTCTTTCAATTTTTAGTAATGGCAAATTACCCAAGATCAAAGAGGCTATCGTCAAAGGTGACGTGGATTTCTTCACCTCTATTCCCCGCTTGGGCAAAAAAAACGCGCAAAAAATCATTATTGAACTTCGAAGTAAACTGGGAAGTCTGGGAGAGTTTGACTTGATAGGCGAAGGCGGTAAAGAGACGAAAGAAATCATTGATGCTTTAAAATCATTTGGCTTTACTCTTTCTGAAGCCAAAGAAGCATTAAGGGCGGTAAAAGATTTGGAAGGATCAACGTCTGATAAAATAAGACAAACACTGAAATACTTAGGGAAGAAATAAATTCTTATTAAGCTCTCTAAGTGACTTATTATGACATCCAAAAATCAACCTGAAAAACTCAATGAAACGCCCGAGGAAGAAAAACTCTTTGTTTCCCTTCGCGCTTCAGCCTGGGATCAATTTTTTGGACAGAAGAAAATCAAACAGGCTCTTGAAGTAGCTCTCACTGCCGCCAAAAAAAGAAAAGAGCCGCTTGAACATATACTTCTTTATGGCCCACCAGGCCTTGGCAAAACCACTTTGGCGCACCTTATCGCCAGACAAATGAATGTCAATATCAGAGTCACCTCCGGACCGGCGATTGAACGCTCAGGCGATCTGGCCTCAATCCTGACCAATCTTGAACCCGGCGATGTGCTTTTTATAGACGAAATCCATAGATTAAATAAGGTGGTTGAGGAAACTCTTTACCCTGCCATGGAAGACTTTGCTTTGGATATTGTCATTGGCAAAGGTCCTTCAGC
>Ga0315282_10003699_pt1 | contig 27290 bp, 28 predicted proteins | sample YL17G07_20_MG_FD_203693 | JGI IMG/M metagenome (GOLD analysis project Ga0315282, IMG submission 203693) | Sediment microbial communities from Yellowstone Lake, YNP, Wyoming, USA - YL17G07_20 | ecosystem: Environmental > Aquatic > Freshwater > Lake > Sediment | place: USA: Wyoming | collected...
CCGCCTCCGACGACCAGGGCTTTGCGGAAAACCGGGATCGAAATGGGGGTCAGGGCTTCGTTCCAGCGCAGGCGTTCGATCGTGCTCTTGGAAATCTTAAAAGCCTTGTCTGTCGCCTTTTCCTTATCCTTATGGACCCAGCTGCACTGCTCGCGGATGTTGGCGATCTCGCATTGAAACTCGTTGATCCCCGCCTGCTTGGCGGCCTTCCGGAATGTCGTTTCATGAAGGTTATGGGAGCAACAAGCGACGACGACGCTGTCCAGCTTCTTCTCTTTGATTGTATCCTGAATGAGCTTCTGGCCGGGGTCGGAGCACATGTAGACATAATCTTCGGAATGGACGATCCCCGGGTATCGAGAAAGCTCCCCGGCGATTTTTTTGACGTCCACAGTCCCCGCGATGTTGAGGCCGCAATGGCAGATGAAATAGCCGAGGCGTTTCTTCATGGAGCCTCCTTAGAGTTATTGGCATTGAAATTCGTCTACGTAAAAAAACATGGACGGCGCTGGCAAAAAAGTCTCGAAGGTGTTTGGATTTCTATGGCCAGGAGGGATAGGGATCGGCAATAGCGCAAATCTTTCTTTCTCTTGGCCGGAGAGGCGGAAACAGGCCAAAGCCGAGGCTGATCGAAGCCAGTTGCCGGTTTCATGTGACGACATTTTATGACAAAACGGGGAAGAAATCAACGCCCTAATTGATAAAATATTGGACAAGAGGAAATATGCCACATTATAGCTGTGGAAATATTCTACAAATACTATTGACAAAGAATTTTTTTCTGGATAGAATCAAAACTTATTAACAGGAATTTCTTGCTGTCCCTATGAGTTACAAAGCCTTTTTAATGCGGGAATTCATAAGGGAATTAAGTCGCACTTCCATCTGAAGCCTGCGCGTTCGGAAAGGCACATGCTCTGCGTTTGAATGAGGTCTATGGATGGCGCTATCGTCCGACAGCTTTTTTCGACCACCCTCTCCGTTTGTCTCAGCCGTTTCTTCCCCCTTTTTTCTCAACAAAACACGTGTCAAGCGGACGGCATCTACGCGCCTAAATCTCTTCAGGGAATTCGCCCGATGAACGATTTCTAAAAAGGAGGGTTCATGGAGATCCAGAAAAAAGTCAAATACGAGGAAGAACTGGATGCCGGCTTTTTGGAAGAGATTAAGGCCATGTCGGGATGCAAGGAAATCCAGGAATGCATCCAGTGCGGAACGTGCAGCAGCTCCTGCCCGATGGCCGTCTACATGGATTACCCGCCGCGAAAAATCATCGCCATGATCAAAAGCGGCTTTAAAGACGAAACGCTGAAGAGTTTCACCATCTGGCTTTGTCCCTCCTGCTATACCTGCCAGGTGCGATGCCCGTCCAAAATCAAGATCACCGATATCATGTACGCCCTCAAACGCAAAGCCATCCAGGAAAAAGTCTATCCGGCACGGTTCGCTATTCCCGTCTTAGACAAGGAGATGACTCGCCTGATCTCCAAGTACGGCCGAAATTCGGAACTATGGCTCATCATCAACCTTTATCTTAAATCGCATAACCCTTTTGGCATGCTGAAGATGGCTCCTCTGGGCATCAAGTTGATGAAGACCGGCCGCATGTCCCTAAAAAGAGAATCCATCAAGGGGAAAAAACAATTGAGGGGCTTGTTGAAGGCCATACGGGAGGACGCCCAATGAACGGTTACATTTACTATCCCGGCTGCTCGCTTAAAGGGGGATCGCGGCATTATGAAGAATCCATCCTCCCCGTTTTCAGGGAGATCGGCATGCCTCTTCTGGAGCTTGAGGACTGGAACTGTTGCGGCGCCACCGCCTATTTTTCCGTGGACGACACCATGGCGGCCGCCATTTGCGGGCGCAACTTGTCGCTCGCCGAAAAGACGGGGAAGGACATCATCGCCCCGTGCGCCGGCTGCTACCTGACCCTCAAAAAATCTAATAAATTTCTGACGAGCTCTCAGCCGAAAGCCGCCAAGATACTCAAGGATTTGAAAAGCGTCGGCTCCGAATACCAGGGAAAAGTCAACGTCAAGCATCCCCTCGAAGTCCTCATCAAAGACGTGGGCGTGGATAAGATCAAGGATAAAGTCCGCCGCCCTCTTAAAGGCCTGAAAGTGGCCTGTTACTACGGCTGCCAATTGGTGAGGCCTTACACGGACTTCGATGACCCCGATTATCCCACCAAACTCGACGTCCTCTTGGAGGCCGTCGGGGCCGAGGCCGTAAAGTATTCGGCCAAGACCCGCTGTTGTGGCGGATCGTTGACCGGGACGATCGAAGAAGTCGGCCTGCGGCTGAACTATATCCTCCTCAAGGAAGCCAAGCGCAAAGGCGCCGACCTCATCGCCACGATCTGTCCCCTCTGCCAGTTCAACCTAGAGATCACCCAGAGCAAGATCGTCAGCAAATACAAGGACGATATTCGCTTGCCCATCCTCTATTTCAGCCAATTGCTGGGATTGGCGCTTGGAATCGCCAAGGAAGACCTCGGCTTTTCCAGGTCCATCATCTCTCTGAAGCCCGTCTGGAAAAAGCTTGAAAACGGAGGGACACGATGAATCAAAACGGACGGCCAAGAATCGGAGTTTTCGTCTGCCACTGCGGCACCAACATCGCCGGAAAGGTGAATGTCACCGAGGTCCTGGATTTCGCGGCCAAGCTGGACGATGTCGCCGTCGCCAAAGAATATAAGTTTATGTGTTCCGATCCGGGGCAGGAATTGATCAAGCAATGCATCAAAGATTACAGTTTGAACCGCGTCGTCGTCGCCTCCTGCTCTCCGCTCATGCATGAACAGACATTCCGAGGCGTCACGGCGGAAGGCGGACTAAATCCCTTTTACTTCCAGATGTCGAACATCCGGGAGCACGTGTCCTGGGTCACCGTCAAGCCCGAAGACGCGACAAAAAAAGCCAAAGCCTTGATTTCGGCCGCTGTCCGCCGCGTCGCCCTTCACGATCCCCTCACCAAAAAAGAAGTGCCCGTCCGCCCCGAACTTTTGATCGTCGGAGGCGGGATCGCCGGCATCCAGGCGGCGCTGACGTACGCCAAGTCGGGGAAAAAAGTTTATTTGGTCGAAAAGCAGCCCTCGATCGGAGGCCATATGTCCCAGCTCGACAAGACGTTTCCCACGCTCGACTGCTCGGCCTGCATCCTCACGCCGAAAATGAGCGAGGTCGGGAAACATCCAAACATTGAGCTTCTGACCTGGAGCGAAGTGGAAGAAATTTCGGGCTATATCGGCAATTTCAAGGCAAAAATCCGAAAGAAAGCCCGTTATGTCGACATTGACAAATGCAACGGCTGCGGTGCCTGCTGGGAGAACTGCCCGACGACCATCACACCGTCGGAGCGCGTCATCCGGAAAGGGCGGATGATCATTAAACGGGTCGAAAAAGAAAATTGAAATGAAGCTTAAAGAGGTCCAACGCCTTCTTCGCGCCGACGTCGTCTGGGGAGCCAAAACACACCTAGAAACAGACGTCGCCTACGCCTGCAGCTCGGATTTGATGAGCGACGTCCTGGCTTACGGCCGGCCCGGGCAGCTGCTGCTCACGGGGCTGAGCAACGCCCAATCCGTACGGACGGCCGAAATCATCGAGGCCCGGGCCATCGTTTACGTCCGGGGCAAAAGGCCCGACGAAGAGGGCTTGGAACTGGCCATACTCAAAAAAATCCCGCTTTTTTCCACGAAATGCATGATGTTTGAGGCTTGCGGGATCCTCTACAAGCACGGCCTCCCGGGGATCACTTCCATGGGCCAAAAAAAATAAGGATGAGCGGCGATACTGGCTTGGTGCAGTCATTCGAAATCGTCGGAGGAAGTTTCAGCCGGGCGGGAAACGTCTCCATGGCGATCAAGGAAATTCTCGTGGAGCTGGGCGTCGAACCTTCCCTTATCCTCCGCGCGGCCATTGCCGCCTATGAGGCCGAGATGAATGTCGTCATGTATGCGGAAAAAGGGGAAATGACCCTGCACGTGACGCCCAAGCTTATCCATCTCCGGCTGCGGGACAAAGGACCGGGCATCGCCGATATCGAACTGGCCATGCAGGAAGGATATTCCACCGCCACCGAGGAAATGCGGGAAATGGGATTCGGCGCCGGCATGGGCCTGCCCAATATCAAGAAAAACGCCGACCGGCTCGATATTTTCTCGGAAGTCGGGAAGGGAACCGCTCTTGATATATTCATTAATATCGCGGCCAAACAGAAAGGCGACTCATGAGTCAATATTTTCATTCCGTTCGGATCAATGTCGATCAATGCTTGGGGCGGAGGCGATGCCTGCGGACCTGCCCGACTCAAGCCGTCCGCGTGAGAAAGGGAAAGGCGACGATGCTCGAAGATAAATGCATCGACTGCGGCGAATGCATCATCGCCTGCCCCACCGGAGCCATCGTCCCGCTGACTGACCCCTTCGGTGAGCTGACGAAATTCCGGCACACGGTCGCCATTCCTTCTCCTGCGCTCTACGCTCAGTTCGGCCGCGAAATCCTGCCGGATAAAATCCTGGCCGGCCTAAAAAAGATCGGCTTTGATGATGCTTTCGACCTGTCCCTGGCCTGCGGAGAAGTCAGCTTCGCTATCCAGGAATATTTACGGGATCACAAGGGACCGAAGCCTTTGATTTCAAACGCCTGTCCCGTCATCGTTCGCCTCATCCAAGTCAAATACGCCAACCTGATCGATCTCCTTCTTCCGATCGAAAATCCGAGGGAGCTCGCCGCTCGGGAAATCAAGAAGAAAAAAGCCCGCCAGTACGACCTCAACGAAAAAGAGATCGGCACGTTCTATCTCACGCCCTGCCCCTCCAAAATGATTTCCATTAAACAGCCCGCCGAAAAGGGAAAATCCCATATTGACGGCGCGATCGCGATCGCCGACATATACGGCCCTCTTCTCGCCTCCATGGAGACCGAGGCCAACGAAAGTTACCGCAAAAGTCTGGAAAATATTTGCATTTTGGGCATCGGCTGGGCCATGGCGGGCGGCATCTGCCGGACACTCCGGCTGCGCAATTCGCTCTCGGTCGCCGGCTTGACCGAGATCCTCAAAGTCTTCGACGATATCGAGCGCGGCAAGCTGCGGAACATCGATTTTATTGAATGCTATGCCTGCCTCCAGGGGTGCGTCAGCGGCTCGCTCACCGTCGAAAACGTTTACATTTCCTACAACAAGATCCTCAAACTCATCGAAACCCTGGAATCCGAAAAAATCAAAGCCTGTCCGGACATCCAGGACGTCCGAAAACGCTATCGGCAAAAATATTACTCCATGGAAGGGAAGTTCGAGCCGCGGCCGCTCCGGCCCCTGGACGACAACCTGGCGAAAGCCATCGCCAAAAGGAAAAAGAAAGAAGCGCTTTTTGAGACATTGCCGAAAATCGACTGCGGCGCCTGCGGTTCGCCGACCTGCCTGACCTTCGCCGAGGACGTCGTCAAGGGCGAAGCCGTCTTTGCCGATTGCGTAATTCAAGCGGCCGGAAGAGGATGCGGGGGCGCCTCATCGGCGCCGGAAGCCGGAAAAGAGGTTAAGACAGATGAAACTTAACAACATCATTAAAGCTTTGTCCTTGCGGCTGTTGCAGGGCGAGGGAAATCTCGTCGTCGAAGTCGCGGGAGGCTACACCAGCGATTTGCTGAGCGACGTCATGGCTCGCGGCCGGAAAAAAGACATCTGGATCACGCTCCAGACGCATCAAAACATCGTCGCCGTCGCCAAGCTTAGAGAACTGGCGGCGGTCATTCTCGTCAACGGGCGCAATCCGGACTCGGGCACGCTCCGGAAAGCCAAAGAGGAAAAAGTCATTCTCCTAGGAACGGACGATTCCGCGTTCTCGATCTCCGCAAAACTCTATGAAATCTTAAGGGTCGTATCATTTTGAAAGCGTTTAAGGCCGACTTGCACATCCACACCTGCCTTTCTCCCTGTGCCGACCTCGAGATGTCTCCGCAAAAAATCGCCCGGCAAGCGAAATTCAAAGAGCTCGATATTCTCGGTATCTGCGATCACAATTCCGCCGAAAACACGCCGGCCGTGGTCAAAGCCGCCGGTCGATTCGACATTCTTGTGCTGCCGGGGCTAGAAATAACGTCCCAAGAAGAAGTGCATGTTCTCGCCCTTTTCGATAAAGTCGAGTCCGCCCTAGCCTTGCAGGAACACGTCTATTCTCACCTGCCGGGAGAAAACGACGAAAAAACTTTCGGTATGCAGGTCGTCGTCGATGCCGAAGGAGTGGTCATCAGCTTTAACCATAGGCTCCTCATTGGAGCGTCGACTCTAACGCTTGAAGCCGTAGTCGATGCGATCCACTTTCTCGGCGGACTGGCCATCGCTTCGCACATCGACCGCGAAGGATTCAGTCTGCTCGGCCACTTAGGCTTTGTCCCAGACCATCTTTCGCTCGATGCCCTGGAGATTTCAGCAGACATCAGCTATGGCCAAGCTCAGAATAAATTCCAGCCGCGCCAACCGCTCATTGCCTCATCGGACGCGCATTTCTTGAAGGACATCGGAAAGGCCGCGACGACCTTCCTGTTGAAGTCGGGAACAGTCGACGAAATAAAAAAGGCATTCTTAAACGAACGGGGAAGGGCCGTCATCCACTGATACGAACCATGGAAGACCTGTCGCTGCATATACTCGACATCGCCGAAAATTCGGTCGAGGCTCAAGCCAAAAAAATTTATATCCGGCTCGAGGAAAATAGACGACAGGATCGGTTGACTCTGGAAATCGCCGACGACGGACAGGGCATGGACAAAGAGTTTCTGACACGCGCCCTTGATCCGTTTGTCACGACAAAAAAGGCGCGGCGGGTCGGACTCGGTCTGCCGCTGCTGGCCGAAGCCGCCAAGGCCGCCGGCGGGACATTCGTTCTCCGGTCACGGCCGGGGCGGGGAACAAAGGTCCGGGCGATGTTCCAATTGAGCCACATCGACCTCAAGCCTCTGGGAGATATCGCCCAGACCCTTACGACTTTGATCGCCAGCCATCCGGAAATTGACATCCGCTACAGGCATAAAGCCGGCGGCCGGACATATACCTTCGCCACACGGGCGTTTCGGATTAAGCTCGGAGGAATTCCCATTAATTCCCCCCCCATCATCCGGCTTATCAGGGAAAACGTAGAGGAAGGATTAGATCAACTAGGGAGGAAGTCATGACTGAACAACGGCTCTCGGAAATCCTTTTAAAGTATCAGACCGACCCCGGTGCCATCATCGCCATCCTGCAGGATATCCAGGAGGAGTTCAGATACCTGCCGAAAACCGCACTCAAGATCGTTTCTCAAGAACTGGATATTCCCCTCAGCCGCGTCCTCAGCCTGGCTACGTTCTACAAAGCCTTCAGCCTCAAGCCGAAAGGCAAGCATCCGGTCCATGTCTGCCTCGGGACGGCTTGTCACGTGCGCGGCGCCCAGCTCGTGCTGGAGAAAATTGAACGCGAACTCGGCCTCAAACCCGGCCAAACCTCCGCCGATATGGAATTCAGCCTGGACGCCGTCCGCTGCGTCGGCTGCTGCGGGCTGGCGCCCGTGGTCATGGTCGGCGAGGACGTGCATGGAAAGATTTCTCAGACAAAAGTGGCTGGGCTGATCAAAAAATATAAGAAATAAGGGAGACGAACGATGGCCAAACTCAATATTGAAGACCTGGAAAAAATCAGGGAACGCGTCAAGCGCACAACCAGCGTCCGCGAAGGCGGCGCATTCCAAGCGAAAGTCGTCGTCCATATGGGAACGTGCGGGATCGCGGCGGGCGCCCGTGGGATCATGAGCGCTTTCCTTAAAGAGCTAGAGACGAGGGATATCCATGACGTCCTCCTCACCAATTCGGGCTGCGCGGGCTTGTGCAGCCAGGAACCGATGGCGACCGTGGAGCTCGCCGGACAAGCGCCCGTAAAGTACGTGAACTTAACGGAGAAAAAAGCGAAAGAGATTTTTGAAAAGCACGTTCTGGGTGGAAAGATCGTAAAAGATTATGCCCTGGGAATCGGCAGCGAGAAAACTGATTTATGACACGGAGGGAGAAGATGGCTGAACTTACGAAGGCTAAAACGTACCGGCTGCACCTCATGGTCTGCGCGGGGACGGGCTGTGTCTCCAATCATTCCTATGAGATTAAAGCGGCCCTGGAAAATGAGATCAAAAAACACGGGCTGGAAAAAGAGATCGTCGTCGTACCCACGGGCTGCAACGGGTTTTGCGAAAGAGGCCCGATCCTCGTCGTTCAACCGGGTAACATCTTCTACCAGCAGTTGTCCGTCAAAGATATCCCTCATCTGGTTGAAGAACACTTTCTAAAGGGAAGGCCGCTGGCGAAATTAATGTATTCGCCCCCCGAAGAAAAAAAGCCCGTGCCGGTGCTCAACGACATTCCGTTTTTTAAAAAACAGGTCCTCATCGCCCTCCGGAACCGCGGGCTTATCGACCCCGAAAAAATCGACGAATATATCGCCCGCGACGGGTACAAGGCCATCGTCAAAACTCTGACCGAAATGACGCCGGACAAGATCATCGCCGAGATCACGCTGTCCGGGCTCCGCGGCCGCGGCGGCGCCGGATTCCCGACCGGCGTGAAATGGCAGTTGGTCCGAAGCGCCGCGAGCTCGAATGGAGGGGCTAAATACATCGTCTGCAACGGCGATGAAGGAGACCCCGGCGCGTTCATGGACCGGAGCATCCTGGAAGCCGATCCCCACGCGGTCATCGAAGGCATGGTCATCGGCGCCAAAGCCATCGGCGCGACGGCGGGATTCGTTTATGTCCGCAATGAATACCCTCTGGCCGTGGAGCGACTAACGGTCGCCTTAGAACAGGCGCGCGATTACGGCCTTCTGGGCGAAAACATCCTGGGCACCGGCTTCGATTTCGATATTCAGATCAAACGCGGCGCAGGAGCCTTTGTCTGCGGCGAAGAAACCGCTCTGATGGCCTCGATCGAAGGCCGACTCGGAGAGCCAAGACCGCGACCGCCTTATCCCGCCCAGAGCGGGCTCTGGGGAAAGCCGACGTGCATCAACAACGTCGAAACCTGGGCGAACGTGCCTTCCATCATCAACCGGGGCGCGAAATGGTTTGCCGGCATCGGAACCGAAACGAGCAAAGGCACCAAAGTTTTTTCCCTCGTCGGAAAAATCAATAACACCGGACTGGTCGAGGTGCCGATGGGCATTTCCCTACGGGAAATCATCTATGATATCGGCGGCGGCATCCCCGGCGGCAAGGCGTTTAAGGCCGTCCAGACCGGAGGGCCGTCCGGCGGTTGCATTCCCAAAGAAAAAATCGATTTGCCGATCGATTACGAAAGCCTAACGGAGGCCGGATCGATGATGGGCTCGGGCGGGATGGTCATTATGGACGAGGACACATGCATGGTGGACATCGCCCGCTACTTTCTATCGTTCACCCACGATGAATCCTGCGGGAAATGCACACCGTGCCGCGAAGGAACCAAAGCTATGCTCGACATCCTGACACGGATCGCCGAAGGAAAGGGAACCGCTGAGGACATCGTCCTTCTCGAAGACCTCGCTCATGCCATCAAGGACTCGGCCCTGTGCGGGCTGGGAAAAACGGCGCCCAATCCCGTCCTCACCACGCTGCGCTATTTCCGCTCCGAATATGAGACGCACATCAAGGACAAGAAATGCCCGGCTCATGTCTGCCGACAGCTCAACGTTTATACGATTGACCCGGAAACATGCGTTAAGGCCGGCCGCGGCTGCGATCTCTGCCGCCGCAACTGCGCTTCGGACGCGATCCTCGGCCAGAAAAACGAGGCTCACGTCATCGACTCAGACAAGTGCATCAAATGCGGCGTCTGTTTTGATGTCTGCAATTTCGGCGCTGTCAAGATCGAATGAGGAGGACAAACATGGTGAACCTGACGATTGATGGAAAAAAGATTCAAGCGGAAGATGGCGCGACCATTCTGCAGGCCGCAAAAAAAGCCGAGGCTAAGATTCCGACACTCTGCTACCATCCCCTCGTTGAACCGTACGCCGCTTGCCGAGTCTGTACGGTCGAAGTGTCCCATAAAGGCAAAAACGAGCTCATGACCTCCTGCAACACCAAAGTCCAGGAAGGGATGGACGTTTCGACGAATTCCCGCCGGGCGCTGCGGGCGAGGCGACTTAACGTCGAAATGCTCCTGGCGCGAGCGCCGGCCGCCGAGCCTCTTCGACAGATCGCTAAGGAGCTTGGGATTGAAAAGACGCGCTTTGAAATCAAAGATCCCGAAGAAAAATGCATCCTCTGCGGCCTGTGCGTAAGGGTCTGCGACGAAATCGTCGGGGTCTCGGCCATCAGCTTCGTCGAACGCGGAACGGAGCGGAAGGTCTCCACGCCTTTCGGCGAACCCTCCGAAGCCTGCATCGGCTGTGTTGCCTGCACTTATTTCTGTCCGACCGGAGCCATCACGTGCGAAGACAAATACGGCCGCAAGGTGATCCATGACGAGATGTATCTCGGCCCGACGACGGCCATCCGTGTTCCCATCCGCCAGGCCGTTCCCATGATCCCTTTCATCGACAAAGAGGCGTGCATCCATTTCAAGACAGGGGAGTGCAAAATCTGCGCCAAGGTCTGCGACAGAGAGGCTGTCAACTATGAGATGGACGACACGCTGCAGGAACTCGAGGTCGGGTCCATCATTTTAGCTTCAGGCTTCAAGCCCTTTGACGCCCGCCGCATCCCCGCTTACGGCTACGGCCGCTTCCCGAATATCATCACCGCCATGGAGTTTGAACGGCTGGTCAACGCCTCGGGCCCGACCGGCGGCAAAGTCCTCCTGGCCAACGGCGAGGAGCCCAAAGCCGTCGGCATCATCCACTGCGTGGGCTCGCGCGATGAAAACTACAACGCCTACTGCTCCCGCGTCTGCTGCATGTACTCCCTTAAATTCGCTCACCTGCTCGGCGAAAAGACCAAGGCGGCGATCTACGACTTCTATATCGATATGCGCTGTTTCGGCAAGGGCTATGAAGAATTCTACCGGCGGCTGCTCGCGGAAGGGACCCAATTCATCCGCGGGCGGGTCTCCGAGATCAACGACCTGGCCTTGACCGAAAAAGAGGAAGGAAAGCTCATCATCCGGGTCGAGGACACCCTGATCGGCACGGTGCGGCGGATTCCGGTCGATATGGCCATTCTGGCCGTGGGGCTGGAGCCAAGCGTCGATCACAACCGGCTCGCCAAAAAATTCAACGTTTCCTGCAGCCAGGATGCGTACTTCCTCGAGCGACATCCCAAGCTCGCTCCTATTTCCTCCTTCACCGATGGAATTTTCCTGGCCGGGACATGCCAAGGCCCGAAAGACATTCCAGACACCGTCGCCCAGGCGGGCGCCGCGGTTTCCGAAGCCCTGGCCCTGGCCGATGCCGGTAAAGTCGAGCTTGAACCGATCACCGCGGAAATCGACGACGAGCTCTGCTCGGGATGCCAGGTCTGCGTGGGACTGTGCCCGTTCACGGCCATCGCCTACGATAAAGACAAGGGAATCTCGGTCATCAACGATGCGCTGTGCAAAGGCTGCGGAACGTGCGTGGCCGCCTGCCCCAGCGGAGCGTCCCAGCAGAAGCATTTCCGCGACGCCCAAATTTTCGCGGAGATCGAAGGAATCTTCCTTGTCTGAGAAAAAGGGGAAAAAAATGGTGACAGGGGAGTGGTGCTTTGGATATAATAGCTTGCTCAAAGCAAGAAAAGGTGAAAAATGTGTGGAGGAAATCCGACGATGAGCGATGAGACTTTTGAGCCCAGGCTTGTCGGTTTTTTATGCACCTGGTGTTCTTATACCGGCGCGGATTTGGCCGGTACGGCGCGCCTGGCCTACGCGCCGAACATCCGGATCATCCGCGTTATGTGCAGCGGCCGAGTCGATCCTCAGTTCGTTCTGAAGGCCTTCCATGAAGGCGCCGACGGGGTGTTGATCTCCGGTTGTCACCCGGGCGATTGCCATTACCAGGAGGGCAATTATAAAACATTGCGGAGACATCGGCTGCTCTCTCGGGTGCTGGAAGAATTCGGCATTGAAAAAGAACGCTTTCGACTGGAGTGGGTTTCCGCTTCGGAAGGGGTGAAATTCCAGCAGGTTTGCAATGAATTCACCGAGCAGATCAAGAAATTGGGGCCGTTAAATTTTCGCCAGAATGGAGGACAGCATGAGCAACGCCAAGCCTAAAGTCGCATTTTACTGGTGTTCATCCTGCGGCGGCTGCGAAGAATCCGTCGTGGACCTTGCCCAAGACATCCTCAAAGTCGTGGCCGCTGTCGACATCGTCTTCTGGCCGGTCGCCCTGGATTTCAAAAAAAAAGATGTCGAGGCTATGCCCGACAAGTCCATCGCTGTCAGCTTCATCAACGGCAGTGTCCGGACGTCGGAACAAGAAGAGATGGCCCAGCTTTTAAGGCGAAAGTCTCAAATGATCGTCGCCCATGGCGCCTGCGCTCATCTTGGCGGCATTCCAGGGTTAGCCAATTTTTGGAACAAGGAGACCATCTTCCGCAAAGCCTATCATACGACGGTGTCTACGGATAACCCGAAGAAAGTCGAGCCTCAGGAAAAAACCGTCATCGACGGGCACGAACTGACGCTTCCCCGCTTTTGGGACACTGTCTATCCTCTGTATGCCGTGATCGATGTCGATTATTATCTGCCGGGCTGTGCGCCTCAGCGTGATTTGATCATCAACGCCGTCAACGCCATCCTGGAGGGGAAGCTCCCGCCCAAGGGATCGGTCCTTTCGCCCAACAAATCGTGCTGCGACGACTGCGACCGGAACGAAACGAAGCCCGAAAAGCTGGCCATCAAGGAAATCAAGCGACCGTACGAAGTCCTGATCGATCCGAAGACGTGTTTTCTGGCACAAGGGATCATCTGCATGGGGCCGGCCACGCGAGGCGGCTGCGGAGAGCGATGCATCGAAGGAAATATGCCCTGCCGCGGCTGCATGGGTCCGACCGACCAAGTTTATGACCAAGGCGCCAAATTTCTTTCGGCGTTCGCTTCGATCCTTGGCACCGACGACGAGAAGGAGATCGAAAAAATCGTCTCGACCATCGTCGACCCGGCCGGCACGTTCTATCGCTTCAGCCTGCCGTCATCCATCTTAGGACGCAAAAAAATGGAGGCTGTGAAATGAGTCAGCGAATCACCATCGATCCCATAACGCGCTTGGAAGGGCATGGCAAGATCGAAATTTTTCTCAACGATAAAGGCGACGTGGAGCGGGCGATCCTTCAAGTGCCGGAACTCCGCGGCTTTGAGCAGTTCGCCGTCGGAAGGCCGGTGGAAGAAATGCCCCGGATCACAACGCGTATCTGCGGCGTCTGTCCCATGGCCCACCATATGGCGGCGACCAAAGCCGTGGATGCCGTTTTCCATATCGAGCCCACGCCGACCGCCCGCAAGCTCCGCGAGCTCGTCTATAACGCCTTCACCATGGAGGACCACACTCTTCATTTCTTTTTCCTCGGAGGGCCGGATTTTGTCGTTGGACCTCAGGCGCCGGCGGCCGAGCGCAACATCCTCGGCGTCATCGGCAAGGTCGGGCTTGAAATCGGCGGCCGCGTCATCCGAGTCCGAGAGGAATGCCGGGAGATCATGAGCTACCTTTGCGGCAAGGCCATCCACCCCGTCTGCGGGCTTCCGGGCGGAGTCGCCAAAGGCCTGGATAAGGAACACCGGACCAAGTTCCTGGAAATATCCAAGACAGCCGTAGAATTCGCCGAATTCGCCCTCCAAATTTTTGACGATGTGGTCCTGAAAAACAAAACCTATGTGGACATCGTCGTCGGCGATGCCTATAAAATCAAAACCTACTACATGGGCATGGTGAATACCAAAAATCAAGTCGAATTCTACGACGGCGATATCCGCGTCGTCGACCCCGACGGCAAGGAATTCGCGCGATTTAAGCACAGCGAATACCTCGACCATATCGCCGAACATGTCGAGCCTTGGACCTATGTGAAATTCCCATTTCTAAAAAAAGTCGGCTGGAAGGGATTCGTCGAAGGCAAAGACAGCGGCGTTTACAGAGTGGCGCCTCTGGCCCGGCTCAATGTTGCCGACGGCATGCAGACGCCAAGGGCTCAGAAACATTATGAAAGAATGTACGCGACTCTGGGCGGAAAGCCCGTCCACAACACCCTGGCCTTCCATTGGGCGCGCCTGATTGAAGCGCTCCAGGCCGCCGAAAAGATGGTCGAGCTCCTGGAAGACAACGACATCATCGGCCCCAACATCCGCAATATCCCCACGGAGACGCCGACCGAGGGCGTGGGAATCGTCGAAGCGCCACGGGGGCTGTTGATCCATCATTATAAGACCGACGAGAAGGGCCTGATGACGGATGCCAATCTGATCGTGGCCACGATCGGTAACGCGGCGGCCATCAACATGTCCATCGAGAAAGCTGCCAAGGCTTATATCAAGGGAGGGAACATATCGGAAGGGCTCCTGAATATGGCCGAAATGGCCTTCCGGCCCTACGATCCCTGCCACGGCTGCGGAACGCACGCTCTTCCGGGAGACCGCCCTCTCGTCATCAACATCCGCAATCACAACGGAGAATTGATCAGACAACTGAAGAAGTGAACCCCGGGAGCCGTTTCCTCGAGCAAGATTGACGTATTTGTATTAAATTTGTTTTTATAACGGAGAGGAGTCCTGCCGGCAGAAATGAAATCACCTCGCTTTTCCTTGCGCACGAAAATTATCTTGAGTTTTCTCGCGGTCATTACTCTAGGCGGCATTCTTTCACTCAGCATCGGCTCAAGGCTCGTCCGCGACACACTCACCTCCCAAGCCCAGGCCAAAGTCAAGCATGATCTCGCCTCCGCCTGGATCGTATTCAACGAAAAACTCCACGATATCAAGGAAATCGTCAGCCTGACCGCCGCCCGGGAAGGCCTGCGGGAGGCATTGAAAAATAATCATAGAGACATCTTAATCAAGTATCTGGGCCGGGTGAGGAATGAGAAAGACCTGGACTTCCTGACGCTGGCCGACGCCCGGGGAAGAGTCCTCATCAGGACGAGAAATAAGCAAATTGTCGGAGACGACGAATCTCAGGACGAAATCATCCGCCTGGCTTTACGGGGCGACATTGCCGCCTTCCCTCAAATTCTTGCCCGGGAAAAACTCCTCCTGGAAGGGCAAGGCCTTGCGGATAAAGCCGCGCTGGATTTCATCCCGACGCCACAAGCCGCCCCCCGCAGGGAAAACCGGGAAACAAGCGGCATGGTGCTTAAGGCCGCCGCCCCGATCACGGACGAGAACAACCGCCTTCTGGGCGTCCTCAGCGGAGGGGTCCTTCTCAATCGGAACTATGAGATTGTCGACCGCGTCAAGGAAATCGTCTTCAAGGGAGAAAAATACAAGGGCCGGGAAACGGGCACCGCGACCATTTTCCAGAACGATTTGCGGATTTCGACCAACGTCAAAAACGAAAAAGGCGAGCGCGCCATCGGCACGCTCGTTTCGGAAGAAGTGAAAAAGGCCGTCTTGGAAGAAGGCAAGCCCTGGATCGCTCGAGCCTTTGTCGTCAATGATTGGTACATCACCGCCTACGAGCCCATCAAAAACGCCGAAAGGAAAACTATCGGAATCCTTTATGTCGGCATGCTGGAAAAACCCTATTTGGACACCGCCAACCGGGTGATGTTAACCTTCACCTTGATGGCCGCGCTCTGCGTCGTTTTTCTCTTGGTCATTCTTTATTTCTCCACGACCCGGATTATCCGCCCCCTGCAAAGAATGGCAGTGGCCGCCCGGGAAATCGCTAAAGGCGATTTGGCCCAGAAGGTGGACGTAAGCTCGGGCGACGAAATCGGAATTCTTGCGGACTCTTTCAACCGGATGACCGACCATCTTCGCGATGCCAACGACAAACTCATGGAATGGGGGAAAACCCTGGAGAAAAAAGTCGAGGAGCGGACCAAGGAGCTCGTCGAAATCCAGGCCCATCTTATTGAAGCAGAAAAGCTCGCCTCGCTGGGCAAATTGGCGGCCGGCATCGCCCATGAAATCAACAATCCCCTGGGAGGGATCCTCATCTACAGCTACCTGGTCCTGGAGGATACAGACAAGGACGATCCCCATTACGAAAATCTTAAAAAAATCGTGAAAGAGACAACGCGCTGCAAGGATATTGTCAAAGGCCTGCTTGAGTTCGCGCGTCCTAAAGAGCCGGAAATGGGCATGGTTGATGTCAACGATATCCTGGATAAATCGCTATCCCTCATGGAACGCCAAGTCATGTTTCAGAATATCGTCATTCGAAAGGCATATGCGCCCGGTCTGCCGAGAATCTTCGCCGACGGGGCCCAGCTCCAGCAGGTTTTCATCAACATCATCCTCAACGCCGCCGAAGCTATGAACGGAAACGGGACACTGACTTTGAAAACTTCCATCGATCAAAGCCAGGACATGATGAATGTGGAATTCACGGACACCGGGCACGGCATTCGGGAAGAAGACAAGAAACGCCTCTTCGAACCGTTTTTCTCGACCAAGGAAGTCGGCAAGGGAACCGGCCTGGGTTTGGCCATCAGCTACGGCATCATTCAAAAACATCGAGGGGCAATCGACGTTCAAAGCCAAGCCGGACAGGGATCCACCTTCATCGTTAAGCTTCCTTTAAAAAAAGAGATCCAACATGATTGAAGACGCCCAGATCCTGATCATCGACGACGAAGAAACGATGCGGGATTCCATGCATCAGGTGCTGATCAAGGAGGGATACCGGATCAAAGAGGCCAAGGATGGGCCTGAGGGATTGGCGCTTTTCAATCAAGAAACCTATCATGTCGCCTTCGTGGATCTCAAGCTTCCCGGCATGGACGGCCTCGAGGTTCTCAGGCAGATGAAGGAGGCGAGCCCGGAAACGCCGATCATCATCATCACGGGCTACGGCACTATCGAAACGGCCGTCGAGGCCATCAAGCTCGGCGCATTTGATTATATGGCCAAGCCGTTTACGCCCGAGGAGCTGAGGGTCATCACCCAGAAAGCTCTGGAAAGCCGGAAAATGCTTTTTGAAAACATCTATCTCCGGAGCGAGCTTCTGGCTAAGACCGAATTCGAGATGGTCGTCGGCAAAAGCAAAGCCATGAAGAAGGTCCTCGACATCGTCAGCCGCGTAAGCCCCACGGAAACGACCGTGTTGATCATGGGCGAGAGCGGCACAGGCAAGGAACTCATCGCCCGCGAAATCCATAACCACAGCCTGCGCCACAACGCGCCGTTTGTCGTGGTCGACTGCGGCGCCCTAGTGGAAACACTGTTCGAAAGCGAGCTGTTCGGCCATGTCAAAGGCTCGTTCACCGGGGCCCACGAAACCAAACACGGCCGTTTCGAAGTCGCCGACGGCGGGACGATTTTCTTCGATGAGATCAGCAACATCGGCCTGAACATTCAGGCCAAGCTTCTGCGTGTCATCCAAGAACGTGAAGTGACACGCATCGGCAGCGCCAAGCCGATCAAAGTCGACATCCGCATCCTGGCCGCGACGAATGAGAATCTCGCCCAAGCCGTCGCTAAAGGGACGTTCCGGGAAGACCTTTTCTACCGCCTGAGCGTCGTGCCCATCCATCTGCCGCCTCTCCGCGAGCGCAAGGAAGACATTCCCCTTCTCGTCGAACACTTTCTTCTAAAATACAACAAGAAAGCCAAAAAACGCATTGCGGGATTTTCGCCACGGGCCATCAAAGCTCTTGCCGAGTACGACTGGCCCGGGAATATCCGGGAGCTCGAAAATACTATCGAGCGGACCGTCGTGCTGTCAAGGGGAAACGGAATCGATCTTGAAGACCTCATGTATCACGGCATCAGCGCCGGCTCCTCCGTTTTCGGCGCCGTCGGCGGAAAATTTAAGTCTCTGGAAGAAATGGAAAAGGAATACATTAAGGCCGTCCTTAAGGAATACGATGGAAACAAGAGCCGAGCGGCAAAAATTCTGGGCATCGACCGTAAAACGCTCTGGGCCAAACTCAAAAAAAACAGCCAGCCCTAGCTATCGCACTCCACAGCTCGCCGGTTGAGGCCGCTTGACGGCGATTCCTCATGTGTCCCTAAATTAGGCTGAGACCGGGGAAATATTCCCCATCCCGTTTATCGGAGCGATTTCTGGGAAGGATCGTTTCGGGCGATGGCTTGTCAATTACTTTAATATAAACGATTTAAAAAATTTTTCCGTGATTCCGATGCCGGACGAATCCGGCATGTATTTTGCATAATAAAATCGTGTTAGAATTCTGTATAATTTTGCCCTTAATTTATTCAAGGAGAAAAGGAAAGGCTAATCTCATGAAAACAAAAGGAAGACAGACATGAGGATTTTAAAACTCAAGAAACCAGACCTGTTTCCCTTCCTGGAAATCATTTCCAGGAAGGCCGAGATCTGGGCGCCCCAGAAGAAAGGCGACAAGCATGTGTTCGACCGTGTGAACGACTTCGCCGGGATATCGCTCCAGTCGACTAGAACGCTTATTCCTCCGAAGAAAATTATGGTGCCGCCGTCCTTCAATATGTTTCATTTCACTGAAAACGGCTACGTAGAAGATTTCTCCCACATTTCCAAGAAAATTTTGTTCGGAATTCACCCCTGCGATATCCACGGCCTTTTAACTCTGGATAAGCTCTTCGTCCAGGAATATCCCGACCCTTATTATATGTGCGCCCGGGCAAACACCTTAATCCTCGGCGTCTCCTGCTGGCCGGACGAGAACTGCTTCTGCCTGTCCACCCGGACCAATATCATCGAAGAAGGATATGACCTGTTCTTCACCGATTTGGACGGCTTTTTCCTTGTTTGGATCGGCTCCAGTCAGGGCGACGATCTGGTGAGACTCGCCCCGGATAAATTCGACGATAACCTATCCGACAAAGACATTCAAGCGTATATCCGCTGGCAGGGCGAAAAGGAAAAAGCCTTTAAAACGGAAATCGATTTCGTCGCCATGCCCGACCTGATGGAACTCAAGTATAAAGCGCCGTTCTGGCAGAGAGCCGGAGATGCCTGCTTCGCTTGCGGCTCGTGCAGCATGGTCTGCCCCACCTGCAACTGCTATAACGTCGCCGATAAGACGTTTCTCGGCGAAAAACCGGGGAAGCGCATACGGTATTGGGATTCCTGCACGCTCCCCGAATACTCGGAGGTGGCGGGCGGGGAGAACTTCCGCGAGCATAAATCCGACCGGCTTAAACTCTGGTATACACATAAGCTCCAGGCCTACGTCAGCAAATACGGCAAGCCGAGCTGCGTCGGCTGCGGACGATGCATCGTCACCTGCCCCGTCAATATCAATGTCAAGACGATCGCCAAGGCCTTGGAGGGAGAAGAGGTCGATGCCTTTTGGTATCGCCTGACCCATGAGGTGACACGATGAACGCCGAACAAAAATGCCTGGAACAAAAGAATCCGTTTACTCCGGAACCCGCCCGGATCGTCCGGACCTACCATCTAACGGACGACGTCAAATTTTTTCAGGTCAGGCTGGTCAACATGGACAGGGCCTTATCGTTCAAATACAAGGCCGGCCAGTTCGCCATGATTTCTGTCCTGGGGACCGGTGAAGCGCCATTCTGCATCTCCTCGACGCCCTCCCGCCCCGGCCTTCTCGAGTTCTGCATCCGGAAAGCGGGAACCGTGACCCGGGCGCTGTTCAAGCTTAAAGAAAATTCCCTGATCGGCCTTCGAGGACCCTACGGCAACGGCTTCCCCGTCGCTGACATGAAAGGCAAAGATATCATTATTGTCGTCGGAGGGTTGGGCGTGGCGCCGCTCCGGTCGGTCCTGCTCTACTGCCTCGACAACCGCGACCAGTTTGGAAAAATGTCGGTCCTCTACGGCGCCAAGCGGCCGGCCGAGATGATTTTTCGGGAGGAATATTTTTCGCTCAAAGACCGAGGCGATCTCGACTGCCATCTGACAGTGGACAAGGACGACTCCGGATCATGGACGGAAAACATCGGCGTCGTCACAACCCTCTTCCCGCGCCTTAAGAAGGTCGATCCGGAAAACACCTACAGCCTCGTCTGCGGGCCGCCGGTCATGTACAAATTCGTCATCAAGGAGCTCATTAAACTGAATATTCCTAAAAACCAGATCCTCATGACTCTGGAACGGCGGATGAAATGCGGGATAGGAAAATGCGGCCACTGCGCCATCGATTATATTTATACCTGCCTTGACGGCCCCGTCTTCAGCTATTGGGATGTTCTTCACATGCGAGAACTCATTTAGGGAGGCCACCATGCAAGACAACAAAATGAAAATCGGGATTTATGAACTCACAGGCTGCGCCGGCGACGCCCTCCTGATCGTGGATTGTGAAGAAGAGCTGATCGACATCTTCAAAGCCGCGGACATCGAAGCTTTCCTGATGGCCAAGAGCGATAACGACGACGCTTGTCCGCTGGATGTAGCCCTGGTGGAAGGCTCGGTGACGACGGACAAGGAGGTCGAAGAGCTCCTCCATATCCGGAAGAGAGCCAAAGTGCTTATCGCCATCGGCATCTGCGCCGGTCTGGGCGGCATGCAGGCCAGTTTCTTGGAGGAGAAGGACTGGGAAAAGAACCTCAAGGCCGTCTACGGCGGCCTGGAAATGATCCAGGCCAAAGCTCTGCGGTCGAAGCCGATCGATGCTTATGTGAAAGTGGATTATTACCTTCCCGGCTGTCCGATCGGCAAGGAGCAGTTCCTGGCGACATTCGCCAGACTTCTGGGGGGCAATCCGCCGGAGCTCTACCGGTTCCCGGTCTGCATGGAATGCAAGTGGCACGAAAACGACTGCCTCCTCAACAAGGATATCCTCTGCCTGGGTCCGTTGACAGCCGCCGGCTGCGGCTCGATCTGTATCAACCACAACCTTCCCTGCGTGGGCTGTTGGGGGCCCGCCGAAGAAGCCAATCGAACGTCGGAATATAAGCTTCTGCTCGAAAAAAGCTACAACCCGGCCCTTGTTAAAAGCAAAATGGCCAATTTCAGCGGCACGCGCATCGTTGAATTTTTCGCCCAGTTCAAAGGAGGCAAGAAGTGAAGAAAATCACTATCGACCATCTCGCCCGCATGGAAGGTAACGGCGGCGTAACAGCCACGATCGACGGGAATATCGTCACGGACGTGAAATTTCTCGTCAACGAAGGACCTCGCCTCGTGGAGCGTCTGACGCTGGACAAGACGCCCGAAGAGGACGTCAACCTGGTTCCGCGCATATGCGCCATCTGCACGCTATCCCATAAATACGCCGCCATCCGCGCCATGGAAAAAGCCCTGGCCGTCGACGTCGGGCAGAAAGTAAAGCTCCTCCGGGAACTCATGCATCTCGGGGAAATGGTGGAAAGCCACTCCCTCCATGTGTTCTACTTGGCGCTTCCGGATTATGTCGGCTTCCCGAACGCCGTCGCCATGGCTTCGAAGTTCCCCTTTGAAGTGAAAATCGCTCTGGAGATGAAGCAATTCGGCAACCATATCATGAAAACCCTGAGCGGACGTTTCATCCATGGAGAGAACCCCGTCATCGGCGGCTTCGGAAAATTCCCCGGCCGGGAGGAACTCGTCTGGATCAATAATCGGGCGGTCCAGTTTATGCCGTTCGTCCTCAAAACCGCAAAATTGTTCGCCGAGCTCCCCTATCCCGATATCCCCGAAGCCGTAACCCTCTACGCCTGCTCGAACCCTCCGCATCAAAAATACGGTTTTGTCGGCGACGAAATTATTCTGTCTAATGGCGAGATCATTAATGTCCAGGATTATAAAAGCCTGACCAATGAGTTTCTTGTCTCGCATTCATTCTGCAAACGGAGCCGCTATAAAGGCAAGCCTTATTCCGTTGGCGCTCTGGCTCGAGTGAACTGCCTGGGCGAAAGGCTGGGGGGCGAAGCCCAGAAAGCATACAAGAAATATTTCAACGGCCGTTGGACGCAAAATCCGCTGTTCAACAACGCCGCCCAAGCCCTGGAACTCATCTACGCCTTCGAGAGAATTCCCGACGTCGTCGACGAGGTCCTCAAGCTTCCCGATGAGGCGATCGTCCTCTATACGAAAAAAGACGGGAAAGGCGCGAGCGCCGTGGAAGCTCCTCGCGGTACGCTGTTCCATGCGTATGAAGTGAAGAAAGGTCTGGTGTCTTACGCTGATATCATCACTCCGACCGCCCAAAACGCCGAGGATATCGAACGATATTGTTACATCGCCGCCCAGAAGCTTCTCGAAACAGGCCAGGAAGAGAAAATCAAAGATAGAATGGACTTGGTCATCAGGGCTTTTGACCCCTGTATCAGCTGTTCCGTGCACATGGTTCAAGTCAAGACTGCGCCTGAAGACGACTGGCAAGAGAGACTCGCTGAAATCAAGAAAATCGCCTCTCCTCTGATTGTCGGAATGGGATCCGATAACCATGCCGATGACGGTGCCGGCCTGGAATTGGCCCGTCGCCTCCGCGACCGGGGGATTCAAGACGTCTGGCTTGAATCTGAAATCCAGGGGGAATCGGCGTGCTGGGGCGATGAGAGAAATCGGCCAATCCTCATTCTTGATGCCTTGGATTTCGGAGAGCGGCCGGGCAAGATTACCCTCATTCCACTCCGCCATGCGGCTTGGAATTCTGTTTTGAGCCACAAGATGCTTCCTCTTATGATGGACGGGCTCGATCTCGCTCGGCTCGAGAATTCTTATATTCTCGGCATCCAACCCGGCTCGATAAAGGATGGAGAGGGGATGTCCGGACCGGTTCGCCAAGCCATCGAAAAAATCCTTGAGCAAAGCGGGAAGAACTTTTAAGTGTCGCCTTAGGAAACAGCCCCGGGGAGAATTTCCTCAACGAGGCGTTTCCTCCTGGAAATAGTTTTCGCTGTCGAATGATCGTTTAGCTAACTTATTTTTTATTAATATGTTATGTGGACATTTATTCTCCTCCGCCCCGCCTGCTTGGCACATTAATTGCTTTAAATGTTTCAGCGGAAAGCATCTCATGGCTGTTTCAGAAAAAAGAATCCTGGTGATCGATCCGAATGCCAGGGCCCGCAAGAGCCTGGAATTGCTGCTTAAAAACGAAAACTACCAAGTCGAAACGGGCAAGGGATTATCGGAAGCGATCAAAAAGGTCTCCCAAGGCGGCTTCGACTGCCTGATATTGGATGTCGATCTTCCCGAAATGAAGGGCTATGAAGCCGTCTCCATCCTGAAGAACCTCGCCCCCGACATAAAAATCATCATGACCACGGATAAGAACACCAAGCGGCGGGAAGCTCGGGTGCGGGAACAGAATATCTTTTTTTATTTCATCAAGTCCTTCGGCCTAGACGAGCTGAAACTCGCCATAAAAAATGCCTTCAATCCGTAAAGGAGAAAATCCTCATGACAAAAATGACGAAAAAAATCCTGGTGATCGATGACGACCCGGATTTCCGGGACGCCGTAACCCCGATTCTAAAATCAGCGCTGTATGACGTCGTCACGGCCGCCAATGCCGAGGAGGGCAAGAAAAAAACGCTATCCGAAAAGCCGGACTTGATTCTTCTGGATATCATGATGGACAGTCTCTTCGACGGCTTTTCCCTCTGTCACGCCATCAAGACGTCCCCGGAATACGCCGAGGTCAAGAACACTCCGATTATCTTCGTTTCCGCAGTCAAGGAAATCGCCGGATCCCGATTCCAATTCAAGGGAGACGATCAGGGCATGGTCGGACCGGATGATTACATCGATAAGCCGGTGAAGCCGGCCGAACTCTTGGCTCTTATTGAAAAATTCCTTAAAAAATAATCCCCTGGCGTGGTCTCGCTCGGAGCCTTTGACCGATCAGCCCCGAACGGCGCGAAGACCAAGAGGCAAGAGAAGCATCGATTTATGAGATTCTCATTCTTCCGCAGAGGTCAAATCTTGACTGCACAAAATTTCGTTTTTGGATTAAAATAACTCGTCGTGGAAAAACTCAAGTCGGATCTAAAACCGCTGGTGCTTGTCATCGACGATGAAGAAGCCATGCGGGATTCCTGTTCGCAGATCCTCCTGAAAAACAAATTCCGGGTGGAAACAGCAGAGGACGGGACAGTGGGCCTCCAAAAAATCAAGGAGATCGCGCCGGATCTGGTCCTCGTCGATTTGAAAATGCCCGGAATCAGCGGGCTTGACGTCCTGGAAAGGCTGAAAGACATCGACCCCAACATCATCCCCATCGTCATCACCGGATACGCCACCGTCGATTCCGCGGTCGAAGCTATGAAAAAAGGAGCTTATGATTTCCTGCCCAAGCCCTTTTCCCCTGAAGAATTAAGGATCATCATCCGCCGGGCCTATGAACGGCGAAGGCTCATCCTCGAGACGGAGGCCCTGCGGAAGGAGAAAAAGCTTCTGGAAGAGAACTTCATCACGATGGTCTCCCACCAGCTCCGTAGCCCTCTCGTCGCTGTCCAGCAGTACTTCGAGGTCATCCTTGCCGGCCTTATGGGTCCGATCGAAGATAAACAAAAAGATATGATCCTCAAGGCTCGCGACCGCCTGGAAAGATTGCTTCATTTGATCAACGACTGGTTGGACCTAGCCCGGATCAACAAGGGGCAGATCGTTGATAAATTCAAGCCTCTGGATCTCCAAAAAATTATCAAGAAACTCTTGGATTTCATGAGCCCGCTGGCCCAAGAATACGGCGTCTCCCTTGAAATGTCCGGGACGCCAGCCGCGATTCTCGTGAATGGAGATGAGGAAACCCTGGAGCAGGTCTTTTCGAACCTCATCAGCAACGCCATTAAATACAATAAGCCCCAGGGCCGGGTGCTGATCAAGCTGGAAGAGGACGATGAAGCCGTTATCGTGAAGGTCGAAGACACGGGCATCGGGATCGCCAAGGAACACATTCCCTTTATTTTTACTCAGTTTTACCAAGTGAGCCGCAGTGAAGGAAAAAAAATGAAAGGAACAGGCCTCGGACTTTCCATCGCCAAAAAAATCGTAGAAGCCCACAGCGGCACGATCGAAGTCCGCAGCGAGCCGGACGCCGGGAGCACGTTTATCGTCCGACTGCCGCGTGCCTGATTTCGAGTAGCGCCGCCCGCCATGAAAATTCTTGTCCTCGGCCTGGGCAACGACCTCTACGGAGACGACGGCGTCGGCCTTCATGCCGTCCGCCAGCTCAAAAAAGAGCTTGAAGCGGAAAATAAGTTTGATCCAGATATCAACACCATCGATTTTCTGGAATGCTCCCTCTCGGGCCTGGCTCTCCTGGATGTCGTTCTCGGTTATGACGCCCTGGTTATCGTTGATACGATTCAAAAGCCGGACCCGGTCACGGGCAGCATTCATCTTCTCAACGGCTCGGAGCTGAGAGATATTCCCGGCCCTTCTCCGCACTATGTCTCTGTTCCTCAGACCATCGAAATCGGCCGGAGGCTGGGCCTTAAAGTCCCGGCGATCGTCAAAATCATAGCCGTCGAAGCTAAAAACATCTATAATCTGGGCGAAGGTCTGAGCGAGGAAATGAAGCGCTCCCTGCCGAAGATCGTCGAAAATATAAAAGAAGTATTGAACAGCATGCGATGAGCAAAAAAGAAGTCATCGTTCTCCAAGACATCCTCGGCACAAACAAAAAAATCGCCGCTGAAATCCGGGAAAAAACCGAACGCCGCGGCATCCTGACCGTGAATTTCCTGAGCTCGCCCGGCGCCGGAAAGACGGCGCTCCTTGAAAAAATCGCCGAGCGCCTCAAGCCGCAGGCGAAAATGGCGGTGATTGAAGGCGACATCGAGACCGAGCGCGACGCCGAGCGCATTCGAGCCAAAGGTGTCCCGGCCTGGCAAATCACCACGGGCGGCGCCTGCCACCTCGAGGCAAAAATGATCGGCAAAATCCTTCCCGAAGTTGATCCCGACGTCGATTTTCTTTTTATCGAGAATGTCGGGAACCTCGTTTGCCCCGCGAGCTACGACCTCGGCGAACGCCTTCGCTGCGTCCTGCTCTCGACGCCCGAAGGGGACGACAAGCCCAAGAAATACCCGAAAGCGTTTACCACATCGGACGCCATGATCCTGACCAAAGCCGACCTCCTGCCTCACCTTCCTTTTGATGTGGAAAAAGCCAAAAAGGAGGCCCTTGAGCTCAATCCCAAGCTTAAAATCTTCCTGACATCCGCCCTGACCGGCCGGGGCCTGGATGAGCTCATCGACTTTTTTCTTGCCTCCCGCCGGGAACTAACGCGCCATGCATGAGCTCTCGATCATATCCTGCCTCTTCGAGACGCTCCTCGAAAAGGCGCGGGAGCATAAAACCCGCAAGATCACACTCGTTAAGCTCAAAGTCGGGAAATTGGCCGGGGTCGTGCCGGAGATGCTGGAGTCGGCGTTCGACATGTATAAAAAGGGAACCATCGCCGAACAGGCAAAGCTTTTAATCGAAGAAGTCCCCTTAAAGATCCGCTGCCGGGCCTGCAGCACGCAAATCGAAAAGGACAATTACATCTTTGTCTGCCCGGCCTGCAGCTCCACAGACCTCGAAATCCTCCAAGGCACCGAGCTTTTTCTGGAAAAAATCGAACTCGAAATCGATTAAGACCCCGCTTTTTTTCTGTTATAATAAATAATAATTTCCCATTTTTTATCCTGAGGATATTCGAAGGAGTCAAGGATGAAAACTTTACGAGAAATCGCCTGCAAATCCGTTTTAAATGAAGCGCAAATACGGAAAATCGAAGAAACGATCCTCAGCCGTGGACGCTATACCCAAACAGCCGTCCGGGAGGAATTGAACTGGTTTTGCGCCGGGCTGGTGATGAACGCCTTCTACTTTAAAACTACACCTTTGGAGACAATCGCCAATCATGTCGAGGCCCTGATGGCCGCCGAAATCCTGGCGACCGTCAAGCAGGAAAAGATCATCAAGATCGATTTCTCGACCGAGCTCGAGAACGAGGCCGTTTACCTCGTCGATGATTTCCATTTCCGGGCCCTGGAGATCGAGCGCCGGATCGAAGAAAAATATCCCACCTACAGGCTCCACTGCTACCGGACGCTGCGCAAGGCCGCGGGCCTGGAATACCTCAGGATGTACCTGGTCTACAAGCCTCAGTTCGCCACAGAGGACGTCTCCCCCGGTGAAACGGACATCCACAAAATCGGAGACAAGATGTTCCTGGCCTCGGCGCCGGACGAAACACTCCAGCGCTTCGAGAAGCTCGTCAGGGAACACCAAGGCTGGGAAAGCCCGTTGACTGACGTCTCGCACGACCAAAAAACCAAGGAGCTGCGGCTCATGATCGTGACCAACTGCGACTCGAGCCG
>Ga0315282_10003700_pt1 | contig 27281 bp, 23 predicted proteins | sample YL17G07_20_MG_FD_203693 | JGI IMG/M metagenome (GOLD analysis project Ga0315282, IMG submission 203693) | Sediment microbial communities from Yellowstone Lake, YNP, Wyoming, USA - YL17G07_20 | ecosystem: Environmental > Aquatic > Freshwater > Lake > Sediment | place: USA: Wyoming | collected...
CACTGGCGCGCCACTGCCGATGGGTGCAGACGCCGTGGTAATGGTCGAGCACGCCATGGCGCGGAAAAAAACCATTGATATTTTCAGAGCCGTCGCGCCCGGTGAAAACGTCGCGAGGCGAGCCTCTGAGATCAAGCGAGGTGCCACGGTCCTCCGCGCTGGAAAGCGGCTAACTCCCCCATCGATAGGGACACTAGCTGCGATCGGCGCAAAAATGGTCAAGATTTACAAACGCCCAATGGTCGCGGTCATCTCAAGCGGTGCTGAACTCAGGGCTCCAGGCTCGAAGCTGGAACGAAGTCAGGTCTACGACGTCAATGGTCCAACGATTTGCAGGGCTGTAGAGGAATGTGGAGGAGAAGCCGAGTACTTGGGCATCGCCCGTGACCAGCCGTCTCAGATAGCTAAACTCGTCAAGAAGGGTCTATCGAGCAGCGATGTCGTCGTCATATCGGGAGGCTCGTCGGCAGGGTCTGGAGACATTGTTCCATCCGTAGTCGACAGCCTGGGCAAACCCGGCGTAATCGTCCACGGGCTAGCGCTTAAGCCAGGCAAGCCTACTTTCGTGGCAGTAGTTCGAGGCAAGCCTGTTTTCGGGCTACCAGGTTATCCGGTATCCGCACTTATTGTGTTCGACCAGCTAGTCGCACCTTATTTGAGGTCCATGGCGAGCCTGCCTCCGATCGAGCGTAAAATGGTCCAAGCGACGTTATCAACAAAAATTCTATCCGCCAGGGGTAGGAGGGAGTTTGTCCCAGTCCAGCTCGTGCGTGGGAGCGAGGGTCTGAATGCAAGGCCAATTTTAAAGGGCTCTGGGGCTATAACCGCGCTCTCGGCCGCGGATGGTTACATCGAGGTGCCTTTGGAAGTAGAAATTGTAAGTGAGGGCGAATTGGTGAAAGTAGTGTTGTTTGGAGAGATTGAAAATGCTTAGGGCAGTCGTGGTGACAGGTTTCAAGAAATCTGGAAAAACCGCCGTAGTCGAGGATTTGGTGCGAGAGCTAGTCAAGCGAGGATATCGCGTTGGCACCATCAAGCATATCCGCGAGAAGGAGTTCTCCATAGACTCGCCCGGTAAGGATACCTGGCGCCATGCTCAAGCTGGAGCGAGTGTAGTTGTGAGCCTAGCACCGCGTGAGGCTGCGATTATAACAAAGCGTCCGACAAAGCTCGATGAAATTATGTTCACGCTTCAACGGTTAGATTTCGTCATCCTCGAGAGCTTCCGCGAGTCCAAGGGAATGGCCAAGATAGTCGTCCCTCGAACTTCTGAAGAGGTATCAAAGCTTGTGGATAAGTTCACCATCGCATGCGTTGGATATGGCAAGCGGGGTATGCCGGTACTAAAGTTGGATCAAGTAAAGGAACTCGCCGACATAGTTGAGGAAAAGGCCCTGCCCGTGATGCCCGAGCTCGACTGCCAAAGTTGTGGTTACAAAAGCTGCGAGGAGTTTGCGCTGGCAGTTCTGTCAGGGCGGGCGAAAGTGGGAGATTGTCAAACAATACAGGACCTAGTAACTCTCAGAGTGGACGGCAAGGTTGTACCCCTCAATCCATTTGTGCAGGGTCTGATAGCGAACACCTTCGGCGGGATACTTTCTTCATTGAAGGGTTCTAAAGGTGAAGAGTTTGAGTTAAGGGTGAGAAAGCATGCGAGATAGATTTGGACGACCCATCACAGGCCTAAGAATTTCCGTAACCGATAAGTGCAATCTTGCCTGCTTTTATTGTCACAACGAAGGGTTCTCATCAAGGGGTGAGCGTTTAATGTCTGCGGAAGAGATAGGGAAAATCGTCGAGCTAGCGGTGGAGTTCGGAGTGCGCAAGATCAAGCTGACTGGTGGCGAGCCCCTTTTGCGGGAGGATATAATTGAGGTCCTGAGGGCCATTCCAAAACCGCCGATTGAGGAGGTCTCGATGACGACGAACGGGACCCTGCTAGCAGGCCTAGCCCAAGACCTTAAGGAGGCAGGACTCGACCGTGTGAACATGAGCCTCGACACCCTAGAACCTGAAACCTACGCTTTGATAACCGGCAAGTCTGTGCTGGAGGATGTCCTCGCAGGCGTTGAATCCGCCCTGAAGGCTAAACTCAAGCCCTTAAAAATCAACATGGTCCTGCTCGATGGCGTAAACGATGGCGAGGTCGATCGGATGTTTGAATATGCCTCGAGCGAAGGGGCGATCCTTCAGCTCATCGAACTCCTCCAGACGCCCCTGAATGAACGGAGCTTTGCCGGCTGCCATCTCGACCTCGACGAAATTGAGCGAAGGTTTGGCGAACGAGCACTTTCGGTCGAGACTCGATATACAATGCACGCGCGGAGGAAATATCTTTTGCCCGAGGGGGAGGTAGAATTCGTCAGGCCCATGCACAATTCCGAGTTCTGCATGCACTGCACTCGCCTTCGCTTGACCCACGATGGCTACCTGAAGCCATGCCTCATGCGAAACGACAATCTTGTGGATGTGCTCTCGTGTCTGCGGGAGGGGTCTGCTGATGGAGTAAGAAAGGCATTCAAGGAAGCGATACTACGGCGTGCGCCCCACTTTAAAGTGCTTCCTCAGCCCAGCCTTGCACAATAATTCAATTCCTCCACAAAAATTATAAAGTAAGCTAAAATTAATGGGCCTTAAAGTTAAAATTTAACCCCAAACCCCAAACCCAATTTTGCTCTCTTCGCTGTGCTAACCCTCCTCAACCGTTTCGTCTGCTACGCTCCCTTCTGCCATCATCTTTTTCAATAACTGAATCTCCTCGGTAAGAGCTTCATAAAGTCTGGGTAAAACAGATTCTATCTCTTGCTCATCAAAACCAAGCACTTTCAAAATAGCTTTATCTATTAGTTGTCTGAACTCATTTTTAGTCTTGATCTGATTAAGAATGCTGGGGAAGGCTTGGTCTTTGATTTTTTCAAACACTTCACGCAAAATTTTCCTATCTTGTTGGCTCAATTTTAATGAGTTTAGCACATAGAACTTCTCAAGCATATACTTACCAAGTTCAATAAATGTTCCTCTAGTCTCACTTCTGTTAATTAGAGTTTGCAATAGGTTCAATGAACTGTTAAACCAAAGAGTAACAAAAATTGAGTCTTTATCCGCGGGAATATCAAGAGCCCACAGGACTGGACCTGGAACAAATCTAATCCGCGAATAGAACGCTAACAATCTTGTTCCCGGGGCAGATAAGTCGACTCTTCTTATTGGTGCGACCTTCCCCATCCTACCAAGAACATATTTTTGCCAATTGGGCAAGGAATTTTCACTCATTTTCTTGGAAGATAAAGCTATGAATTCGTTGAACTTTGGAAACTTACTAGTAATTATCCAATCTAGCTGATTCTCAACATCCATTGTCGCAACTCCGGCGGCTCTTCTTAGTCCCGGTTGTAGAGCAGTAATTGGAATAGTAAACTCAGAACCGAAAACAACATTCTTCACCTTTAGATATTCTTTTGCCTGTTTCGTAATCAGCCACACATCTTCTTTTTTTAGCATTTTTTCCTTACTCGAACACAAGAAAAGAAAGGGAGCTATTCCTCCTCTTCTACTCCTAACACTTTCTTTCATCGAACCTTGCATTTCTTCTAAATATTTTTGTAATAGTATCGTCTTCTTCTTTCCTTTCTGGATAGTTTCATAAAAGAAATCTCTCAGCCATGCATTCTTAAAAACAATATAACTGAACCAGTTGCCGAAATCAGATTTAAGTTTAGAATAATCGTGTACTTTTACAATCATCTTGTCATCTTCCCAATCGTCTTTTGTTCGCTTTATTGCTTTGGCCATCTCTCTAGACTCGACCAAAGTCCTCGGCAGTTTTTTTAGAACAGTAACTATTGTTTTGGCATCCTTGTCTGCCTTGGATTTTTTAGCAACTAGAAGTATCTCTCTGAACATTGTGCTTTCAGAAAAAGCTGACCTGTGCGAAGTGGTTATGATATGTTCTATGTGGTAATTTTCGGCCAATAGCTTTCGTATACCTTCGTAGGATTTCACTCTAAGAACTGTGGCAGGGAGAACCAACGCCATTTTGCCACCGTCCTTGAGGAACCGATCGGCCAACAATATGAAGTATCCGTGGTAGCCAAGCTGACCGTGAAGGTATTCTTTGTAATTTTCAAACCTTTCTGCCAAAACTGCTTTGTAATTTTCTGGGATTCTCTCTTGTCTAGTAAAAGGCGGATTCATAATAACGACATCACAAGTGTTCACTTGGATATTGGATACATCTCCTTCTCCAACTTCAACTGCGCCTTTAACTTTGCGTTTAGCCAAGGGCGCGAAAGAGTCTAGATAAGTTTGGCCTTCGAGTATTTGCCGAAGTCCTGCCGCAGATGGTATAGTCCTTCCAGGTTTTAAATCCGTAGAATCCCAAACGGCTATTCTCACTCTGTTTGTAAAGTACTGAGGAGATTGGAGTGCAAGGTGAGACGCGGCCACGCTAGCAGCGAAGGGCATCACGTCTACGCCCAAGAGATCAGACCCGACAAATATCCTGTGTTTTGCTTCTGTGAATGATTCCTTCAGTAATTCTTTCTTTCTTCTATATGCGGCCACTAGCAACCCTCCGCTTCCTACTGCCAGATCAGCCACCTGGACATTTGGGTCGTCTATAGACAGAGAGGCCAACAGTTCAGCTGCTAGCACATTTGTGTAAAAAGCCGCTACACTTTTTCTTGTCTCAAATGGGATCAAATCGTGAAAAATAGTGCCTAAGAAATCTCCGCCAACCTTCTCCACACTTAACCCTTTGACAACGTTTACGATGAGTTTGACTTGGTTTACAAAGCTTTCGGGTATATACGGCGTTACATCGTAGAAGAAAACTGGCCTGTAGTTGACTTCAAGAACTTTATTAAAGTAATCTTTCAAGTCTGAAGGTTTTTGAACTTTGTCTGAATCGATCTCTTTGAATTGTGGTCTCATTTTGGAGAGAACTTGATAAAACAAAAGCTGGTTCACTAAAATAAATGCGGCCGCTGATTTCAGTTCTTCGATAGGATACTCCTTTTCTTCGTATTGAAGGATGTTCTCGAATACTCCCCTACCGCCGAAAAAACCTTCCAGATCAGGAGCCGCAGCGTATCTTAATCCATTACGGAGGTATGTGGCGGATTCACGGAGCGATTTTATAATGAAATCTACTGTTGGCTCAATAGGTTTAGTTGGCTTAAGGATGTATTCGCTTAATATCCTTACGATTTTATCTACAGTGCCTTCGTCTACTCTAAATGGTCTAGGGTCTTTGGGAGAGAACATTGCGACAAGCTTAAATTCTAACTTGTGTGCTAGGTTTCTTACGGCCTCTGGAGGCATCGGTTCCGCAAGTTCCTTTGGGTAAAGAAGTGCAAATCCTCCCTCTACACCAAGAACCTCATAATGCTTGATATATTCATTCTCTAATTTTGCAATAGCTTCTAAGAGTTGTGCTTCGCCGAATTTAGCCTCAATCGGATAACTTCCGGAATTCTTGCAAAGAAGGTCTGGCTCTCGATCACCACTAGGTGTCTTTATTCTAGCGAATGCTTCGGTTTCAACTCCAAGTTTTTGGAGTTCTTCGGCCAAAAGCGATGTTATCGTGTTCTCGGTGGCCTTTGGTATCATGCTTACCCTCTTTAACTTGTAAGGGGGTTAAAATAAAAGCAGTCTAAAATCAATTTTGTGCGAAGCAAACCTAGCGACATCCTAAATTAAAGTTAGTAGTGATTCTTAGAACCCACGTTTTCCTTTCATTTCGGAGGTACTTTGCCAGCAATAAGGCTTCCTCGTTGAGAACCATGATTGTATGCAAACAATGGAATTTGTTTGTTTGTGTAAAGCCCCTCAGCGCGTCATGTCCCAGCAAGGTAGTTGATTTCAGGTTCCTCTAGCTCCAACTCCTCTGCTATCCTATTTGCAACATTTTTATCACACCTAAAAATCACGTTCATGTAAGGCAGGAAGTGCTTCCTCGCTTCACGGCTGGATGTGTGACAACGCTTGGCGATTTTCTTTGCCACACTATCGCGCACAGCCCGTGCAGCTCTAGTCCTGCCCATGAGAACCCCAGAGCTCGGTGCTTGAAATCGGACGTGTTTAAGCTCGCCTTGGCGGGAGAGGGCCACGCCTGCAGTCATCATGTCGCCGGCGTAACCCATCATGCTGTAGGACTGCCTCCTTCTGATGCGACCGAGGAAAATATCTGCACGGGAGAGGGCCTCGTAAGCTCTCTCCAAGTCGGCTGGTTCAGTAAGCATTCTCGGGATGTTCTCGCTAATCCAGTCTATTGCATCGTTCGGCGGTCGGTCGAGAGCCCATAGCAGAACCCTTGCCTGCCTGGCAGAGGTGGCGTGCATGAGCTGTCCCAGCACCTCGAAGATATTGACCTCCTTGTCGCGCCTGTAAACCACCACATCCTTGATTGTTAAATGCCGCCTGCCGATCGCTAATGCCTGAAGGTCGTTTATAGCGGAGCGAAGGTCGCCCTGCGCCGCCTCCGCGATGACATTTAGGGCCAGGGATTCAGCCTCGATATTTTCGGACTTACAAATCCGTTCCAGGGTTTTGAAGATCGATTCCTGCGTCAGCCGCCTGAAGTTCACGAGAAAGCAGAGCCCTCGAATTGTCCAAGGTATGGAGTACTGATCGTTCGCGATGAGCAGAACGGGATTGGTGGCCTGCTTCAGCACATGCTCTATCGCCCGGTAGCCTCCTCGATCAGCCGTGCCGTACACGTTGTCCACCTCGTCAAGCACCACCAAGCGTTTTCCGGTGGCTCCTGCCAACAGCGTCCCCGTCGTTGCAGCGGTACCTGCCACCTTCTGGATTATGTCGAACGTTCGCTTGTCGCTCGCGTTAAGTTCGATGAGGTCCCAGCCAAGCTCCTTCGCCAAGGCGACAGATGCTGAAGTCTTACCCGTGCCAGCCGGCCCGTAGAGGAGCGCAGCGGGCTTCTCTGGTTTGCCCCTTCTCCAGGAATCTGCCCACTTCGACAACCATTGAATCGCCTGGGGCTGGCCGACGACTTCGCTGAGTTTATGGGGTTTGTACTTCTCGGCCCAAATCTCAAACATCAGGATACCTCGGCAGTTCTTAACACCAATTTGTTATAAATATAACAAGTAAAGGCGATTCGCTAGGATTTCAACCGGTCCCCTATCAAAACAAAATGCGCCAGGGCTGCCTCAAGCTGGATGCGCTCGCTCGCCCCTTCGGTCAACCTGTAATCGAACTCCCCGACCTTGTCGATGAGTTTGACCTTGACCGGCTCAGGGATCTTGAGGTTGAATATCTCCCGGTGGACCTGATCCAAAATATCCTCGCCAGCCAGCCCCTGGTTTATGAGCAGGTTGTAGAGCTTGTTCCGAGCCTCCTCGAACCTCCCGTCGAGCGCGAGCTCTAGCATCTGCCTCACCTCCTCTGGGCGGGCGACCGCGCTCACCTCGTAGACGGCCTTTTCATCCACCTTTCGCTTTAGAGTCGAAGCCGATTGTAGGATGTTCGTTGCACGGCGCATATCACCCTCCGAAACATATGCGATCGCTTTAATGCCGTCCGGGGATAGTGTTAGCTTCTCTGCGCGGGCTATTCGCTTGAGATAATGGCCGATGTCCTCCTCGTTCAACTTTCTGAACCTGAAAATTGCGCACCGGGATTGAATCGGTTCGATGATGCGACTCGAGTAGTTGCAGTCCAAGATGAACCTGCACGTGTGGGTGTACATCTCCATCGTCCTCCGAAGCGCGTTCTGTGCATCCGTTGTAAGCGCATCACTTTCGTCTAACAGGACCAACTTGTACGGGACGTCGCCTATGGGCCTCGTCCTCGCATAATCCTTTACCTTAGTACGGATGGTGTCTATCCCTCTTTCATCCGACGCATTTAGCTCCAAAAAATTCTGCCGCCAACCCTCGCCGAACAGCTCACGGGCGATGCAAAGTGCGGCCGTTGTCTTCCCGCTGCCAGGTGGCCCGGCAAACAGGAGATGGGGAAGAGATTTCTTATCCACGAAGCTCTGAAGTCTGCTAACAATCTCGTCCTGTCCCACGATTTCCGACAACTTCTTCGGACGATATTTCTCGACCCAAATTTCCTCTGCCTCTGCCAATCTCACACCCGCTTCAGTTTCTCACGCATTTGCTTTTTGGCGGTATTTTTGTACGACTCCAGCAAGCTGTCAATCACCTTGCCGACCACCTCGCGCTCGAATTTTCCCCTCGAGATCTGCACCTTAAACACGTACCTCAGGCCCCCTCTCCCCTTGCTTATTGTTTTCTTGAGAAGTCCTCGCTTGCAGAGGGAGTTCATGGCAGACGTGACGGTTGGGCGGTTGATGCTGTGTTTTGATTTTAGGAGGGTATATATGGTTCGTGCAGTAGCACTTTTTTCCCTCCACATTATCCCCATGACCTCGGATTCAAGGGGGTTCAATACGGTCTGCAATCCCCGCTTTTGGGGTTTATACTCGGCCCAGCTGAACAATTCACCACCAGAAGACAATCGAAGGTAACATTGCCAGCAATAAAAACTTTGGGTCGTGATTTAGCGATTGTATAATTTAGAAAAATGTAAACCCATCAAGCGTCACGACAACCATTGACTAGATTTTAAGTAGGGGCCTACACGGGCGGGTGTGCGAAGGCTAAAGTTTTAAAATCTATAACAGTTTAATCGTCGTTTTCGTAGCACAACAACTGAGCGCATGAAGCGCGAGACATCATCATTACACAATTCGCACTTCTTCGAACACATTTTTGTACATTTCTGAACCATCAACCCCAGCACCCGTATGTAAACCATTTTGAGGATTAATTCAAATTTGTGAAACTATTTTCCATATCATAGCTATAGTAATTCAGAATGCGTGGCTGCAAGCTTCGAAAAACAAGCGGTCTGATAGTGAGACGTTTTTTAAGCATTACTAGCGATAAATTTCAGGGCTTGAAAACATGATACAACCAGCTCCAAAGATTTATGATGCTAAAAGATCTGAGCGAGAGGTCCTAGATTGGTGGACATCGAGCAGAATCGACGACAAGGTCAAGCGACTCCACGCTGGCGACTGCTTATGGTTTTTCTTGGATGGACCACCTTACGCGAGCGGGTCAATTCACCTCGGAACCGCCTGGAACAAGATCATCAAGGATGCTATCCTTCGGTACAAGACCATGCGAGGATTCAACGTCCGAAAGCAGCCTGGCTGGGATTGCCACGGCCTACCCATCGAGGTGAAGGTCGAGGAAAAGCTGGGTATAAAATCCAAGAAGGAGATCGAGCAGACCTTCGGCGTAAAAAAATTCATCGATGAATGTAAAAGGTGGGCCTTAGACCACGTTGCGCTCATGACGGATCAATTCAAACGCATAGGAGTGTGGATGGACTGGGATTCCCCATACATCACCTTCACAAATGATTACATAGAGTCGGCTTGGTGGACTCTAAAACGAGCATACGAGAAGAGCCTGCTCCAAATGGACCTTCGGGTCATACACTGGTGCCCCCGATGCGAGACGGCCCTGGCGGAGCACGAGGTGCGGGGCGAGTACTACGATGCTCGGGACCCATCGCTTTTCGCGCGCTTTAGGCTTGTCGGAACGCGAAACGAATACCTCATAATTTGGACGACTACTCCCTGGACATTGCCAGCAGATGTTGCGGTCTGCGTACATCCCGACTATCCGTATGCGAGGGTGGGAGTGGGCGATGATATCTACATCCTGGCAGAGGCCCTCGTCGCAGATGTCATGGGTAAGTTAGGCATCAGCAATTACAGGCTGATAGGTTCAGTAAAAGGGAAGGAACTGGAGGGCCTTCGCTACGAACATCCGTTACTTGAGGAGGTTCCAAAACAGCAGGAGTTCACACAACATCACAAGGTCATTAGCGGAGAGCACGTCACTCTTGAGGAAGGAACCGGATGCGTCCACACCGCCCCAGGGCACGGCGAGGAGGATTTTGTCATAGGCGCAAAGTACAACCTGCCTGTTTTCAGCCCTGTTGGTCCTGATGGGAGGTTTACAACCGATGCGGGCAAATATTCTGGATTGTTCGTGAAAGAAGCAGATAACATTATCCTAGATGACCTCCAGCGGAAGGGCTTGCTTCTGAAGAGGGAAGAGATAACTCACTCATACCCATACTGCTGGCGCTGCCATACACCCCTTCTCTTTCGCGCCACACCCCAATGGTTCCTGAAGATTTCCGAGATCAAACCAAGGATCCTCGAGAAAAATGGGGCTCACGTCAAGTGGGTCCCGGAGTGGGTCGCTGCTCGATATGTTAATGGGGTGGAGTCAGTGGGCGATTGGTGCATCTCCCGCCAGCGTTATTGGGGCATCCCTCTACCGATTTGGAAGTGCCAGAGTTGCGGCAATGTAAGTGTTGTCGGCAGCCTGCAGGAACTCGCGAAAGCGTCATCAACTTCGCTGGCCGGGATCGATCTCCACAGGCCGCAGGTCGATGATGTGGTGCTGAGCTGTCCAAACTGTAAAGGTGAAATGCGACGCGTGCCGGATGTGCTCGACGTTTGGTTCGACTCGGGCATCTGTTCCTGGGCGAGCTTGGGATATCCAAAACAGGACGAGCTCTTCAAAAAGATATGGCCGGGAAATTTTATCACCGAGGGCGAGGATCAGGTGACAAAATGGTTCTATAGCCAGCAGGCGGCCTCAGTAATAGCTTTCGACGAGGTACCGTACAAACTCGTGTTAATGCATGGTTTCGCTCTGGACGAACACGGAAGGAAGATGTCAAAATCTCTCGGCAATGTGGTCGATCCAAGCGATGTAATGGAAAAGTATGGTGCGGATGTGCTACGGTTTTACATGCTCTCCGCTAACGCACCCTGGGAGGATCTGAAGTTCAGCTGGAAGAGCATCGATGTCGTCGGAAGGATGATGAACGTTTTTTGGAACATATACGTCTTCGCGACGACCTACATGTCGCTGGATGAGTTCAACCCTGCAAAGGTGGACATGAGGAGAATTCGGGACAATTTTCTGCCCGAGGACATCTGGCTGGTCTCTCGCATAAATACTGTAACTCGAGATGTTACCCTGGCATTTGAGGCTTTTGACCTGCATGTTGCAGCGAGGTCCCTGTCTACCTTCGTGCTTGAGGACTTGAGCAGGTGGTACGTGCGCCTAGTCCGTGCAAGGACTTGGGTGGAGCGGGATGACCCCGCGAAGCTTTCAGCCTACGTCGTACTGTACCAGGCACTCCATAACCTGTTGAGGCTTTTGGCGCCCTTCATGCCGTACGCGACTGAGGTCATGTACCGTGGCTTGGTCAGAGCAATCGATGACCGAGCACCTGAGAGCGTCCACATGCTGCCTTGGCCCTCAGCTTGTGATGTCGCAATCGATGCCAAGCTTGAACGAGGTATGAGTATTGCACGCGCGTTCGTGGATGGCGCGGCGGCAGCTAGACAGCAGGTAAATCTGAAGCTCAGATGGCCCGTGAACAAGACAATAGTGAGGGTTGCCTCGCCGGAAACCAAGTCGCTTTTAAAGAGGTTGCAGACCTTGCTCAAGAGCCAGCTTAACTGCAAGGAATTAGTATTGCTTACGGCAGATGAACAAATTTCTGAGCTTCGATTGGTCTGTAAGCCCAATTTGGAAAGTTTGAGGAGGAAATATGGCGAACTGGCGCTTGTGATTGCCGACGCACTTCAGGAGATGAATGCGCCTCGCCTGCGTGCGGAGCTCGACCGCTACGGATATACAGGGTTGCAGGTTAAAGGACAGAAGTTCAGGCTTTCGGCAGAAGATGTTGGATTTGAGGAAAATTTACCCAATGGTTTCGTGTCTGCTTCGACGGAGTTCGGCCTAGTAATAATCGATGCTCGCCTAACTCCCGAGCTTAAGGCCGAGTGCTTGGCGCGCGAGCTCGTGAGGCGGTTCCAGACCATGCGCAAGGAGCAGAATCTAATGATGGAGGAACGAGTGGATGCGATGATCGGCACGGATGTAGGTGAATATCTAAAACTGCTCGCCAAAGAGCAGGAATATCTCGCTCGAGAGGTTCGAATACGAAACCTGCACATCCTACCCACCGCCGAGGTCAGCGGCCCTGGCTATACCAAGGATTGGAACATCGACGGCGATAGCTTCAAACTGCTTTTAAAGCGCCTAACTGGTCAACAGGAAACTTCATCATGAGATTTTGTATATTTCCACTTAAATTTCAATAGGCTTTATAATCCTCTCTACCGCGATTTTAAATTATCTCAGGTGAAAAATACAGAGAGGCGAGTGAATGGGCAAAACTTCACAGCTGGAGGGATTTTACAAACTAAGCCCTGAAGAGAGGCTGAAGATTGTCAAGGATTTCGCCAACCTGAACGATGAAGAGATGAAGATAATCAAGAGCACGGGATCCCTCAAGCTCGATCAGGCGAATAGAATGATAGAAAATGTCATTGGCACGATCGAAATACCTCTTGGGATAGCTGTGAATTTCTTCATCAATGGTAGAGATTACCTGATCCCGATGGCGATCGAAGAGCCATCCGTAATTGCAGCTGCATCAAACGCTGCTAGGATGGCCCGAGTCAAAGGAGGATTCCGCACAAGCAGCACCGAACCCATCATGATAGGACAAATTCAATTGATGGGTTTAAAGGACATATCAAAGGCCAAGAAGAATATCCTATCTAACAGAGAAAAAATAATCGAGATTGCGAACGAGCAGGACCAGATGCTCGTGAAGATTGGCGGTGGGGCGAAGGATATTGAGGTAAGAGTGCTCGAAACCCCATCTGGACCAATGGCGATAGTTCACCTCCTCGTGGATACAAGGGACGCCATGGGTGCAAATGTGGTAAACACCATGGCTGAGGCAGTTGCTCCGTTCATCGAGAAGGCTACTGGAGGAAGCGTCAACCTGAGGATAGTTTCAAATCTCGCGGACATGAGGCTGGCGAGGGCTGAGGCCATCTTCGACAAGGAGGTGCTCGGGGGTGAGAAGGTCGTTGATGGGATTATTGAAGCTTATGAATTCGCTGATTCTGATCCATATCGGTGCACCACACACAACAAGGGAATTATGAACGGCATAGCAGCGGTCACCTTAGCCACAGGCAATGACACCAGGGCTATAGAGGCTGGCGCACATGCCTTCGCCGCCAAAAAAGGCGGGTACAAACCTTTGACTACTTGGGAGAAGACCTCCGAGGGCGATCTGCTCGGCAGAATCGAGCTTCCAATGGCGGTTGGAACTATAGGTGGAGCGACAGCAGTCCATCCTGTGGCAAAGATTTGCCTCAAAATACTAGGTGTGAAAACATCTCGAGAGCTAGGCGAGGTAATGGCCGCAGTGGGATTGGCTCAAAATCTAGCCGCGCTCAGGGCGATGGTCACAGAAGGTATCCAAATGGGCCATATGAAGTTGCACGCTCGGAATATTGCAGTAATGGCAGGTGCTCAGGGAGAGTTCATAGATCAGGTCGCGGAACGGTTGATCAGGGAAAGAAAAGTTAGGGTGGATAGGGCAAAGGAAATTTTAGAGGAATTAAAATAGAAAAAGTTAGATCGCTTCAACCAACTTCACTCCAAAATCTCTTTAAGCTTAGGGTCGAAAAATCATCGGGGCTGGACAGTGAGCATGAATTTTGAGCAGATGGTTCAGGAAATTTTGGGGCGCGGCAAGATCGGCTATGATGAACTCATGTCCCGCATAAAACAGAGGCAGGAAGAGTTGAGCGGTTTCGTTACGCCGGAAGGTGCCGCGATAATAGTGGGGCGCGAGCTTGGCGTCGAGCTCGTGAAGAGAGAGCCTGAAGTCAGGGAGCTTAATATCGAGGACCTGATGCCGGGGATGTCCAACATCGATATTGTCGGACGGGCCATCCGGATACACGAACCACGAACCTTCGAGCGGACTGACGGTTCAGCTGGACGCGTAGCAAATTTGATTTTACAGGATAAAACTGGTCAAGTCAAGGTCGTGCTTTGGGATGACAAGGTATCCCTGATCGAGGAAGGCAAGATCCAGAAAGGTATGGCGCTGCGCGTCAAGGGTGCGTATGTCCGCCAGGGATTCGACAAACAGCCCGATATCAACGTCGGCTTGCGAAGTTTAGTTGTAACTAACCCTGATGATCCCCGTGCTGCCGATTTGCCCTCTCTGCCTGAGGTGAGAATCAAGGTTACGGACCTGAAGCCTGATATGACTGATGTCGATTTTCTGGGTAGGGTCATGGCCTCGAGTGAACCTCGGACTTTCGAGAGGTCAGACGGCACTGCAGGGAAAGTTGCAACTCTGATGTTAATGGACGAGACCGGGCAAGTGCGAGTTTCATTGTGGGACGAGAGAGCCGAGCTCGTGCGGAAAATCAAGCGTGGAGACGTCGTGAAATTGGAAAATGCCTACGCGAGGATGGGACTGCGCGAAAAACCTGAACTTCATTTGGGCTGGCGCGGTCGCCTGTTGCTCAATCCACCTGAAACCGTAGCAGTCGAGTTGCCGAGGAGAGAGGAGCGCCTGCTGAAAATTGAAGAAGTGGAGGCAGACATGCCGATTATAGATATCGCCGGAAGGGTGAGGAGAAAATTTCAGCCCCATGAGTTCAGGCGGAACGATGGCTCAACCGGGAAGGTGATGAGCGTAATTTTGGCCGATGAGACCGGTGTTATCAGAGCCTCCTTTTGGAATGATATGGTAGCGCTAGCGGAGAAATTATCGCTCGGAGATGTATTGCTTCTCCGCAACGTTTACGCCCGCGCTGGCTTGGCTGACAGGCCTGAGATCCAAGTCGGGCGGGCCGCCAGCGTTGAGGTGAATCCAGCTGGCGTGGCAGTAGGGGAACTTGAACCCAGCCGCATTGGAATCGGAGAAATTGAGCTAGGGATGGACGCGCTCGAAGTGATAGGCAGAATTGTGGAGGTGGCGGGGCCGAGGGATTTCACTCGCGCTGATGGTAGCAGGGGAAAAGTTGCGACGCTCGTCATCGGAGATCAAACCGGCACGATTAGGGCATCGCTCTGGCAGGAACATGCAGATGAGGTCAAGCTGATAAAAGTGGGCGACATCGTAAAGCTCATCAATTGTTACAGCACCATCGGCCTGTTCGGGCAGCCTGAGGTCCACCTGGGCAGGCAGGGAAAGCTCGAGGTCAACCCCCCAGTTGCCGAGGAGCTACCTCCGGCGGATGTACTATCCATGGCGGCCTCCGCTCCCGAGGGTGCCGATATCTCCTCACTACAGAAGGAGGGAATGCGAGCTCAGCTACGTGGAACAATAGTCCAAGTATTCCATAGGCGGCCACTATTCGACGTCTGTCCATCTTGCGGCAGAAGCTTGGGTAGCGTCGATACTAGCTTGATGTGCGAGGAATGCGGAAAAGTTGTGAAGCCGGAGCATAGGGTAGTACTGAGTTTCGTGATCGATGATGGCACAGGCAATATCCGCGCGGTTCTATTCGGGCGCGTTGCCGAAAAACTGTTAGGTATGAGCGCGCAGCAGGTTTTCGATCAGTTTAAACAGTTGAGTGATTTGGTGGAGCTCTACAAAAAGTTCGATTTGATAGGGCGTGAAGTAATCCTGGCTGGCACGACCCGCTATGACAAGTACTTCGGTCAGCTTGAGCTCATGGTTAACGATGTGCAGATTCCAGACCCTAAAAGGGAAGCGCGAAACTTGTTGGAAAGGATTAAAGCTGATACGTCAACAAATGAACAGAGGCGTCGACTTGGCTGAGGAGGTTAAGCGCTCGGTTGAAAGTTTGCCCGGCGTTGGCGAGGCGACAGCTGAAAAGCTCCGCGAGGCTGGTTACGTAACAGTTGAGTCGCTCGCCGTCGCCACCGTTGCAGAGTTGCGGGAGGCCGCCGAGATAGGTGAATCTCAGGCGAAGAAGATCATCGCAGCAGCAAGGAGGACTTCAGAAATAGGCGCCTTTTTGACGGCGGATAAAGTCCTCGAGCGAAGGAAGACTGTAGGATGGATAACCACCGGCAGCAAACAGCTCGACTCATTGCTCGGGGGAGGCATTGAGACCCGGGCAGTTACAGAGGTCTTCGGGGAGTTCGGCTCAGGCAAAAGCCAGTTGGCACACCAGCTTTGCGTTAACGTTCAGCTACCTAAGGAGAAGGGCGGCTTGGGTGGCCGTGCTGTCTACATCGATACCGAGAACACCTTCAGGCCAGAGAGGATCATGAACATGGCGGTTGGGTTAGAACTCGATCCAGAGGTGGTGCTCAAAAACATTCTCGTGGCGAGGTCATACAACACCGACCAGCAGTTGCTCATAGCGGAGAAGGCTGAGGAGTTAATAGAAAGGGAGGGAGTGCGATTCATGGCCATAGATTCCTTAACCTCCCATTTCCGGGCCGAGTTCGTGGGGAGGGGGACATTGGCCGATAGACAACAGAAGCTTGCGCGACACCTGCTGGTCCTCCACCGCATAGCGGATCTCCTGGACATCGCGGTCTTCGTGACAAATCAGGTCCAAGCTAGACCTGACCTATTTTTTGGGGATCCAACCCGTCCCATAGGTGGGCATATACTTGGCCACTCCGCGACTACGCGCGTCTACCTGAGAAAATCAAAGGGGGGGAGGCGCATCGCGAGGGTTGTGGACAGCCCCAACCTGCCGGAGGGCGAATCGATATTCATGATAACCGAGAGCGGCATCAGGGATTGATCGGTGGAAATTTTGATAAAAGCGATGGCTATCGACATCGATGGCACTATGACATATAAAGATAGAAGGCTCGACGTCGCGGCAGTCGATGCGGTAAGAAGGGCGGAGGCTGCGGGTTTGCCAATTGTGCTCGCAACTGGGAATATCACCTGTTTTGCGGAGGCCGCGGCGGTGCTGTTGGGTACATCTGGGCTTATCATAGCCGAGGATGGGGGCGTTGTGTTCGACAGGATGAGCGGGATGGAGCACGTCCTCGGGGATCGCGTAGAAGTTGACAAGGGACTGGATGCGCTCAGGAGGACGTTTGGGAACCTGAAGCAAACGAGGGGCTCCTTGATGCGTTTAACGGGCCTGACGCTCGAGCGGACTATAACTGCTGAGCAGGCGACGGATGTCTTTCGTCGTGAGGGACTAAGGTTGATAGCCGTCGACTCTGGGTTCGCCATCCACATCAAGGATCCAGAGGTCAACAAGGGCAACGCACTGCGCAAGTTGGCTTCTGTAATGAAAATTTCTACGGCTGAAATCGCGGCGGTGGGCGATGGATTGAACGATATCGAGATGCTCAAAGCAGCTGGCATCAGCTTCGCTGTGGCAAACTCAAATGAACTTGTGAAGAGGGCCTGCACGCATGTAACATCTGAGCCTTACGGGCGGGGCGTAGCGGAGGCTGTAGAAAAAGTTCTCACGCTTTATCGTTAGCGACTCTTTCTTTTTCTTCCCCCAACAGGCCAAAGCGTAAATTTCTCCACTCCAGCTTTTTTGGGTTTAGCCCGCTGTTTAAGACCCAAAAGATCTGCCGCAAGTTTCATGAAAGCCTGTGCGGCGGGCGAATCAGGCTCACAGATCACCAAGGGTTTGCGTAATGCGATGGAGTGCCCGACTTCAGGATCCTCGGGTATGACCGATAGCACCCGTAGGTCGAGCACAGATTCTATCTGATTGGTCGGAAGGTCCACGCTTTTGTCAGATGCTCGGGTGACAACAATTCCTATTGGCTTCACCCCAAGGTTCTCGGATATGATCTTTGTCTTCAGCGCATCGGAAAGGGATGCGATGTCGGGAGTTACAACGAGGATCAACTCCTGGCCCAAGGTCAGAGCAGTTATCGCGTCTAGATCCAAACCAGCTGGGCTGTCGATCAGTAGGATATCTGTCCGCTTGACAAGCTCCGAGACTGCCTCTTTTAAGTGTTCGAGCTTGGCCCTCCTCACGCCCTCGAGAGAGATGCTTGAGGGAACAACTTTCACTCCGGCTGGCCCTGTGTAAGTCGCCTGATCAATGCTTGCCCCACCCGCGAGAACATCGTGGAGGGTTATCTCCTCTTCCTCCAAACCGAACATCATGCCGAGGTTTGCCATCGTCACATCTGCGTCCAAGATCGTGACTTTTTTGCCGAGCTGAGCCATCGCCGTACCTAGGTTCGCGACTGCGGTGGTCTTGCCCGTCCCGCCCTTTCCCGAGGCAAATGTGATGATGCGCGTCATACGTTTCATTAGGAATTTGTGGCTCGACTTAAATCTATTCGGTATCGAGTTGAGTTTGGGAAATTTTGCTCGATAATCCTTTTCAACAAACCGAATCGATGTCTCACCTGAGACATTTTGTCTCAACTGAGACATGCAGTAATGTCAACAGGGGAATTGACATCTAAAATGAGTCCATCGGATTTTTGGAAGCGATCGAGCCTCGCCATTATAAAATGACACGAGTTTTTGGCCGATGAAATTAATTTTTGTACGCCAGTCAACGCAACACTTTCCTAAGCATGACATACCTATGTCATCTCAACGACTAAACTTCATCGAATTTTTATTCGAGCATAACATCTACAGAACGGTAGTCAAATGAGGATAGGCGTCATCGCCGACCCGCACTCGAACCTAGCTGCACTTCAGGCCGTGCTAAAGCAAATGCCAAAGGTTGATGACATCATCTGCGCCGGCGATCTCGTCGGCTACGGCGCGGAGCCAAACGAAGTCATAGACCTGGCCAATAGGAGGAAGGTCCGCGCCGTCCTGGGGAATCACGATCATGGGGCGATAACTCGAGATGTCGCCGGCTTCAACCCATTCGCGGCAAAGGCCGTGCTCTGGACCGCGGATAACCTCAGCAAGGATAACGTGAGATATCTAAGAGGTTTGCGGGAGGAACTGACTCTGACCTTAGGCAACAGACGCATATACGTCGTCCACGGCAGCCCTCGAGACCACCTTTTCGAGTACGTGCTTCCCGACCTGCCCAATCGCGAGCTTTTAGAACTCACGCGCAACGTCAACGCCGACGTCATAATCCTGGGGCATACCCACCTGCCGATGCAGCGGGTGATCCAGGGAAAGCTCGTCCTCAACCCTGGCGGGGTTGGACAGCCAAGGGATAGGGATCCAAAGGCTAGCTACATGATCCTGACGCTCGACGATGAGATCAGCGCAAAGCATGAGAGGGTAGAGTACGATATAGAAAGTACTGCGAAAAAAATAGAGGCCGCTGGACTGCCGAGTGAGCTCGCGACGAGGCTTTATTTCGGATGGTGATCAGGGGAGCTGAGGCTCGTTCGGCGGCGTGGGTGCAGCTGGCGCCGGTGCTGGAATCCCCTCTGCCGGCTTCGACGTGGGCTTCTTCAGCTGCTGGATGACAAGTATCCTCTCATTGACGACGATGTAATCTCGTATCGCCATCACCGAGTTGAAGGGAAGAAGTGGATACCCGCTAGAGTCCTTCGGGAGGTCCACAAGCGCTTCCTTCGTGATCGGTTTTATGACGAGCGAGATTATCCTGCCGCTCTCCTCGTCCACCAGCATGTCCTGAAGTCTTCCGACCTGCAGGCCGCGGTCCGTGAGGACGTTCATGCCCCGTAACTTGCTCGCGAATATCTGTGCCAAGTTTCTACCCCCGTCATAATTTCGCAGCCCCCTCTTAAAAGTTTAGGGGCGTCGATGGTTTGTCCAGCAAATCGAATTTTTAATTTATTCAACTACCCCTTGTACAATTTTTATGCTAGGATGGCGAGTAGCCGAAGAGTCGGTCGTAATCCTTGTGGGACATGATCCGCAGTATTGAGACCTTGGGCTTCTCTGCAGGTTTTGACGCGATAGTGTAGAGTGCTCTCCATCCACCAGGGAGTTCGAGTCGCCAGAGGTTATTGATCTCATATTTCCTCCTTAATGCAATTGGAATCAATGACTTTCGAATGTGGTCCCCAATCATAACATCGCGCACAAGTTTATCGCGCCACCAAAGGAGCTTCTTTTTCTGTTCTTTAGAAAGGAGCTTCAAGTCTCTAGCCGCCTCCTCAGAAAGCCACACTTCGTAGGGCAAGATAACTCCCCGAGTTTAAAGGCGACGGACGTATCCTCTGGTCCAAAGTTCAGGTGAAAGGTTCAGGGTCCAAATAACTCCCTTCGACCCCTCTACGACGAGCCCAAGGCGGCGGAACTCATTGATGACCTGACGCACGGTTTGATGCCTGGTCGCTTTCGCAGACATGCGGCGCTTGACTTCATTGAGGCTGATCGGTCCCTCGGCCTCGCGGAGGATGTTCTCGATCTCGTACATGGTCGACAAGGTGGGACCGCGCCCCTCGATTTTTGGCGGGAGTGGAAGAGATTCGGTCATTTTTATCAATGATACATAAACGTAGCCTACATATAAAGTTAACTGACATGAACATCAAACTTCTTGTCCAATACATTTTCGATTTCAGCGAGAATGGCCCCCGAGATCAGAAGTTCAAATTTCCCCTCAAGCGCTTTCCTCAAGATCTCGTATTCCTTGCCACACCAAAAGAAGGAGGATATCAGCGCATTACTGTCTAGGACCACTCGCACGGGCTCACCGAGAGAAAATACTTATGGTTTATCGACTAGGCTAATTCGAGGTGATTTTCATGAGCTCTGAGTTTGACAAGGCTGTAATTGAGGTAAAAAAAGTTTTCAAGGAGCGAGGCTCGCGGCATTTGAAGAATGCTATGCTGAGCATTAAACAAGAAAAAATTAAATGTGATGAAACTAAAAATGCCATTTCTTACTTTACGTCCTACTGGCGCGATATACTCAGACCATCGTTGGTATCCCTCGCATGTGAAGCCGTGGGCGGTGATTCGATGACTGTAGCCCACATAGGAGAGTCCTTGACTCTACTGAGCGGGGCAACCGATATTCATGACGACTTAATTGACAAAACGATGATAAAAGAGAACAGAGATACAGTCCTGGGAAAATTCGGAGAGGATGTTGCCTTATTGGCCGGCGACATTTTGTTTTTTAAAGGGTTTGAGGAACTTTTTGAAGGACTTACGCGATTAGATATCCCTCACAAAAAAAAGTTGGCCATCTCCAGAATGATCATCGAACTGTATTTTGAATTGTGTGATGGTGAAGCTTTAGAATTAAGGTTCAGAGGACGAACGGACGTTAAGCCCGAAGAATATCTCCAAGTTCTAAGAAAGAAGGCGGCGGATATCGAGATTTGCACGCGTGCGGGGGCCATGCTAGGCGGAGGAAATGAGAAACAGACAGATCTTTTAGGAGAATATGGAAGGTTGTTGGGGCTAATAGTACTTTTAAGAAATGACCTTGAAGATTTGCTAGATTTTGATACGGGACTAAATTCAAGAATAAAAAATGAGAGTCTACCGCTGCCAATACTTTATGCTTTGGAAAATGAGGAAAAAAAAGGACAGATCCTTGCTCTGTTAGGAAAGAAGGAGGTTAAAGGAGAGAAGGCCGAAGAGTTGTATAAGTTGGTGTCCGATGCAGAAGGTATAAAGAAGCTCTGGGTGCTGTTTGCAGACCTTAGGAAAAAAGCAAATAACAAAATAAAAGGAGTGAAAAATAACCGGCTCCTAAGACTAATCCTAGAAGCAACCATTCCCGAAACTATACCTGAACTTCTTTAGCAGAAGTTTAGGTAGGCTTACCACCAAAATCGTACCGGGGTCTTTATTTTCATTTCCAGTCCTCCTATACGGATCTGTCTATTCGTTTTACACAGATACATTAAAAAGGGCTGGTTTATAAGCTTTTCTATGGTGGACTAAACTAAGGAAAATAAGGGGTTATTATGGAAGAAAGAAAGCCTTCTGAAGGGTCTTTTATCGTTTCAAAAAGCTTTTTGCTCTTATTTTCTTTGTTACTCAATTCAATCACCTGGTTCTACTTAATAATCTACATTTGGTTCTTGACACCAAACCCTATCCCTTTTGCTAGCGAGCTTTCGATGGTGTTCTACCTTTCTGTTTTAATATCAATGCTAATCGGGTCGACAATCGCTGAAAGATTCAATAGAATGCGATTCCTCCTATTTTGGATCATTCTAGGCATTATCTCCTCCTTATTTCCGATAATTTTGGGGCCAACATTGGGTAAATCCGAGGTCGCTTTGCTGCTGGCTTTTTGGGGGTTTGCATTTGGGATCGGCTTTCCTTCATGCCTCGCTTTAATACCTTCTCTGACAAAGATTGAGAAAAGAGGGCGGATAAGCGGTGTGATTTTTTGTTTTACATATATTGTCTTACTTCTATTTTTTATCGGAATTAGGGACTTCGGCTTTTTCACTCAATCGCTGGTTTTGGCCGGCTGGAGGAGTCTTGCCTTTGTGACATTTTTTATTTATGCTGGTGTCGAAGTTGCTGACCAACAGAGGACCGTTTCATATATTTCTATCCTTCGCCGGAAAACATTCATTTTATACTTTTTACCCTGGCTGGCCTTTGCTCTCATAAATTATTTTGAAAGCCAAGTCTTTTCTGGGGAAGAATTGTTTGGTGTGTCCTTAGTTGTTCTAGTAGGTGCGATAGAATTCTCGGTAGGAGCTATTTTTTGCGCTGTTTCTGGGTGGCTAATGGATCTCAAAGGTAGAAGGTGGACAATTATCGTGGGCTTGGTAACGCTTGGATTAGGATATGCGCTACTTGGTTTTTTCCAACTGAACCCGATTGTATTGACATTTTATATCATCACTGATAGCGTCGCTTTCGGCATTTCCTCGGTGGCATTTATCTCCGTAGTATGGGGGGATATATCAAACGGGGAACGGGGGGAGAAATTTTATGCATTGGGTACAATTCCAATACTCGCAGCGTTAGCGCTTTCCACATTACTATCCTCCGTATTAGAGGGCGTGAGTAAAAATACTGCCTTCTCGCTGGCCAGCTTCTTCCTCTTCTTAGCCGTGATTCCAATATTCTTCGCTCCTGAGCTTCTACCCGAAAAAGTGGTCAAAGAAAGGGAAATCAGAAAATACGCTGAAGAAGCAAAGAAAATCGCGGGGCGGGCATAATTTTGAGTGGTAAAACATCTACCGTAAGAAAACTGAACGATGCCCACGCCAAGGTCTATGATGTAGTGGTAGATTTCCCATTTTATCGCACACACCTCAATCAAATCCTGAAGGAGCTAAGGCCTGAAAGAGGCAGGCGATACTTGGATCTAGGTTGCGGGACCGGGAATTTTCTTGGCACGACCAAAGGAACGAACGCTTTATTCGTTGGAGTCGATTTTTCTGCGGAGATGTTAAAAAGGGCTAAGAGGAAGGCTAAAAACCTAGTCATGGCTGACCTACATCACCTACCATTTAAAAACAGCTGCATTGATGGGATTGTCAACTTGAATGTTTTTTACCAATTAGATCGCCCAAAAGTCTTCATAAAAGAGGTCCATCGGATTTTGAAGCCAGGGGGCAAAGTCATCATCTCCACACCCAAGCCGGCTAAAACGCCCTTCAGATTCATCCCTATGCTCATAAAGACCGTTATCACGAGCCCTAAAATTTTCACCAAACTTGGAAAGCTTCAGGAAATGTCAGATTACAACAAAATTGAACAAAAAATAATCGATTTAAACACTGGTTCATTTTACGAAAGAGGGGAATTGGAAAAAATGTTGAAAAGTTTTGAGATTGTAAATTTTAAAAAAACTTACGAAGGCCAGAATTGGCTTGTGGTCGCCCGTAAACCTGCAAAATAGCAAATATTACGCCCTTGCTGTTGAAGTGGCTGCGGGTTTCTCCACCGTTTTTTCCACTATCTTCTCGACTTCCCCAGCGACCTCAACCAAAATCTTCGAGAACGGGTGGTCAGGCTTCTCCAGCACCATTATCGTCGCTCGCTCCTGCCTCAGGACATCACAGTAGCATGGCAGTAGCTCCATTATGGGTAGCTTGAAGGCCTTCTTGAACTGGTCCGTCAGCCTCCGCTTCAGCTCCTCGTTCATGATCAACTGCTCTGGGATCTTGTTCACGATAACTACAGCCCGCTTCTCAAGCAGGTCGTACAGCTCGCCTATCATCCCCTGGGTTCCCGTGATGTCAGAGGCGTCCCAGGTGGAGGCCACAAGCACTAGGTCAGAGGCGGCGACTGCGTTTATGCTCCCGTAGCTCAGGCCCGGGCTGGTGTCGATGATCACGTAGTCCACGGCTAGGTTATTAATCAGGAATTCCTTGAGCGAGAGCAGACGGCGCAAAGCCCCCATCTCCCACCGCTTTTCCTTTGTCACGATGTCGCGTATCGCCTCCATCGATGGGTTGGCAAGCGCAACTAGGAACTTACCGGGCGTGTTCTTTTCCTTTGAGAAATCCTTTATCAAGTCCATCGGCTCGCAAGTGCCGGAGAGGAAATCATTTATCCAATATTTTCCATTGGCTGCAAACGTCGCGTCTATGCTTGGGGCGCGCAGGTCAAGGTCGATAAGGCAAACGTTCTTCCCCTGACGAGCCAATATGGCCGCCAGGCTGGTGGAAACCAGAGTTTTGCCCGTACCGCCCTTATAGCTGTGCACCGCGAGGACTACTCCCGGGTTCAATTGGGTCATCCTCCCTCAATTGCCACATTTTCTTTTACCAAAAGCTCTACACCTGGTTGATTACCCTCGACTGAGAAGTATACCCTCCTGCCCTCTCTTCCCTTCTTAACGTACCCCATACGTACCAGCTGGTTCAGATAGGCGCTCTCGATCGCCCTAGCCCTGCCAGTCTCCTTAGCTACGTCCTCTGCCATCGCCTTCCCCAGCTTGATGATGGTCATGGCGCTCTTTCTGAGGTGGTCCGGGAATGAGAGGAGGGTCATGATGTCAAGTCCCTCGCCAGAAGCCATCATTTCCTCACGTTTTCTTGTCGGGCGCTTGGCTTCCGCACCCCCGACCAAAATGTCTATCTTCTTCTCTATCCGTCTCAGCACTCGTGAGAGTTCGGTCGGATTTTGAGTAATTGTCTTTCTCATCTTCATTCCTGTTAAACAACCCTACACCTCAGTTTAAGCCGCTTGTGAAACTATCCTCCAGATTCCTCTTTCACTAAATTTTTTTGGGCTAAATGTAGGATAGATACATAAGTTGTTATAAATGGGGAATTAGCTACGAATTTGGGGTTGAAAAATTGGTCTCGAATCGGGCTCCTCCCAAGGGGTCTTCACGTTCACGTGTGATCAGGTTGAGTGATGTACTTCTTGGCAACAGCCCTGAAAATAAGAAGAGGCGTGTCGATCGTGGATCAAAATCCTCAATAAAAGGCACGCGGGCTTGGAAGGCAAGTTCGCTCCTCAAGAAATTAAAGGATGAGCAGAAGTTCGTCGACATGCACGTTCATACAAGGGTCTCGGATGGGTTGTCAGCTCCAGCTGAGGTTGTCGAGCAGGCAAAAAAAGCCGGACTTGCCGCGGTCTGCATCGTCGATCATGATTCAGTTGGCGCGGTTGAAGAAGCGCTCTGGGCCAGCCAAAAATACGAGATCGAGGTGATTCCCTCCATAGAGCTCAGCTCCCAGCTAGGAAAGAGGGAGTTCCACATTTTGGGGTATTTTGTCGACTGGCGGGCGAAGTGGTTCAGGGACAAACTCGCCGAGCTCCAGGAGGACAGGAGGGAGAGGGTGAAGAAAATGATCGACAGGCTTGCGGGTTTGGGGGTTAAAATTCCTTACAATTTAGTAATTTCGATCGATGGAGGGGTGATCGGACGCCCCCATATTGCCATGTCGATGTTGGATCGAGGTTATGTCAGCACATTCCAGGAGGCATTCGATAAGTACCTAGGCCACGGCAAGCCGGCTTACGTTGGGAGTTACCCGTTGAAACCGGATGAAGCGCTCGAGATCATCCACAGGGCGGGAGGCGTCCCTGTGCTTGCTCACCCCATGTACGCTAGAGCCGACGAAATGTTGCCCGAGCTCGTAAAACAGGGGCTCAGGGGGCTAGAGGTCTACCACACCAAACATGATGCCGAGACCACCAGGCATTACAAAAAACTGGCTGAACGGTATCATTTACTGATAACTGGGGGCTCAGACTCCCACGGGCGAGAAGTATCGGTCGGGAGCGTGCTGGTGCCGTATTCATTCGTGGAGAATTTAAAGAAGGAAGTGGCGAAGGGTTAGAGGCCACTTCAACAGTTCAATAATGCATCCTGGTTGCTTCCTCGGCAATTCGCTTGCCAGATCGTTTCACAAACGCCTCGTAGCCCTTTTCTATTTCCTCTGTCACCGATGGCGGTACCTTCTCCATCGCTTCTTGGAATTGTTTCATGTGTACTTCTTTTCCCTTTATGTCCTTGCGTAGCACAAGCATTGCCGCCTCCCTGCACAGCGCTGCGATGTCCGAGCCGACATAACCCTCGGTCTCGCCTGCTAATGCCTCGAGATCCACGTCCTTCGCTAGGGGCATGCCCTTGGTGTGAATCTTGAATATCTCTAACCTCGCCTTCTTGTCAGGCGCACGGACGAGCAAGAGCCTGTCGAACCGCCCTGGCCGCAGCAGCGCTGAGTCAATCAGATCGGGCCGATTGGTAGCCGCTATTACCACGATGTTTTCGAGCTTCTCAAGTCCGTCCAGCTCGGTCAGCAGCTGGCTTATCACTCTCTCGGTGACGTGGGAATCACCCATGCCAGAACCCCGCCTGGGCACCACGGCATCTATCTCATCAAAGAATATTATCGTGGGAGCCGCCATCCTGGCTTTTCTGAATATTTCTCTCACCGCACGTTCAGATTCCCCCACCCACTTCGACAACATTTCAGGACCTTTGATGGCAATGAAGTTCGCTTCGCTCTCTGTAGCAACCGCCCTCGCCAGCAACGTCTTGCCCGTTCCCGGTGGACCGTAGAGCAATATTCCCCTGGGAGGTTCTATCCCCATCTTCTTGAAAGATTCAGGGTTTTTCAGTGGCCACTCTACAGCCTCTCGAATCTCCTGCTTAACATTCTCCAAGCCACCGACGTCACTCCAGCGGACGTTAGGGACTTCAATCAGGACCTCCCTCATAGCAGATGGCTCGACCATCTTAAGCGCGTCATCGAAATCCTCCTTAGTGACCTGAAGCTTCTCGAGCACCTCAGGAGGGATGACCTTTTCCTCAAGCTTGATCTCGGGCAGAATTTTCCTCAGCGCGCTCATTGCGGCCTCCTTGCATATCGCCTCCAAGTCGGCTCCAACGAATCCATGCGTGACGCTCGCTAGCACATTAAGATCTACATCTTTCCCCAAAGGCATTCCCCTTGTGTGGATCTGCAATATTTCCAAGCGGCCATCCCGATCTGGTACACCTATCACTATCTCGCGGTCAAATCGGCCTGGTCTGCGAAGGGCTGGGTCAAGGGCCTGGGGCCTGTTCGTGGCACCGATGACGACAACCTTCCCCCTGGACTTGAGGCCGTCCATCAGCGAGAGCAGCTG